>UMHM01074090.1_pt1 | contig 15852 bp, 17 predicted proteins | sample 1965501 | NCBI WGS metagenome assembly UMHM01 (sample SAMEA4836095, study PRJEB28245) | human gut metagenome | biome: gut microbiome; material: fecal sample | place: Denmark | collected 2008
GTTTGTTGAAACGAATCTCGCTGGATTTGATCGTCAGATACCCTGTCTGCAACAGCAGTGTTACAGGGTCGATGTTTGGAATCTCGAACGCATCGAACGTCACACCGGGAACCGCTTTAGACACCGCATCCTCAAAGTTGAAGTCAGTCTTCTTGGCAAGCTCCATCAGGAACGAAGGCGTTCCGGTGGCGAACCAGTAGTTGTCGAACTTGCCGTCATTCTCAAAGAACTTCGCTATGGACACCGGGTTGTAGACCGTTTCCGAAGTCTCCTCGAAACAGTAACCGTCATACCACGCCTTGAGCTTCCGTTTCAGTTCCTCCACCGAAACCTTCTGAGCCAGTGCGGTCGCTTCGATCCGATCGCTGAAGTAGTGTTCCAGTTCCGATTGCGTATAACCGAACATGGTCGCATAGTCGCGGTGCATCGTAATATCGGTTAAATTGTTGAGGTCCGAGAACAGCGATACGTGACAGAACTTCGTCACTCCCGTGATAAACACGAACCGTAACGAGTTCTCAAAGGCTTTGATGACGGAGTAAAACGCCTTGAGCTCGTTCAGGATGTCTTGAACATGAGGAACACTGATATTATTCAGAATCGGTTTGTCATATTCATCAATAAGAACAACCAGCTTCTGCTCTCCGGAAGACAGTGTACGAATGAGCTCCCGGAACATCTCGCAAGGCTCTGTCGCATTCAAAGCGATATGGTGATCCTCGGCACACTCCTGAACGAGTCTGCTCAAGCTGTTCCGTGTTTCCTTCAGCCCGTGAAAGCTCCAACCGTTGAGATCAAGATGGAGGACCGGATACGGTTTCCAGTCGTATTCTTTCTTCGAGATCGCCAAGCCGTCGAACAGCTCCCTGCGTCCTTCAAAGATCGCTTTGAGAGTGGAGACCGTCAACGACTTTCCGAAACGACGGGGACGTGACAGGAAGTAGAAACCTTTATACGAACGAACCAGTTTCCAGATATATTCAGTCTTATCAACATACAGGTATTTCCCTTGCCGGAGATCGGCGAATGTGTAAACACTGTCTGTGAGTTCCTTCATCGTTCATATCCTCCAGTATCTTACTATACAGCGAGTCCAGTGATTTTCAAGCTGGGACGCTGTAAGATTGCGATGAGTTCAGATCCCTTCTGAAGACTGGCAGTCTTCAGAAGGGATCGTCTATCTATCACAACGAAGCTGAAAACGCCTGCTTTTGTCCCTGCTCCAGCAGGAACTTTCGATCTTCAAAACGTCTGTTTCAGGCTCCTCTACCCTACTGCCTTCATGACCGGATATTAACCATCTCCAAGCGAACATTCTTTCAGTAATTGCAACGATGTGATTTGACAAAGCTCCGAACGCCCCATATATTACAGATGTTCTTGTGACACTCTAACCTAACCGGAGGAATAAACAGACCAGAGTTTCAACGATCAATTAACAATGAGATAACGTAAACTTTAAGTAGGTTTCACCTAAGGAAACGCCAAAAACCAGTGAATCAAACCTGCGACTTGAGTTTGCGCCCAGGCTTGGGCGCTCTCTGTTCGTATAGGTTTGATAGGCATTGGCGTGCCTCTTAGGTGAATACAGCAGAGGGCGTCTTTTTTTATGCCGAATCCAAATCCATATCTGTCATATTCCGACATCCTCTGCAACTGAAACAATAGATCACACGAGGTGGAAATCATGTCATCCAATTTTGATTGGGAATGGACTGGGAACCAGAAAAGATGGACTGAAGATGAACGAAAGAAAATGCAAGAGGCATTCGATCACTTTCACCAGTCGAAAGAATGGGATATGATCTGCGTGATTTATGAAGTAGATGATTGCTTTGATATTGTTATCCGGGATGAAGAAGACATCAATTGTCGTTGTCTCCATGGTGAAGTCTGGGAAAAAGCGTATTTAACACCGGAACAATTGAAATCTATTCAGGAAGAACAGCAAAGACTGGAACAGGAAGAAGAAGTTCCCCCTGAAGAACAATCGGAAAACACCTACCAATGGGGAATGATCTGTCGAGACACGGGGCTGCGCATGGATGGAAGAATCACAGCCCGTTCGCCGGAAGAAGCTGAACGTATATTGCGACGGGATAAGTACCACATGAATACGGGAATCACGGTTTTTTATTGAAAGATGTAGAGGAATATGTTTTCTATGGCATTGAGCAACATGGATACGGAATTACATTGAATCTCTAAACAACAAGGAGAGTGCATAATGGATACCCCTGATTTCAAAGAACACTTCAGTTCGCTGCTCACCGAGAGCGAAGAGCACCTGTCCACGCTGGATCAGTTCCTGGCGGAACGTCTGGAACAAGCGGAGATCAGCGATCCGCAAACCGTCATCGCAGGCATCGACGCGGTTCTCGACTCCATCGACCGCAATCACGAGAACCTGACTGCAAGTAAAAAGACCGGAACAAGCCGTACCGCATGGCTTCAGCAGAACCTGACAGAACAGACCTCTTCTCTGAAAGAGAATCAGGCGGCAACCCTGATCGATGCCATCACCGGTTCCATGACCGGAGAGACCTCGACCACCGTGAATGAAAACAGTTCCTTCTCCGGACTGGATGCCGTGGAGAAGGTTCGTAATCTGGATCAGGCATTGATCGCAACTACCTGTCAGGCACAGACCGAACTTCAGAACGCCGTCCTTTGCGCTCCCGATGACACCATCCGGGAAAGCAGGTTGATGCAGCATGCCATCGAAGGGAAAGACCCGGTCGCTTTCAAACAGATCAGAAAGATCGCAGCGGTCTGTCTGATGACGATGGGGTTGGAGAAACCGCTGGATTATGTTTCGGCCTCCATGTTCGCTGACCGGGGAATCTTCTCCGTTCTGACTGACTTCGCGGTCGGTTCCGGTGAGTGCAATGAAACAGATGGAGTGGAACGATTGATCGACCGCATGGCGGCTCAGCTCAAAGCATGGCTTGAAGTAACAGTGCCACGTCTGATTGATGTTGGCCTTACCGCAATCACAGGCTTTGTGACAGCACATTGTCCTGCTGCGGCTCCGGTGATAGCCAAGGTCGCTCCCGTTGTTCGTTCTGTGTGCCAAATGGCTGCCATTCCCGCCATCCGCAAAGGAGCGGAGAAGATTCAAGCCGCAGCAAAGTCCTGGTGGCAGAAGCTGAAGAACAAGAGCAATAGCGCTTTCGTAAAGATTGTCAATACGGCAAGCAACCTTCTGTCCGCTGACTAAGAGAGGAGCTTATAAACATGGTACGTTTACCATTGCTGATTAACAAACAGAGAATCAAGACTCTCGAAGAACTGCGAGAGAACTTTAACCTTACGGAACTGATAGAACGCTACCAAGGAGGGCAACTAAGAGCGTGGCTGAACTGTTGGGACTTCATCTCTGAGTTGGAACAGGTGGAAGCTCTCTCTTCCGACTTACCGGAACCGGAACTGCTGACAGCTCTATGCCATATCTTCGGAGTCGAAGGGGATGCGAAAGAGCAAGCTCTGACCGCCTTCAGAGAAGAACAGGAGAAGCGGGAGGAGCAACAACAAGAAGCGGAACGTCAACAGAAGTTGCGAGAGCAGGAAGAACAACGTAAGGCAGAGCAAACAAAACCTTTGACTTTGGACGAAATTGAGTTCGATTGGCAGGAGGCAGAAGGTCCCAAGGTAGATTTCTTAACCAGTGGAACAGACCGTTTTGTTGCGATTCAAGATGGGGCTTACGAAGAGGCCCAAACGTCTTTCTACAGTTATGATGCCTTGCATTGGAATAAGGTAAAAACTGATCTCTTGCTTGAATGCCACGCGTTTGAGGACTTCTATTGCTGTAATGGCATTTTTATTTTTCAGGTAATAGACGAAGCTTACTATTCTTCGGACTCCATTCACTGGAATAAAGTGGAAGTCGATGAAGATAAATGTATAGATAGAATCATTTGGACTGGAGATCATTACATCGTTTTAATGTCAAAACATGAAGGCGTTAAATATTCTGAGGATTGGGGCTTTTTCTCTAAAACAAAAAACGTTAATTGTGTAAAAACCGAAATCTATGCTGCCGAGAAGTTAGCTGGCCCGTGGTATAAAGAGAAGCTGACAAAGTCTATTAGAGAGGGAGAATACTTTTCAGACATCGTATTCTTTAATAACCAATTCATTGCAAATGGATGCATTGACAGTAGCTATGCTGAATGCAAGGAACTTAAAAGGAATACTCAACTTCGTTGGCATGGGAAGAGTATATCAGAAATGGAACGATTCGTCAAAAAGGAATCTGCTTACTTTGATAGCCGACTCTGGAGCTGCAGGAAGGTCTGCTTTTCCTATAACGAGCAGGGAAAGACGAATTCCCGCGTAACTTATGATGGTAATCATTGGAATGAAGATTTCCCATACGCGGTAACGGAACTTGTCGATGCAGACCGTTTTATTGTTGCACGTTTGTTTGAACCAGGTAGGTATTCCTTTGATACGAAAGACATCGGTTTCCATCTTTCTCTGGATGGGATCAACTGGCGAAAGCTGAACGCGCCTTTACAGAACGGCAAGATAGCTTACCTGGATGGCAAGTTGCTTATTGCGGATGGGAGCAAGCTCGCTGTTGGAACCCTGAAGATTGCTCATAAGAACAACACGTCAAGCTGTTCGACTCATTCCAGCAACACGTCAACGGAAGACCGTGATCTGCATTACAACGTGGAACTCAGTACGGAAGAAGCGAAGTCCGGAACGATCAAGGAAGTTACTGTTACACGCACAGAGATCTGTTCTTTATGCTCCGGTTCCGGTCGTGAGTCCGGTTCCGGAGAAAAGAACTGTACCAGCTGCAATGGATGCGGTCTGGTGCAAGGAAGCAAATCCATCAAGGTTCAGATTCCGGTTGATGTTAAATCCGGGGCTAAACTTCGGATTCGAGGACAAGGTAATGCTGGACGTGGAGAAGCGCAACCCGGAGACTTGTATGTGCATATCACCGTCAGGGAGGAGCCTTCTGTCTCACCTTCGCAGACAAACAGTACAAATCATACAACTCCGCTGAAAGAAATTGCTGATGCGATGAATCCGTTAAAGAATCCAGCGGTATTGATTTCTCCAACAGGTAGTATTGCAAAACTTATTGCGACTAAGCTAAGGTCCAGTGACAATATTTCAGAACTTATTGCGACTCACCTAAAGTCCGGTATTATATCCGAAGAGGGTAAGAACAAATAATACAACCCAGGAGATACCGATGAAAGAAAAGATGTCTGACAGTCTGCTTCGCTACATTGACGCGGGCAGACCGTTGATCTATATCAACCACTTCGATTTTGAAACCGTGGATCGGATGCTTGCGGAAGCCTTCCCGAAAGCCACGATTGCGGAATACTGCGACGCGGACGGCTGGGTTGACTTCAAGACCAAGCAGCCGCACGGCTCCACGCCTTACACCCTCCCGGAGTTCCTGATGCTGTTCAACAACGACCAGCTCTATCAGGATCGCAAGGAGTATCTCGTGGTGCTCAAGGAGATTCATGATTCCATCGGAGACAAGCAGGTCTATTCGCTTCTGCAATCCATTGCCCGCAGAAAGTTCATGCGCGAAGACTCCAAAGGTTACAATGTCACGGTTCTGATCGTGGACAGCAAACTGGTGATTCCTCCGGAACTGGAGAAGCTGATCACGATGGTGGAACTGCGTCCGCCGCAGGAGGAGGAGATACGGGAACTTCTGAACGGTATCGCTACGGAAAATCTGCTGACCATCGACGACGACTCCATGACCGAACTGGTGATGGCGTTCAGCGGCCTCTCCGTCTTTGAAATCAAACAGATCGCCAACCTTGCACTCGCCACGGATGGAGAGATCAGCAGATACAGCAAGAAGCTGATCCTGTCCGAGAAGAAACAGGCGATCCAGAAGTCGGGTCTTCTGGAACTGATTGAACCCGGAGATCTGGAAATCGGCGGATTGGAGAACCTGAAGGAGTATCTGCAAAACAACAAGGCGGTCTTCAACAATCCCGGTATCGCCGCTTCTCATGGAATCGACATGCCCGCCGGAGTCATGATCGTCGGTATGCCCGGATGCGGAAAGAGCCTGACCGCAAAGTGTATCGCCAAGGAGTTCGGGGTTCCGCTGCTGCGTCTGGACATCGGCCGACTGATGGGAAAGTATGTCGGTGAGAGCGAAGAGAACCTTCGTAAAGCCATCCGGGTCGCGGAAGCCACGACGCCCTGCATTCTCTGGATAGATGAGATTGAGAAAGCCTTTGCCGGGCTCGGTTCCGGAGGAGAGGTGACGACCCGTCTGTTCGGTCAGTTCCTCACGTGGATGCAGGAGAAGAAGAGCGCGATCTACGTGGTTGCCACTGCGAATGACATCTCCAATCTTCCCCCGGAGTTCCTGCGTCGCGGACGGTTCGATGAAATCTTTCAGGTGCGTTTCCCCAATATCAAGGAGCGGGAGGCGATCTTCAAAATCCAGTTGGAGAAACGGAACGGAAAACGACTTCCGGACGGAGTCGATCCCCATGCTCTTGCCGCGATGCTGAAGGATCAGGACAACTATTCCGGTGCGGACATCGAGAGTATCGTCAAGGAGGCGATGAAACGGGCGTTCGTTGACGGACAACGGAAGGTCACGCAGCAGGACTTGCAGGAGATCATCCGAAACACGAAGTCAAGCTATCAGTCGCAGAAGGAGAAGCTGGACAAGATGCTTGAGAAACTGAACAGTCTTGGAGTCAAGCCAGCAAGCCGTTAAAAGAGAACAGAGTTCATGGGAAAAGACAGAGTAAATAGCATAGCGTGTTGCGGATGTCTGCTGGGCTGTCTTGCAGCTATTGTGTTTACGATTATTGGACTTGCGTCAGGATGGCGTATGAGAGACCCGCGACCGCTTCTTATTCTGATTCCTTTATTCGGACTCTTCTGCGGTAGTATTCCCATGACACTGTTCAGTTCGGACAGGGATATGCGGTGGGGGGCTGGCTGTCTTTGTTATTCCGTCCTCGGTCTTGTAAGTATTGTTTCACTCTTTGACGCAGAATCACGCTCTGTGGCATGGTGGGGATTTGGCTTTATTGGTTTACTTGTCCTGATCGGAAGTATAGCGGGGGCAGTACGCAAAAACGATGAATAGAAAAGGTCTTACCTGTCGCTCGCTGCGAGCGACAGGTAAGCAGATACAAAAACAAAAGGAGCATGTGACATGGCACAGTATCAGGCATTGGTGGAGTACAAGAGAATCGTCAAGGGACAGACCTCTGTTCATAACATGAGAGAAATCGTTTCGGTGGATATGAAGAATGTTCAACTTGTCAAAGGAAAGATCAAGGCCAAGTATCCGAACGACAAGATTATGTTCGTAAATGTCGGGTGGAAGTAACTGACAGGAGGAGAACATTTATGGCGGTACAAAAAACGCCTTGGACAAGAGTCAACGCCAAGGTCTGCTGCACCTGTGAATACTGGGACGGGGAACGGGAACTGCAATTCCTTCCGGGAGTGAGGTTGAACGCGATCCTCGCCCAGTTCAATCCACAGGGGCGCTGTCAGGCAAAGATGAACTGTCTGATGTCTTACGACAACCCCGGAGCGGCATATTGCGCGACTTACAAACGATGGCACAAGTTGCCATAGACAAAGGGATTTATATGACTATTAAGACTCCAAAGGAATTAGGGAAAGCCCTGAAAGACGATCTGGATACGATTATAATTGAAGGAGACTTAGTGAAAAAGGTTATTAGGATTAAAGCAACTGGAAAGATTGCATGGGCCATTGCGATTGGAGCAATTGGTGTATCTGTTGCAGCAGTGCTTGCAACTCCGGTGACAGGAGGAGCTTCTAATGCAGTTCATTTTGTAACGGCTCCTGCTGCTGTAACAGTATTAGGGGGTGCCGCTGTTACGGCTGCTATTGCCATCGCTGTTGCTGGAGGAAGTGTTACAGTTTTAAATAAACTACGTAAATACAAAATCGAAGAGCAATCAAAAGACTGTTTGATCTTAAAGCGGAAGTGAAATACAATAGAGGAAGACAAGGTTGATCGCATCCACAAGAACACTTCAGAATACTATTGGTCCCCAATGTTACCGTGTATGCTGTTCTGAATGCAGTTATATGGAAACGGTGGAGTTAAGCAGAGAGCACGATGAACCGGGAGGTCCTCGGAGTGTGGCTGAACTGCCGAAGGTCTGTCCTGTATGCGGAGCCGGGGTGACACGGAAGCGTATTCCGGTCTTGATCCGATATTGACAGATTGGATGGTGAAGTTGAAATCGAGGTAAAACTTCCCTGTAAACACAGGGATCATTTGATTCGATATCAGGCGAAAAGCAACCGTGCAGGCAGAGGGGCAGGACAGCAAGAAGGAGGAGTAAACGGTATGGCGACAGAAGAAGACAACGAGCCTTACAAGTGGTATTGTAGGCATGAACCCTATCAACTACTGATAACGGCAATGCAAATTCGCAATATTCAATGGATCAGCTATCTCATCCGTTCCGGGAAAGTTGATCCGAATCTGTGGGATGGAACTGAACCATTATTGTTCGTTTTCATTGATTCCAGTTTTTCGTTGCCACAAAAGAAAGAACTCATTCGTTTGGCTGTTGCTCATGGAGCTGATATTCATGTGAAAGACAAAGAATGCAGGAATATACTGCAATGGACAAGATCAGGACCGTTACTGAAATTCCTGCTGACAGAGTTCAAGTTCAGCAACGAAGAAATGTGGAAAGCCTATAATACCACCAATAAACCTTTAAGGTACTTTATCAGGTATGGTTTGCAGATTTCTCAAGATATGGCGGAGGACTTGTTCCGTAGAGAGTGTGGTGTAAAATTAGCAAAGTTCCTGATGACGAGATATCATGTATCAGTGAACTATGTTGACAAAGACGGATTGATGTTTATACATCATGCGGTTAAATACAGTCAGGAGATGGTGAAGTTCCTGCTTGCACATGGAGCGGATGTCAATTCCAGAAGTCGTTCCGGTGTAACTCCACTGATGCTTACCACCAGTCTGGAAATATTCAACTTCCTGATAGAGCGGGGAGCAGATGTATATGCCGTGGATCAGCAACAGCGAAACGTCCTGCTATGGCAAATTGAAAATTCAGGCTCTCTTACCATGATCAAAGCCCTTGTAGAACAATATCACTTTGACGTAAATCAGCCAGATGATGCTGGCACATCTCCGTTGATGTTGGCAGTAAAACGTGGCAGTCTGGATGCGGCAAAATATCTTGTGGACAATGGCGCAAATGTCAACGCCGTCGATGATGAAGGGCACAATGTCCTGTTCTATCTGTACAAAGACTATGAACCGGACAAACGGCTGCTTCAATATTTGATCGCGCAAGGGGTCAATGTCAATCACCTTGACCAGTCCGGTAGGAACGTTCTCTTTTATGCAACGAAATATATCGATCTGCTCTTAAAGGCTGGAGCCGATGCAACCGTTATAGCTGATGACGGAACCACAGTGTTAATGAACTGCCGTCTTTCATTCTCCGACTTCAAACGCCTAATCCGACATGGTGCTGATCCAAGTGAATATGCGGAAAAACTGTTGCGTTGGTGGTTGGCAGACAACCATGATCGCGAAGATGATGAGAAAGAGATCATACTTTATCTGATCAAGAAGTATTCTCTTGATCCCAATACCAGAAATGAAGCAGGAAGAACTCCTTTGTTTTATTGTTTGACTCCCCAGAATCTGGAGCTTGTAAAGCAGCTTATAAAACTTGGAGCCTCTTGGGAAGTTATGGATGAGGCTGGAAATACACCTCTCATTTATTATTGGATTGCTACAGATATAGGTTACCTACCTGAGCCGCTACTGAATAAACTTCCAGCACAACATTATCGAAGACAAAACAACGAGGGTAAGACTGCATTACATTATGCAGTTAGAAGTAGTTTGTTTTTTGCTTTCAAAGACTTGCTGGATCACGGTGCCGACTGGCGAATCAAGGACAACTCCGGTCGAACAGCTCTGGACTATGCACGTGAGCTGAAACGGTTTGACATTTGCGAACTGATGGAAAAGTATAAGAGTTTGGATAATCCGCAGAAGACGCAAGCCACGGCAGGAGAGCCTCGGTGAGCAGGATAAGGTGAAAAAAGATAACGAAGGTTAATTGAAACCTGAAACACTGGATAAATTACGGACATTCATTAGGCGATGAACTCAGTAGAAATAATTTGAGTTTCGGTGAAAGGATGAACCGCATTGGATCAAAACAACATAACTGAAGCATGGTGGTATATGAGCAAGAGAGTTACCATAGCACTCACGACAATTGCAATCTTCTTGGGCTGCATCTCGCCTGTAATGGCGGGACGGGAAATCGTTCCTGCGGATGTCACGGTCAAGGTACAGTATCAACTGAAGATGGACGGTTACAATTCATGGACGACAACGAACGCTTCCTTGAGAGGAGCGGTCACTGAATCCATGATGGTCGGCCAGCTTGCAGCCAGACATCCCAACGGACAGATTCGCATTCTGTCGGCATCCTATGGCAAGACTGTTGCCCATACTGTCCGCTACCAGATGAAGAGGGGAAAGTCTGCCTGGACGAATGGCACCGTTACGTTGAACAATGCCTTGACTGAATCCATGGCAAGGAATCAGCTCAAAGCGAAGTTCCCCGGTGCAACCATCCGAATCCTGAGCTTCGTAAAAAAGAAATGACTAAGGAGAGTTCCCATGCGATTACCCGTAGCGGAAGACAGGAATTGTTTTACAACGAGACTCAAGTACAGACTCGAACCGAAGAAGCTGGCTCAACAGCGGTTTGACGCATGGCGAGAATGTGAGGAACCATATCGAATGCAGAGAAGTGTAATTATCAGTATCAATGGGTTTTATCTTATCCACCGCACAGGAATGATTCCTTACCCGCCTCCGATATGGTTTGCCAAGTCGAAACTGCGTCTCGATCAGATCGCCTACCTTGAGAAACGCAGAACGGAAGCTGCTGAATGAATCAAAAAAAGAACACGTTATCAACCGGGACACTCATAGTGAGTGCCCCGGTCTGGTTTATGCTTTGAACCGCAGATGACACTTGGGACAGTGGTACAATCCGATCACATTTTCGTCGATCAGTTTACCAGCCTGAGCGCCGAGCAGACCTCCGGAGGTGACACCCCAGAGAAGATTCAGAATACCTCCTGCGACAGCACCGACGGTAGTTCCAACAACTCCCAGTGCATTTCCCATACGGGCACCACGAACCATCCCGACGACAACAACAGTTCCGCCAGCAGTAATCCCGGTTGCGGTTCCAATCATACTGGCCCGATGAAGCGGGTTTGCAATCGAAGCACAATTGGGACAAAAGACTTTCGCCATAGTAACGACTCCTTCTTTCAGTTGATAAAACCGGCGACCGAAGCCGCCGGGGTGCGAGGTACTCTGTCGTTTGCACCACTTCCGACAGAGGGCGTGCCAGGGTGAATACCCGTGGACTATTTCCACAGTTCCGCCGGTTTGCCGTCCAGTCCGAACAGTCTGGTCAGACTGCGGTAGCACTGGTCGGCACGGGCAGGACTGTATTTCTTCGCGGTTTCAGTGAAGGCATTCAACAGACTCCACCGGGTCGGTTCAGCGAACTCCTCATGCCGGGGATGTTTGAATTCCTTCCAGACACTCAGAATATCGCACGATGGAATCGCCTGATGTTCCGCCGCCACCACCAGCGAAGCACGAACTTCATCATCATTGAGTTCATCGATCTTTAACTCCTCTGCTACATTTTCCAAAGTCAGAAACTCCAGTTCCAGAGCGTTCACAGCTTCCAGAACCAGACCGTTCAGTTCGATCCGGGAGGTATGCCGACGCTTCAGAACCGTACTCCCTCCGAAGCACAAATTACTGCACACGTGGACACTGATCCCAGCGGACAGGCCAACCGCAATCGTGCGGTCATGGCTGTTGCGGATACCGATACAGCGACTCCATTCCATACTCGAACTTTTGTTGATCCGGATCATGCCGAACATCCGCTGTCCGTCACGGGCCAGACCGTACTGCTCGTCAAGGATCGTCCAGCGATGCGCTTTCACGACATCGGTTACAGCGTCGATTACTTCGCTGTGCGGAACCGGCTTCCAGCTCGCGGTAGCGGTCGGAGTCGGAACCAGTGCGATCTCGTCACGTCCGACGAACTTTCCTTCACACATAGTCAATCCCATCATCTCACCTCCATTTCTTCAAATGCCACTGTCTGCAACGATCCCGATAGGGACACTCATTGCAGGCGAATGATGTTTCATTGGGCAGGAACACGCCTTTGTTGATCGCATCCTGCGCCCGGTTCGCCAGCGCCTCGAAGCGCCGGAAATCGTGAAATCCGCGACTGGTATAGTGCGATTCACAACCCGGATTCTTGGTCTTGGTGATGACATCGAACCGAAAGAGCGGAGCCGTGCCGTTCTGCTTCTCGTAGGCATAGCTGAACACGGTCGCCTGTAAATCGCGGTCGGCTTTCCCGGCAGGCCAGCGGCTCGCCGATGTTTTCCAGTCCACGATGCAGACACCCCGTCCATCCTGAACGATGAGATCGAACTCACCGATCAGGGGCTTGTCCAGACCGGGAACATCAACCTTGAATGCCTGCGCGACTCCATTGATCGTGTAGTAATCCGTCCAGTTCGCCAACGCCGTATCCAGCATCTTGGTCGCAAGAGCGATCATGGAGTCGAAGTTCTCGCCCTCCTTGTAGATCAGGTTCGGCGTCGCTTCGGCTTCGATCCTGAACGCCTCCGAGAAACGCTCCACAAGCTCATCCTGCCGCAGAGAGTTTCCCATCATGCACTCCCACGCCTGAGCGCTCAAGGCCGCATGAAAGGCTTTGCCGAACGGGAAGCAGACTGAAGTCCGTTCAACCTCGGCCTGATCCACGTAACGGTACATGAATTGCGCCTGACAGATGTTGAGGTACGTATTCAATGCCGAATACGACCAGTGCGGTTCCTGCCGTAGTTCGTCAATGGTCGCCATCATGCCGCCCTCCAGCTGTTGATGAGTTCCGAACACTGCCACTTGCTGAGCTGCCGCACATCCGGCACGCCATGCTGCGCGGCGATCTGCTGCGGTGTCACGCCACGCTGACGGGCCAGATCAAGCAGGTAAGAGAGCTGTTTCGGACTTGCCGGACCGTCGTTCTGACGGTCTCCTGCTCTCCTGCCTTGAGGAGCGTTTTTCGGTCCGTTTGAAGCCGGATAAGTGCTGTAATTACGGGGATCATTTCCGTGCAGTTCCGCTTCGACCGAGTTCCGTACCAGATCGAACGTTTCATGAATACGAGCCTGCAACTGATCCTGTGTCAACCCGTCCGGAAGTTCGACCTCGACCGACGCATGATAGCTCTGGCTCGAATACTCTTCTCCGGCGGGAACCTTCTTGGAATACGACGCATTGAGTTTCAACATAGTTTCACCTCCATAAATAAGAAGGGACGGAAGCGGTCAGGCCTCCGTCCCTTCGGTTGCATGTTTGTTCTGTCGAATACGCTCAAATCGCCATCTTGATCCGTTCGATGGCGCGCTTGGCGAGGATGAAATCCCGTTCCTTCTGCTTCTGTTTGAGCACAGCCTCCTTGACCTTACGGGTCAGGACACCAGTTTCATCGAGCAGCAGCTTGAGCCTGCCGCGCAGTTCGTCGATTCCGTGATTCAGCTCCTCCATCGGATCGACCGCTTCGGGAACAGGTTCCGGGTTACGAACGACCGTCTGCACAGGGGCGGACACGACTCTCATTTCATTGTTTTCCATCTTGGGTTCCTCCGTTTGAGTTTGAATGGGTTTGGGTCCTTGAGTTTTCGGTTGATATAACGGTATCGTGATATAGCGTCCAGTTCCTCCGGTTGCAAGGATCGGGAAATGTCCGTCCCCCGCTTCAATCTTCGTATGCCCCTCCGACAACAGCCGAAGAAGCGCGTGCTTATTGAGTTTGATCGAAACATCGTTCCAGTTACCGATAAACTCCGCTGTTATGCTGGTGTGCATCTCGCCAGCGAGAATGTTCAGATACCCCGGATCATCGCTCTGATACAACTCCACTGGATTATGTGGAGGCTGATCGGGAACATTCTTGAGGAAGATTTCAAGTTGTTGCCCACGCTCCGGAAGAAACGATACCGAACGGACCAACGCCTTTTCTGAAGGGATAACCTGTTTCCAGTTCGGATAGTTCCCCTCCAAACCTTCCGCATACCAGACCCAGTGCTCCGTTTCGATGCGACACATCTTCCCGGTTCTGTCCGTCCACGTACAGAGCGTACCAAACTCTGCGGTCTTGGTCTGCATCAGTGCTAACGGAAGCGGTATTGTGAAGTCATCCACATTCAGCGGAACGTAGATGTTCAGCAGTTCCTTGCCGTTGGTCGTAGTGATCCCCTCCCGACAGAGATTGATCCCCTGCAAGACCTTGCGAGGATTGTTCCGGTCCACAAGCGGAGATGCCGCAACAAACAGAGCGACAAAGTCCTTCGGCAGTTCACCGACAGAGCAATGTTCTCCTTCCTGAAAACTCCGCCACTCCACACCGGACATCGGCAACAGACTCTTTTCCCCGACTCGCAGAGTTCCTTTGTTGTCTTCGATCTCCAACACCTTGTTCCGATATCCGCGAACCGCATCCCGGAACTCATCGAATCTCACGATACAGCGGAACTCGACTTCACCTGCGCATGCAGTCCGGAACGTCATCTGTTCAGACGGAGAACGGGTGCTGAAACAGACCTTGCCATCCTTGCATTCGATCAACAGAGATTTATGTTCCGGAACCGGAGACATCCGGCTGATCAGTTTTCCGAGCGCGATCAACGCTCTTTCCAATTCGTTTTTGTTCATTTCAATCTTCATACACAACCTCCGTGATGTTGAAAATAACAAGCCCCTCCGATCCCGAAAGATCGGAAGGGCCGTTGATAAGGTTCAGGCCGATCTCTTCAGCCTGCTGTCATGTGGTTATATATACGTGAAATTGGAATGAAATACACTGACTATACTCTGCTTGATTCTTACTGTTGAGCAGAGTCAAAAGTGTCGCCCATGGGCGACACTATGAGCGACACCTATTCCTTTGAGCCATCGTCATTGAACAGATTATCCAAGAACTCCTCATGCCGTCTTGATAACTCTTCCTTGAGAGTATCACATGCCTCCAAGTCCAGACAATCAGCTTGAAACATCTCTTTAGCTGCTCGCAACAATACGCTGTATTTACCATCGGACTTCGTAATCAATTCTTCAACCGGATTAGACCTTGAGACAGGAGCCTTGAGACTGCGACAAAATACAAGATCAGGGGAAGTCTCCGGATTAAATTCTGCATCAGTAAGTTGCTTCTGTTCACGATATGCTTTAACTTCATTTTCAACGGTCTGGTAAGTTGGCAACTCTCCATTTGTTATTGTTTTGATCTTATCCCAAATCTTCTGACGCTCTTCAGGCTCTTTCACAGAGGCAAGCGCACGGATCATTCTTTCAGGTATCTTGGACTTTGCATCATCTTTCAATAAGTTCCAGACATTGCAATACGCAATCAAGCGATAACCGTAGGAACGGCTGAAGTCAAACGTCTCCTTGCAATATTCCGAGAAGGAATGATAACCACGTAGTTTGTAAAGTTTTTTATCGCTGATCTGCTGAAGCAGCATACCTGTTTCAAAGTATTTAATGATACCAGTTTTGATTTGTACCTCCATTCTCTCAAGTTCCTTTAGAGCCGCTTTGTCAACGGTTTTAGCTACAGAAGTCGTATCTTTGTCTATAGCGGAAACCTGAGTATCTTCACTTTTCTTCTTTAGCATAGTGACCTCCTATGATAAAATTCCACTTCGATGCCGGGAAAAACTCAA
>UMHM01096348.1_pt1 | contig 15801 bp, 10 predicted proteins | sample 1965501 | NCBI WGS metagenome assembly UMHM01 (sample SAMEA4836095, study PRJEB28245) | human gut metagenome | biome: gut microbiome; material: fecal sample | place: Denmark | collected 2008
GGAGACAAGCAAATGATTATATGGTTCCAAGAATGATTTGTGCAAATAAGATGGAAAAAATGGGTGCTGATTTTGATTACTCAATGGAATCAATTCATCACAGACTATCTGAAAAAGCAGAAGCAATCATTTTACCAATCGGAGCTGAAGATCATTTCACAGGATATGTAGATTTAGTTACAATGAAAGCTTATAAATACGATGGTACAGCTGCTCAAAATCTAGAAGAAATTGAAATTCCAGCTGACATGGTAGATAAAGCAGAAGAAGCAAGAGGAAAATTAATTGAAGCAGTAGCTGACTTCTCTGATGAATTAATGGAACAATACTTAGAAGGAAACGAAATTAGTGTTGATTTATTAAAATCAGCTATAAGAAAAGCTACATTAGCAGTTAAATTCTTCCCAGTATTATGTGCAGATGCCCTAGGAGATAAAGGTACTCGTACATTAATGGATGCAGTCATTGACTATTTACCAGCTCCAACTGATATTGCAGCTGTTAAAGGTGAAGACTTAAATGGTAACCCAATCGAAAGAAAAGCTAGTGATAGTGAACCATTTAGTGCACTTGCATTCAAAGTTATGAATGACCCATTCGTTGGAAACTTAACATTCTTCCGTGTATACTCTGGTGTACTTAAATCAGGAAGTTATGTTATGAACTCAACTAAGGGAGAAAAAGAAAGAATCGGACGTATTCTTCAAATGCATGCTAATCAAAGAAAAGAAATAGCAGAAGTATATGCAGGAGAAATTGCTGCAGCTGTAGGTCTTAAAGATACTACTACTGGAGATACACTTTGCGATGAAAAGAATCAAGTTATTCTTGAAAAGATGGTATTCCCAGAACCAGTTATTGAACTTGCAATTGAACCAAAATCAAAAGCTGATCAAGAAAAGATGGGTATAGCCCTTCAAAAATTAGCTAAAGAAGACCCTTCATTCAGAGCAAAAACTGATCATGAAACTGGTCAAACTATTATCGCTGGTATGGGTGAGTTACACTTAGACGTATTAGTAGATAGAATGAAAAGAGAATTCGGTGTAGAAGCAAACGTTGGTAAACCACAAGTTGCTTATAGAGAAACTCTTAAAGGTACTGCTGAATGCGAAGGTAAATATATTAAACAATCAGGTGGACGTGGACAATACGGACATGTATGGGTTAAATTTGAACCAAATCCTGATAAGGGATATGAATTTGTTGATGAAGTAGTAGGTGGAGTTGTTCCTCGTGAATACATTCCTGTAGTTGACAAAGGATTACAAGAAGCACTAGCTGGTGGTATACTTGCTGGATTCCCAATGATCGATGTAAAATGTACATTATTTGATGGATCATACCATGATGTAGACTCAAATGAAATGGCATTCAAAATCGCAGCTTCTATGGCATTAAAAGAAGCTAAAAATAAATGTAATCCATGTATTTTAGAACCAATTATGGAAGTTGAAGTAGTTGTTCCAGAAGAATTCATGGGTACAGTAATGGGAGATTTAACTTCTAGAAGAGGAAAACCTCTTGGAAATGAATCTCGTGGTAGAGACATAAGCATTAAAGCTATGGTTCCACTATCTGAAATGTTCGGTTACATGACAGTTCTTAGAAGTAACACTCAAGGACGTGGTACTTATACAATGATCTTCGATCACTATGAAGAAGTACCTAGAAGTATAGCTGAAGATATTATTAAGAAAAATGGTGTACAATAATTATAGTACACTTTTGCCAATTTTGTTTATTTAGACTTGAAATATTTTCAAGTATTAGATAAAATATATTTATGATGTAAAAAAGGAGGAAAATAAAATGGCAAAACAAAAATTTGATCGTTCTAAAGAACATGTTAATATTGGTACTATTGGACACGTTGACCATGGTAAAACAACATTAACAGCTGCAATTACTAAATATTTTGGAGAATTCATGGCTTATGACCAAATCGATAAAGCTCCAGAAGAAAAAGCAAGAGGTATTACTATTAATACTGCTCACGTTGAATATAGTACTGACAAACGTCACTATGCTCACGTTGACTGTCCAGGACATGCTGATTACGTTAAAAACATGATCACAGGTGCTGCTCAAATGGATGGTGCTATCCTAGTTGTTAGTGCAACAGATGGACCAATGCCTCAAACTCGTGAACACATCTTATTATCACGTCAAGTTGGTGTACCAAAAATGGTAGTATTCATCAATAAATGTGATATGGTTGATGATCCTGAGTTATTAGACTTAGTAGAAATGGAAGTAAGAGAATTACTTACTGAATACGGATATGATGGAGACAATACTCCAGTTATTCGTGGATCTGCTCTTAAGGCTCTTGAGGGTGATGAAAAATGGGTACAACCTATTAAAGATCTTATGGCTGCAGTTGATACATGGATCGATACTCCAGCAAGAGATACTGATAAACCATTCTTAATGAGCATTGAAGATGTATTTACTATCACAGGACGTGGAACTGTTGTTACAGGTCGTGTTGAAAGAGGTAAATTAAATCTTAACGATGAAGTTGAAATCGTAGGTTTAAAACCAACTAGAAAAACAGTAGTTACAGGAATCGAAATGTTCAGAAAATCATTAGATTATGCTGAAGCTGGAGATAATGCTGGAGTTCTACTTCGTGGTATCAACAGAGAAGATGTTGAAAGAGGACAAATCTTATGTAAACCAGGAAGCATTACACCACATAAGAAATTCAAAGCTAGCGTATACGTTCTATCTAAAGAAGAAGGTGGACGTCATACTCCATTCTTTAGTAACTATAGACCTCAATTCTACTTCAGAACAACTGATGTTACAGGTGTAATTACATTACCAGAAGGTACTGAAATGGTTATGCCAGGTGATAACGTTGATATGACAGTTGAGTTAATTGCTCCAATTGCTATTGAAAACGGAACTAACTTCTCAATTCGTGAAGGTGGAAGAACAGTTGGTGCTGGTGTAGTTTCTGAAGTTATCGAATAGTTTTAGAAACATCAAACTCTAGAGAAATCTAGAGTTTTTTTATGCATAAATATTTAAATCTATTTCAAAAAATGCTATACTCTTTAATGTAAGGAGAATAGAAAATGAAAACAAATACAAAAACAACTTTATTATTTATTATGTCTTTTGCACTTATTGCTATTATTAGTGTATCTTATGCATACTTCACAGCTGCAATAGTAAATAATGAAGTAAAGGACCAAGTAGTAACAACTGGTACTTTAAGTCTTCGTTATGTAGATGGAGCAGAAGTAGTAATGCAAAATATAAAACCAGGAGATACTATTACAAAGACAGTTTATGTTGCTAATACTGGAACACTTGACGCAGTATACAACCTTGTATGGCAAGAATTAACAAATGAAATAACAAATGATGAAATGTTAATCGAAGGAACTTGTACTAGAATGAATGCTACAACAGAAGCAGAAGATGGAACATGTGAAGGAGTAGACAGTACTGCAATAGCTAAAAATATCATTAAAAAGAAAATAACAATTGAACCAAGCATAGTTCATAAATATAATTTAACTATTACGTTTATAGATACTAGTGATGACCAAAACTATAACCAAGGTAAAAAGTTTAGTGGAGTATTAGGAGTAGAAGAATACAAGCCAACTCAATTTGAAAAAGATAGTTGGGAAACAATAGCTACTAATGTAAAAAATAGTAATATTTCAGATTACAATTTAGGAGATACTAAAGAAGTAGACCTAGGAGATTTGGGAATACATAGCGTAAGAATAGCAAACACATCAACACCTGATGAATGTTCTACTAAAGGATTCTCACAAACAGCGTGTGGATTTGTACTTGAATTTGAGGATGTAATTACAACACATGCAATGAATAGTACCACCACTACTAATGTTGGTGGATGGCCTGCATCAGCAATGTACACTTATGTAAATACTGATTTATATAATATGCTTCCAACTAATTTAAAAAATGCTATTATAGACACAACCGTAGTTAGTAGTCATGGTAGTAATGATTCAGCTAATTTTACATCAACTGATAAATTATATTTATTAGCTCCAAAAGAAATATATGGTATTTTTTCTTATCCATATGATTCAGCAAAGGATTTAACTAGACAACTAGATTATTATAATAGTATTGGTGTTACTACAACTAGCTTTTCAGGTGCTATTAAGAAGTTCGGTACTACCGCAAACGCATGGTGGCTTCGCTCAGCTTATTCTAGTCATAACTACAATTTTTTCGGAGCTAATTCTAATGGTAACTGGTATAACAGCTACTTTTCTGATAATACCCACGGCGTTTCACCAGCTTTCCGAATTGGATAATTCAAATATTCCAGTTATGTCTTATGATATAGCTGGTTTTCTTATGTTATAAAATATATAATGTAACACATTTGACACCTAAAATTGACTTGAATGACTAATTTTGATATAATAAAGCACGTTTAAAGGGGATAGTTATGGAAAATAATGATAATGAATCTAAAAGAAAAATTAGCAACAAAACTAAAATGATAGGTTTAGTACTAGGTGCCACCGCTACAATAAATACTATAAATGATGCAAGACAATTAATAACATCAAGCGTAGTAGCAAGAATTAACGATGGAACTGAAGAAAATATAATTGGTAAAGAAGGATATAATACTAGATTTAATACAACAGTTCATTCTAATAATTTTGTAGTACTTCGAATAAGTGAAAAATCATTTAATGATATAACAAATTTAAGAAATACACTAAATGAATGTAAAGATAGAAATATCTCAGTATGTATAGTACTTGATACCAAAGCAGAAGACTTAGCTAAAATGCATAAAGATATAGATTTCTTACAAGCAGTAGTAAAGCAATATAATATAGATATGCCTATATATTGTAATATAGATAACATTATGAATAATAAAAATCTAAATAATGCAGAAAAAACAACTTTAATAGAAGCATTCTTAGATAAAGCAACAAGAAGTAATATGTATGTTGGTTTATATGGAAGTGATACTAGTCTTACTGAATGTAATCTATATATAACTAAAATTACTGATTATGATACATTCTTAGTAGAAGATAATGAAAGTATTAGATACCCAGGAAGTCATAATATAACTAAAGACTTAAATGGAGTAATAGGTGCTACTATAGATTTATCTGAAATAGTAAAAGAAAGAAACTTAAATAATAGTACATCTCTAGTATATTCACAAGGATATGTAGTTAAGGAAGGAGAGACTCTTCATAGTATAGCTTTAACTTGTGGATTAAGTGAAAATGACTTAAAAGAATACAATCATAATATTAAAAGTGTAAATCCAGGAGATGTAATATATATACCTAATCTTTATATGACATATAATAAAGAAACAAACTCTTCGACATATAATTATGCTATTGCAAGAGGAATAGATATTTCAGATTATCAAACTAATATAGATTGGGATAAAGTAGCTGAAACATCAGATTATGTAATAGTTGAAGTAGCTAGAGATGACTCTAATTACTTAGAAAATGAAGGATACTATTTATCTTCAGCAATTGAACAAGTGAAAGGAGCAACTAGTAAAAATATAGATTTAGGATTATACTTTTGTGTATTAAAAGGTATGGACGTTAAAACATATGAACAAAGATTAGATAAATATTTAACTAATTTAGATAAAGAAATGGAAGAACAAGAAGTAACTATTAATAAAGAAAATGTACCAGTATTTGTAGACTTTGAAATATATACAAATAAAAATGACTATTACGAATTATTACAAACATTTAAAGAAGTTTGTAATAGACACGGATATACTAAAGTTGGAATATATGGTAATGGTTCAACGCTAAATTCTATATGTACTAATATGATAGCAAAACACAATACAACATTAAAAAATACTGATTTTTATGTATGGAAAGCAGGAGGACCTCAATACTCATCTAATGAACACAATGATGAAGGAATAAGTTTAGATAACTTAAAAGAGTATAGGGGAGAGTCAACTTCTAACTTTACTGTAGATATGCAACAAGTAACTAATGTATGTAATGATGTAGGTGCATCTAACTCTTCAGGTCACTGTGATGTAAGTTATTTATATGATGAAGAAATGTTTGGACACAAATATTCTAAAGAAGAAACTACTGAAGTAATGGAAGTAGATTTAAATAATTATAGAAATATTCCAGTACATACTATAACTTCAAGTGCATTAAATACAGTGTCAGCCCTAACTGCTTTAGGATACGCAGCACTAGGACTTAAAACTTTAGCTAAAAAGTTAAAACAAAAACATAGAAAAAATACTATTAAAAAAACACTAGAATAAAAGAAGCTTAAAAATTCTTAAGCTTCTTTTTGATTATATATTATTAGATGATGTTGACTTCTAGTACAAGCAACATAATATAAATATCTTTCTTTATAACTAAATTGATTATCTTTATGTGTGTATACTATTGTCGCATCATATTCTAAACCTTTAGCCATATAAGAAGGTATTACAACTAGTTCACGACTAAATGCTTTTGAGTTATTAGCTATAAGCGTTAACTCTTCAAAATTACGTTTAAGTAACTTATAAATATCAGCTGCTTCTGTATCAGTTTTAGTAATAATTGCAATACTTCTATTATTCTTTTTAAGATTATTTATGTCATTACTTAACTGTTCTTTTAAATTGTCTTCTTGTCTAAATTCAACTGGTATATGTGTATCTCTTCTAATAGCTGATACTAAGTTAAGTCCTAGTATCTTATTTGCATGCTCTATAATTTCAGGACTTGATCTATAAGTTTTATTAAGTTCTATATAATTAACTGAGTCAGGGAATACTTGTTTTAAATCTTCAAGACTCTTATATTCATAATATGGATTTATTGTTTGGTTAATGTCTCCTAGAATAGTAAATTTACTTTTTCTAAGTATCTTCTTAAGTAATATATATTGAAGTACATTATAATCTTGTGCTTCATCAACTATAGTTTGTTCAATCATATAGTCATATCCAAGGAATGTAAGTAAACTCTTCATATATACAAATAGACACGCGTCTTCATAAGAAATATCTTTTGAATCTAGTTTATTAATGTAAGAGTCAGGTAATTCTTTATCATAAACTTTTTTAAATTCATTACTTCTAAAGAATCCTTTGTATATTTCCTTCATATCTATAGAAATATTTAATCTTTCTCTTAGCCATTTTCTTATTTGCTTAGCTCTAGATTTATTACCTCTAAATTCTATTTCAGCAATCTTTAATGATATTTCATCAATTCTCTCAAGTAGTGGTATACTTGAATATCTTTCATGTAAATAATAATTTAACTTTTCAAGTGGTACATATAAATCTCTATTAAATATTTCACTTGTAAATCTAGCTTTACTTGTATAATTCTTTATATATTCTTCCATAACAGGAATTATCTCATTAGATTGTTTTAACTTTATTAAATCTATATATGCTTCTTCATATTTATAATATCTTTCTATAAAAGAAGTAAATGATTCAATATGTTTATATTCTGTAATATATGTTTCCAAGAAATCACTAAATGTTGTTTCTTTAGTATTATCTTCACCAAGTTCAGGAAGTACATTAGATATATATTCACTAAATATATGGTTAGGCGCAAATATAAGTACTTTATCACTAGTTAAATTCTTAATCTTATAAAGTAAGAATGCTATTCTATGTAGTGCTACACTAGTTTTACCAGAACCAGCTATACCTTGAACAATTAAATTCTTATCTTTAGTATTTCTTATAATTGCATTTTGTTCACTTTGAATAGTATTTACTATATTTTTCATATAGTCATTATTCTTTCTTGAAAGTACTTCTTGAAGCATCTCATCTTGTATAGTAAGTTTACTATCAAATACATGTTTAATCTTAGAGTTTTCTATAGTAAACTGTCTCTTATTATGAAGGTAACCTTTCATTATTCCACCAGGTGCTTCATACTGACATTCACCTTGTTCATAATCATAGAATATACTTGATATTGGACTTCTCCAGTCATAAATAATATTATTATCTCCCTTAGTAAGATAGGTAAGTCCAATATAAATATCATTTTTCCCTTCATCATCTTCATAAGTTATCTTACCAAAGTATGGACTATTTTGAATCTTATAAAGTTTCTTATAATACTTAGCTTTCATCTCTAAGTCATCAATCTCTTTGTCATTACTTGATAAGATTGTCTTCATTTCAGTAGGGTCTAATTCAGCTTTAGTATCCCATACATATCTTTTAAATTCTTGTTGTTTCTCCTCATTATCATATAAGTCTTGAGCAAGATTTGCAATATTCTCACGTAAAAGTTCGGTAGTTAATTCTAGATGCTTTTGTTCTTTTTTTAGTTCTTCTTCACTTAAATTCATTATAACCTCCCTAGAGTTCAAGTGTCACATCATTTGAAAATTAACAGCATAAATAAAATGATAGCAAAGTAACCTTACTTTGTCAATTAAAATCTAAAAAAATAGACAAAATTAGTGTTGAAAATCATAGAAATATAAACTATAATTATCTTATGATAAAAAAAGTAAAAGGATTTTTAAAACTTAGTGAAGAAGATTTATTGATGATAGTACTTGCTTTTATGTCATTTTCAATTGGAATATGGAGAAACTATAGACAGTTATGGCTTGAAAATGTTGGATTTGATGTTCAAAGTATAAGTAGAGTTTTATCAATTGCATTAACATGTAGTGCGATTATATCATTTGTAATAAGTATTTATTCAACAAGAGTTAAAGTAAAAAATGTAATAGTCTTAACAGGTACACTTAGAGCTCTAGCTATGTTAGTACTTCTTCTAAATAGTAATACTTATATAATTAAAGTATGTATGCTTGTCTGTATCATGTGTGAAACAACATTTTCAATAGCTTTTTATCCACTTCTAACAACAGTTAATAAAGAGAAGAAAGCATTTGCTAAACAAGCTTTAATAAATTATATAGCTAAAGATGCAGGAGTTATAGTATGTGGTCTTTTAATAGGCGTAACAGTAGGTAACATAATATTCGATTACAATAGTTGTTTATTTTTAGCAATGATTTCAACTATACTATCAATTTTATTCTTAATGCTATTTAATGGAAACAAAACATATAATAAAAGAAATGTTCTACCTTTAAAGAAAGCATTAAAGAATTTAATAAAATCTAGAGTAAACAATTATTTCTTATTTTCTCAATTTATTATGAATATCTCTTATGGCATGGTGTTTGGTCTTGTCATGATTATACTTACTAATTATATAGGTTTTAGTGTAAGTATCGCATCTATTTTTATAATTGTTTGTAACTTAATAGGAAGTTATACTTGTTCATTATTTAATAGGTATGGGGATAATCTTTCATTTAAGGCAAGCACATTAATTAAATATGGTTCAAGAGCATTAGCATACTTAATAGCATTCTTAATGCCAAATGCATTATCTTTTGTAGTTGCTATGATTATAGCACACGTATCAGCTAGAATACTTGATGACAAAATAAATGGAACTTATATAACAAGAATAGACACTAATAGTCAGTTCTTATTTGGCAACATCAGATACTTTATACTTAGTTTAGGCGAGGGTATAGGTACATATTTAGCAGGCTTTATGTTAGAAATATCATTTAGATCTTTATTTCTAGGAGCCGCAGTATTCACTATACTTCAAATAATAATGTTTATAAATCTTGATAAAATAACTGATAAATAATGAAAAATAGTTGCATTTTTCTAAAATATATAGTATTATTAACTAGAAGTTTATTCTTAGTTTAGATGTACCTCTTACTTCTTTACTCAGAATTAACGGATTATATTAGATAAGGAGGATTTTTAAAATGGCTTTAAGTAAAGACAAAAAGACAAGCATTGTTGAATCTTTTGCTAGAACTAAAGGTGACACTGGAAGCGTTGAAGTTCAAGTAGCACTTTTAACAGAAAGAATCAATAATCTTACTGAACATATGAAAGAACATAAACATGATTATCATACTAATCGTGGATTACTTCAAATGGTTGGTAAAAGAAAGAACTTACTTGAATATCTAAAACGTGAAGACGTTCAAAGATATCGTGAGTTAATCAAAAAATTAAATTTAAGAAAGTAGGCACTTATTTTAAGTGTCTTTTATTTTAGAGAAGGAGGAAAAAATGAAAAGAGTTTTTGAATATGATTTTCAAGGTAGAAAGATAGTTGTAGAACATGGTGAACTTGCTAAACAAGCAGGTGGAGCAGTACTTGTAAGATACGATGACACTGTAATATTATCAACATGCGTTATGAGTAATAACGTTTCAACAGCAGATTTTTTCCCTTTAACAATTTTATATCAAGAAAAACTTTATTCTGTTGGTAAAATCCCAGGTGGATTTATTAAAAGAGAAGGTCGCCCAACAGATGCGGCTACTTTAACTGCAAGAGTTATTGATAGACCAATTAGACCTATGTTCGATGAAAACTTTAGAAATGAGGTACAAGTAGTAAATACTGTTTTAAGTGTAGACCCTGATAGAACACCAGAAATGACTGCATTATTTGGTACATCACTTTGCTTAGGTATTTCATCAATTCCATTCGAAGGTCCAGTTGCTGGAGTAATAGTTGGTAAAATAGATGGAGAACTAAAGATAAATCCAACTTGTGAAGAAATGGAAAGAAGTACTATTAACTTAACAGTTGCTGGTACAATAGACGCCATAAATATGGTAGAAAGTGGTTCAAAACAAGTAAGTGAAGAAGAAATGCTAGAAGCACTTATGTTTGGACACGAAGCAGTAAAAGAATTATGTGCTATTCAAAATGATATCATTAGTGAAATCGGAGAAGAAAAGATAGAGGTAGTACTTGCTAATATCCCAGATGAGTTAAGAGAAGAAGTAAATAATGATATTAAACAAGATATGATTGAAGCTATTCAAATCAAAGATAAACTAGAAAAATATGCAAGAATAGACGAAGTAAAAGAAGAAGCAATAACTAAATACACAGAAAGACATGAAGGTGAAGAAGATTTAGAAGCTAATCTAAAACTAGTTAAAAAGGTAGCAGACGAAATTGAAGGAGCTGAAGTAAGACGTTTAATCACTAATGAACATATTAGACCAGATGGACGTGGAATGGATGAAATTCGTGAATTATCAGCAGACGTAGATTTACTTCCAAGAACACATGGTAGTGCATTATTTACAAGAGGTCAAACTCAAGCATTAGCTATCACTACTTTAGGTGCTCAAAATGAAGAACAAATCTTAGACGGCTTAAGTCTAGAAGACTCTAAAAAGTTTATCTTCCATTATAATTTCCCTGCATTTAGCGTAGGTGAAACTGGAAGATATGGAAGCCCTGGTAGAAGAGAAATAGGACACGGAGCTTTAGCAGAAAGAGCATTATTACAAGTAATGCCTAGTCAAGAAGAATTCCCATATACAGTACGTGTAGTATCAGAAGTATTAGAAAGTAATGGTTCATCAAGTCAAGCAAGTATTTGTGCTGGATGTATGTCACTTATGTCAGCAGGTGTACCAATCAAAGCACCAGTAGCTGGTATTGCAATGGGACTTATTACAGAAGACGGAACATGTGATTCTAAATATACAATTCTAACAGATATTCAAGGTTTAGAAGATCATATGGGAGATATGGACTTCAAAGTAGCTGGTACTAGAAAAGGTATAACAGCACTACAAATGGATATTAAAATCAAAGGAGTAACAAGAGAAGTATTAAAAGAAGCATTAGATAAAGCTCATAAAGCAAGAATGCAAATCTTAGATGTAATGGAAGCAACTATTAAAGAACCAAGACATGAATTATCAGAATATGCTCCTAAGATTAGAACAATGAAGATTTCACCAGATAAGATTAAAGATGTAATCGGAAAAGGTGGAGACATGATCACTAAAATTATCTTAGAATCAAGTAATGTAACTTCAGTAAATCACAAAGATGCTGTTAAGATCGACATAGATGATGAAGGAAATGTAATTTGTTATCATATGAAAAAAGAAGTACTAGATAAAGCAATCAAGATGATTGAAGACATAGTTAAAGAAGTAGAAATCGGAGCAGTTTATACAGCAAAAGTTGTTAAAATTGAAGACTTTGGGGCATTCGTAGAACTATGGCCAGGATGTGAAGGATTAGTACACGTTTCACAACTTGATAATAAGAGAGTAAATCATCCAAGTGATATTCTAAAAGTAGGAGACGAAATAGTAGTAAAAGCAACTGGATACGATAGAAAAGGTAAACTAAATCTATCTAGAAAAGAATTACTTCCTAAAATAGAAAAGAAAGAAAATAAAAAAGATACTAAAAAAGAAGAAGTATCTGAAGAATAAAGTTTGTCGCATTGACAAACTTTTTAATTATAGTATAATATAGCCTAATTAAGGGGAGGTGCTAGAGTGGAATTAAGCGAAGAAAATCTTTATTTTAGCATTAAAAGTGTAACTCAAATATTATATAGATTATACTGTAGATTAGCAGTTTTAGAAAGCCAAGAAAAAGACACATCATTAGAATATGAAAAAACATTAAAACTAATAGAATTTTACACAGCACTAGAAGATCAATATTATGAAAATGTTGAAAAATTATTAAAAAAAGATGAAGATATAGTCGAAAGAATGTATGTAAATACATTATTAAGTACTGAGTCAAATTTTTCACCGGAAAAATCATTAAGTGATCCATCATATATGATATTCCATGATTTTAAAGAAAATGATGTTGTCCCAATGAGAATGGCAACAAAACTTTACGAGATAAGTATTCAAAACTTTGAAGAAGCAAACCAATTAGGAAAAAGAGTATATAACGAATATGAATCACAAAGAGATACATATTTTATAGATATAATAGATTCAATGATAAAGGATAAAACTTATAAAAATTTTAAAAAAATGTTAATTAAAGCAAAATATAAAATAGCATTTATAAATAAAAAAAGAAAACCAGAAGAACCAAGTGATGACATGATAATTTCAACAGCAATGGCAGTAGCTAATTCAAAAGAAATTATTAGTTATGCTCAAAAAATGTATAGACTAAATAAGTCATCAATAGAGTCTCCATCAAATACAAGAAAAATTCTATTAAGTTCAGCATATATTAGAGCAAATCTTCTTCAAATGGATGATCTTGCATTAGAAATTCTAAATACACTTCTAACAATAGGAGAAGACGTTGGTGAATTAAAACCAAGTGATGGAAAAACATTATTTGATTCAATATTAAAAAAAGAAAAAGAAGATAAAGAAACATTTAAAGAAAAAGGAAACACATTAAAAAGAAAATTTTAAAAAATATGTGTTTCTTTTTAATTTAAACATATTGAACTTTAATATAAAAAATGATACAATAATTTTATAAAAATAGAAGGAGATAGGTATGAAAAAGAATATTTTTAAAACATTAACTGTTTTATTTGCATTTGTATTATTTACGCTAAATATCAGTGCTGTTACTCAACCAACTGATGAAGCAGCAAGAGTTCCTAGTAGAATACCAGATGTTGGAGCAAAATTATATGCAACTGTTCAAGATCCATTTGATTATTCAAAAATCAAATTTGTAAATGGTTCAAATCAAGTAAGCGGTTCAACTACTATGAGAAAAATAGTAATGACAGACAAATTCGAATATGCAGAAACTGGAGGAGATATAGGAGTAGGAACAGACTGGTTCTCAGCATACTGCTTAGATGGAAGACTTAAATATCCAGAAAATGGTATTTATTTCGCATCAAGAAATGGCGTAACTACATATGAAGACTTCTTAAAAGTAATGGTAGAACAAGCTTTATTAAATCAATCAAATACTACAAATGAAATGTATCAATTATTTAAAGATGCTAGAAACTATAAAGCAGCATTTACAGCAGAGTTCACAACTCCAGGATATAATGATGCAGAATCAGCAGTAAGAGCAATTAAACCAACAACTCCACTTACTGTAAATATTTCAAGAGTAGTATTTGCTAATGCACAAGGTGCTACAAAAATCATAACAGCAGCACAACTAAATGCAGCAATAGGTAAAACTGGAGATGTATTTGAATTAGTTATTAATGCTTCTGTAGAAGAAAATAATTATTTATTTGATATTTATACAGTAAAAGCAATGGATAAAACTATAAGTTATAATAGAGCGTTATGGATGATTGAACATAGTTACCCATCATTAAACTTAAAAGATTCATTAACAATCGCAGGTGCTGATTATGACAAACTTACAAATGAAATTAAAGCATTAGAAACAAGTGCTACAACAGCTGAATTAGAAAAATTAGTTGAAAACTATGTATATTCAACAATCCAATATGCTATATGGAAAGTTAATGATGGCGTAGATATGGCTGGAAATACTTTAGGAAATGAACTAACAGGTTCTGAAGAATTAAATAAACTATATAAATATTTAATTGAAGATAAAGGTAACTCATTCTATGCTAGTTATGGTGAAAACACATTTAGTGGAACTCTATCAATAACAAAACCAACAGCTAAAAATGAGATATATGAACAAACAAACGAAATATATAAATATGGTCCTTTCAGTGTACAAGGTGGATTTATCGAAACAGGAAAAATATATTTAAATGTTAAAGACGCTGATAAAAACGGAGTTAAATTAGTAAATAAAAACGGAGATGAAATTACAGAAGTAAATCCAGGAGAAGAATTTTATGTAGTAGCAAACAAAAAATCAAAAATTGCTAATGTTACAATAGAAGCATCTGCTCCAGGAGCAAAAAAATTCGTACCAGATGGAAATAGAGGAAGAGTATATTATGCAAATAGTGCACTTGGACAAAATGTTATCACTGGTGGAAAAATCGAAACAACAGCAACTAATCAAAGCTTTGAATTATTATTTAACCCAAGTACTGGAGTAGAAGATGTAGGTATGTTATTTATTGTAACAATCGCTGCATTCGCAGTTGGATACTTCGTATTAACTCGCAAAAATCAACCAGTAGAATTATAATAATATATAGATCTCGTAAGAGATCTTTTATTTTGCAAAAAAAATAAAAAAGAAGTGTTTTTAATATTTATGTCTAATTATAATAATAGAGGGATAAAGAAAGGAAATAAGTATGGAAACACTAGGAAACTATTTAAAAGAAAATATGATAAAGGTAGTAATAATAACAGTATTACTATTTTTATATGTAGGCTCATTTATTTATATAAGTTCAAAAATTATCAAAACAGAAAATGAAACAAAAGATGAAATAAACATGATCACAAAAGAAGAAACAGAAGAACAATCTGAAAGTAATAATGAAAATGAAATAGTAGTAGATGTTAAAGGAAGTGTTATGAAACCCGGAGTATACAAAATAAAAGAAAATTCAAGAGTAACAGACGCTATCGCAGCATCAGGTGGACTTGCTAAAAATGCAAATACAAGATTTATAAATTTATCTAAGCTATTAAAAGATGGTGATGTAGTAGTAATCTATTCAAATGAAGAGATTGAAAAAGCTAAAAAACAAGAAACAATAGTAGTAGAGACACCATGTATTTGTGAAGAAGTCAAAAATGATGCATGTTATAAAGAAGATAATAAAAATACAAATGGTAAAATAAATATAAATACAGCATCATTAACAGAATTAATGACATTAACTGGAATAGGAGAATCAAAAGCAAAATTAATTATTGAATATAGAACACAAAATGGTAATTTTAAAGACATAAAAGATATAATGAAAGTAAAAGGTATTAGTGAAACACTTTACTCTAAATTTAAGGAAAATATTACTGTGTAACACTCTTTATTATTTATTATTATTAATATC
>UMHM01079298.1_pt1 | contig 15765 bp, 13 predicted proteins | sample 1965501 | NCBI WGS metagenome assembly UMHM01 (sample SAMEA4836095, study PRJEB28245) | human gut metagenome | biome: gut microbiome; material: fecal sample | place: Denmark | collected 2008
ATGGAGACCTTGGGTAGACCTAATGGAGACCTAATGGAGACCTCAAGTCACCTCAAGGTTACCATCTGGTAACCTCAAGGGACACACAGCTTAGCACATGAGGACACACACACACATAAGGTAGACACAATGTTAACACAATGAGGACATGAGGAAATATGGTTAGACATAGGTGAGACATATTACTTTTCATAGCACTGGTGTAGGTTAATGAAGATGGATGAAAGTAGGTATAGACATAATTGGTAATAGACAGGATTGAAGATGGTGGTGATAGACAAGTTGGTAGGGTAGACAAGTTGTTTGAATTGCCGGGAATGGGATAGACAGGATTGGTGAATGTTGATAGGTGGTAATTCAGCTATGTATGTTCCCTTTTCACAGTACTGGGATAGTGAGATGGTTGATGGAGGTGGTAGATGTCCACTTTTCATAGTACTGGTGTAGGTGGATATTGGTAATTGGTCATGGATGATGGTCACCTGTCTTCTCACCCTCAGTTGTCCTACTTTTTACACCACTCGACCTAGAGCACACCTCATGCTGACCTTATGTTTACCTTAAGTTGGAGACCTCATGAGAACCTTCGGGAGACTCAAGGGAGACCTAAGGTTATACCTTATGTTAGACCTTATGTTTACCTTATGTATACCTTATATTATCCTCCCCCCCCCCTCTGGTAATGTGGGTTTTATTACCCCTTTTTTCATAAACCAGTAGTATATTTATCAATCCACGACGAAAAATCACCCAAAATCCGACACAAAATCATTGAACTTTTCAGAAAATTATTGAACTTTTTCCCAAACCACCATCACTATTCATCATTCCCAATACCTGTCGAATTTTGTCCGTTTTAAGCCCCGATTTTTTTGAAAGATGACCTATGACCCATCTTTTGTCTGAAAACGCCTCAGAGGGCCCTTTACGGCCCAAAAAAGGGTATATGGGAATGAGGGACATGATAGGGAGAGGCAGTGTATGTTCTTTTCACCACCACCACCTCTCCCACCATTTCTAATACCTGTCGAATTTTGTCCGTTTTAAGCCAGATTTTTTTGAAAGATGACCTATGACCCATCTTTTGTCTGAAAACGCCTCAGAGGGCCCTTTACGGCCCAAAAAACACTATATCCAGTTTATGCCTTCCAGCACACCTTCACCATTATCGACATCTGTGGACATGAAATCACCGACCATCGTAGTCCGGGAATTGTAGATGGAATTGTAGGCATCCATCAGCCACTTCTCGTTCTTGGATTCGATGGCTTTGTTGGCATCCACGTTCATAATGTCGACCAGATAACCAACTCCGATTGCCAGAGCATCCAGACGGTCATCGTGGACAAGGGCGCCACGCTCAGCAGTCAGACGGGTCATCTGATAAAAGCAGGAGTACTTGTAGTCACCCTCAGGTACACTGTCGAAGTCCCTGCGGATGGCATCGGTATGGACAATGAGTTTGTGGTTGGACATAACGGGTTCAAGAGTGTCGATGATGCGCACCTCCTTTTGTCCCTTTGATTTGACCTCAGTCAGGGTAGCCCGGTGGTGTTTGAACAGGACAGGCTCGAACAGTTTGAGGTACATCCCGTCACCAAAGTTACCTTCAATCACGACCTCGTTCACCTTCCACTGCTTAGCAAGACGTGCCAGTTTTGTCAGTGTCTCATCGGAGTACCCGCCCTTTAGACCACCCACATCCATGACATAGATGTACCCATTCAGGTAATAGAGGATGGAGTATCCTGTTTCGTCCTGTCCACGACCACTGGGGTCTATGACCAGCAGTTTCAGTCCATATGGGGCAACCTCAGGGCTGACAGTGTGATGACCGAAGTACCTGTCACCTTTCAGGCCCAACACGGGGGCATCGTCGTTGCTGATGGTTTTGGACGGGTCTGGCATCCATTCGATGGACATGGGGCCCTTCTCGAAGCTGTAGCGACCTACTATGAGGTCACGGAGCTTGAGCGGGTACTTGTCAGCATCAGACAGGCTGGTGTCCAGCATGAACTGGAGCATGAAGCCAGCCTTACGGTAGGACAGCTCACGTTTCTGTAGGTCTTCCTCATCGAACCTTCGGGGGTCTGTAGGTTTACCTGCGAGCTTCGGATTGGCATCGTAGCGGGCAGCCAGATATGGAGCCAGTTTGTCACCATAACTCTGTCTATGTTTGTCATCATAGGGATAGCGTGCAGGCCAGATATAGGTGGTGTACCCACGCTCTTGAAGCTCGTTATAAAGGGACATCTCGTTCTGTGGTGTCCCAAGGTAGAGAATCTTCTTGTCATCACCGGGCTTCAAGATAGCATCGAACTCCTTCACCAATTCGAACAACCTATCTCTCATTGTCTGGGTGAAACTGTTTCCCGGAACCTCACAGTCATCTGAGATTATGATGTCTGCACGGCTACCTGTAAGCTGACCTGTGATACCCACAGACTTCACAGACGGGCTGTGGTCAGGCAGGGCAGGCCCTACGTCGAACAGGTTCTGAGTGTCTCGTTGACCCTCACGGGCCTTAAGGTGACTCAAGAACGGAATCTCAGCGATGATTTTCTTGATGAACGATGCGTTGGCGTCTGCACGTTCCTTACTGGCAGATACAATCATGATTTTGGTGTTAGGCTCACGCCACAGTACCCATACGACATAGGCGCAGGTAATGAAGGACTTTGCGACCCCCCGGAATCCCTGAATGATGAATCGGTTGTTCGGGGGATTCTGGAGGGTCTTCGCAATGTCAACTTGGAGTTCTGTAGGCTTGGATAGACCAATCACCTTCCAGACAAGTGCCACGAATAGTGGGAATGACGTATAGAGAGCCTTTAGCTTGTCGTTGTTTGACATATTAGTTCAGTCCTTTGGGAATGTAATCGCTGTCATCCAGTTCCTGAACACCAGCCAAGAGCTGGGCAAGTGCGCTGTCTGTGTCACCAGCCTTTGGCACTATGTCAATATTGTTACGTTGGAGTTCCTTGATGATGGCACTGTATAGACTTGGTGTTCGCTTATCAGGGTTCTTGAGGTCTTCCAACATAGACGATAACATCAATGTGTGGATTCCCTCAAGCATTTCCTCCTTTTGCTTACTCATTCTTCTTTCCTCCAAACACATTCTTGATAACGTTCAGGATACCTGAACCAGCATTAAGCAACTTACCAATGAGGTCAAACCATTCAAAACGATTCATATCACTCTCCTTTGTGTTTAGAAAAGAATGCACGCTTGATAGCACAGACAGTACCTACAACGGTATAGACAAGGGTCATTATCTTAACCCAATCTGCTATATCCATTCCGAGGAACAAACCTCCAGATACTAGGACAGGTGGAATATATTCAATGGTGTCACGCAAAGTTTTGACCTCCTTTGTGGACGAGAGGGAACATCTGTTGCTCCCTCCCGCGCTAGCTGTACTAGCTGTGGTTAGACGTTATGGTTGTTTGTCGACCTTCTGGGTCTTGTCCAGACTGCTACCGAAATAATAGTTGAAGACAGTACCGAATCCAGTAGCGACCGTACCCAACAGTATCATCAAGGAAGGATTGTCAGTCAGGCTCATGTATCCGAGGAGTGACCCTCCAAGAATACCAAAGAAACCCAAGGTGACGATGATACCCAGCACGGCTTGCATATGAGACTTCTTTATGACTCCCTTAAGGTTCTCAGTGTTCATCACTCACAGACCTCACTTGTCGAGAAACCTTGGAAGGACAGGCCACTCAATGCTCAGTGGGAACTCCGGCTGATTCGGGACATCACGGAGAGCCTGTCGGTATTCCTTGATGGACGCAAGGTCTTCCTCGGAGATTGGATAGTCGACCATAAGGAGATAGTCCGTCTTGGCTAGTTTTTGGTTACGTGTTTCTCGGGCTTTGCGCTCAAGAGACTCCATAGAAGGAGCAGGATTCTCACATACTTCATAGTACTCTCCTTTGTCTTGGATGTTACAATTATTGAGGTCACACCACTCACTTGTCTCTGCATAGACACGACGGTCAAGTGTGTCTTTGTATATCTTTGTTCCGAGCATATTACCTCCTTTGTTTAGTAACCACACACAAACCAATTGAAGCGGACAGCACCATTCCATCCACTACCTACAAGATTGAAGCTGGTGTTATAGGCTTCAAAGGCAGCGAAGTCAAGATTACCGTAGTTACCACTTGCGGGAGTGACCATAAGAGTCCTTATTTCACCCAAGCTGTTGGCAAAAGGAGTCGGATAGTTAATCGTGGAGTCACCACTGGCGACCAGAGTACCACCCTGTTCAATCCACCCATCACTCCAGATACGATACCACTTCGTGAGGTCTCCAGCCAGATAGCTTTGTTTTACGTAGCGTACTTCCTGTCTATCCACCATAAGTTTACCACTACCAGTAAGATGAAGTGAATGTGTAGTAACAACACCATTGACCTTCCAAGCACCACACACACCAGTCATCCACTCGGAGCCTTCCCTCATGAGCTCATGGTAGACCATAGTGGCATTGGTGGCATTATCCCACGTCTTGCCTGTTCTCTCAGTCCACTCAAAGGTCAGCCCAGTTTTCGAGGTAGACGTATTGAAGTTAAGGTTATTAAAGGAGCTCCTGAGGGCAGCCTCACGAACAGACAGGTCACCTGTCACCTCACCACCTGACTTATTGAGTTTGTTGTTCGTAAGACTGGTGATATTGGTCTCAGCTTTCCTTACTCGTGTGGTCAGGGTAGTTACATTGCTGTTGGTGGTATTCAGGTTACCATTGAGTGTGGCGATGTCACTGGTATGTCCAGACACAACAGTATTCGTGTTGTTGATTTTCTGATTGATGGTAACGTCTTCAGCTTCAAGGGCAGACACTCTGCTCTCAAACACAGACACATCAACCGAATCAGCAGCAGCTTTTGCACGGTCAGCTTCAGCCTTTGCTTGGTCAGCCCATCCCTTGGAGGCAGTCATAGACGCCTCAGCATCAGACACGTAATCAGCAAACTCACCACGAACAATCTCAATGGCATTGTCTACCACGTTCTGTGCAGCATCCTCGGAGACCTTGGCGGCATCAGCATGACCTTTGGCAGCTTCAGCCCATCCCTTTGCAGCATCAGCTTCTGTCTTGGCTGTGGATGCACTGGTGGAAGCCTCAGTAGCCTTATTGGTAGCTGTAGTAGCAGCTGTAGAGGCTGTGGTCTCAGACTCCTTGGCAGCAGTAGCAGACCCCTCAGCAGCAACCTTATGGCTACTTGCAGCATCCGCCCAATTCTTGGAAGTGACCGCGCTGGCCTCAGCTTTCGTTGCTGCTGCTTCAGCCCTATCACGCGCCACCACCGCACCATTGAGGTCAGCTTTGTAGGTTCCATAATTCAGGGCATCACCATCTTCCACAGGACTGGACACATGGACAACACGTCTCCAACGGGCATCAAGATTGCCGTAGATGTCCGTACCAATGGTGTCCACAGTCATGTCCTTTGCTTCTTCCGCAATATGCAGAACTTGAATCTGGGATGTATTCAGGTCAAAAGACCGGAGTACCGAGGCATCCTTGAAGTCGACAATCCGATTCGTGGAAGTCATCCGTCGAATTGTGAGGGTCTCACCAACAAGCGGTGCAGCTGTACGTTCAATGACAGTAGGAGAAATGAATCTCCAAGTAGTCCCTTGAGTTTCCTCAATATCATTGTTGAGATAGACATGGACAAAGGTTCGATTGAGATAATCAAAAGGCACAGTGAACTGACGAGTCACCCCATCACCGGGATAGACAACAACAGTGTTAGCCATTTATATCCTCCTTTTATTCTTTTAACATTTCGATGAAGTAGTTCTGGATACCGGGCCAGTTTGGTGTGACTCCCTTAAGACTCCTCAGGAAGTTCTTTTGGATGGTCTCTTGGTCTTTAAGACTGAAGTCCGTAGTGCCCATACCATCACGCAACTTGTCAAACACGGACTGCCCGAGCTGGACGACAGACTGTCCTGTCCCAAAGGCTGGGAACAGGTTCTGAATCCAATCTCCCACCTTGAACATGGCCGTAGTATCTCTGTCGTTACCGTAGTCGGTGGACACTGTGGTCTTCCCTGAGGGGTTCGCAAGGCCAACCAGATTTAGACCCAAGACAGGCGCAGCGAGGATACCGTTTCGCAACAGACCACCGTTGTAGGCTGCAACCATAAGGGCTTCCCCGCTATCAAGGTCATCCAGACTGTCAATCCCAAGGTTCCTCTGGAGATACTTCGTGCGGTCTTCATCATTCATACCAACCGTCCTCAGACAGGTGACACCTATGTGACCTACGGTAGCCAAGGCTCCGGAGATCATCATGGTATTCAATTGTGACAATCCACCTTCATCCTCGATACGGTTCATGGTCTTTGCCAGACGCTTGTTGTATGAACGGACAGCGAACGTCTTGAACTGCATGGCCATATTCAGGAGCGGATTGTTGTTACCTGCCCACAGGAAGGCATCAGCGGCAGAGTCCCTTTGGATGACATTGGATGCCACATAGTCTCCCATGCGCCTGATGTCAGCCAGCGCAGTCGCATCATTGAACAAGGCATCACTGTCTGTCACCCTGATGGCGCCATCGGCATCAATCGTGGTAGCCTTTCTGACAGCCTCTAGCATGGCCTCAGCTCTCTCAGGGGAGATGGAGTTTCGCTTGAGGTCTACCTTATTGAAGAATCCCTTCTTTGTCTTTGCGAGACCGTGGGCAGACCTAGCCATTTCAGCAAGGAACTGTCCCTGAGCCTCACTCACGATACTCCTTTGGGTTGCCTGTAGGTACTTGGTGAATGGTGAAGCGTTGGCAGCCCATTCAGAGCCAGACACAATGGTCGCAATGAACTTGTTGCCATTGTACCTCTGGATGTTACGACGACTGATGTCTCTCCACAGGTTGAGCTGTCGTATTTCATCACCAAAGACCATGTTCTGGATAGCCCGGACATCCGCTTCCTTCATTCCACCTTTTGTCCAGTTACCGAGGAGCTTTGATGCCCCCGGGACAGACCGAATGAGGAACGAGCCACCGTATGCCTTGATACCCTCAGCCACCTCGGTGTGGTTCATCAGTCCCATGTAGGCGTTCTTTGTGCAGAACGCAAGGTTCCGAAGCACCTCAGCGACAGCATGGGAAGCATTCAGACCCCTAGGGTCATCCAAAGGAGACATGCCGTACATGAGTTTGACAGCCTGTCTCAGTGCCGTATCCATGTCGTTCGCAGCTCTCCCGGGGCCCTGTTCGAGCTTGTAGTCATTGGCAAGTTTGGAGACATGTTCCATAACACCGTCCCAGCCCCTCAGACCAATCTCATCAAACGCAATGTCACCCTGAGTTCTCCGCATGTATGAGCTCACGGTGTCATGTAGGTTACGGCGAAGACTGTCCACAGACACCTTACCCACTGGACTGTCCACCTCGAAGTCAGTTCTCCAAGGTGTTCTCTCGTGGTCATAGCTCATGGAGCCCTCACGGTCTCTGAACAGGTTGCGCTGAGAACGGTTCTGGTCAATGTAGCCAAAGGCATCATCATTAGCCTTCTTGGACAGCCACTCATTGAAGGTTTTCTGTGCACGGGTTTTGTCCGTCTTCATGATTGCCTTCTCCTCATCTGTCAGTGTTCTCTCCCAGAACTTCTGGAGTCGGACACGGGTATTCGGGTCATCAGCACCCCGAATCAGGCTTTCCCTGAGGAGTCTATGGGCCTTCTCAAGTCCACGCTTGCCACCCCCAAGGGCAGCAATGAGGTCAGCAGCCTTCATTTCGTCGATAGACAGGGGGATATATTTATCGAACTTCTCACCAATGAAACCACGAGCATGAAGCTCATCACCTCGTCTGCTCAACATCTCATGCATGTCAGACACAATGTCGTCTATGAGCTTGTTGTTGAGGCCGGAGTCCTGACCAGCCATCCGTTTGTAGATAGCTCGCTCAATGGCCTCCTCAGAGAGACCTTGAGACATCAACTTGTCGTAGTTGTCATTGTATCGGTTACTCCACTTAAACAGGTCTTTCTCACCCTGTTCCACAATTTCATTGACAGTGCGTGTAGAACCTACTTCCATGTTCACCATTGTACCGTCTTCCATCTGGACACGAGTACCCCGTTCACGCCTGAACAGCTTATGACCGAAGTCAGCAATCTCTTTGGACTTGCTGGCGAACATGGTCTCACCTATAGTCACCCTAGGCATCTTGGCTTCTACCCAGTCACGCATGTTGTTGAGACGGGCAGCCAAACCATGTGAACCACCTATCCCTTCCAAGATGGCTGGGTCAGGTTCCCGTCCAGACCGAATGGCATCCCGGATGATGTCCGCACGTCTGGACGTATCACCAACGAAGCGTGCACCCTTAGGGAGAACCTTGGCTGCACCTTCAATAAGACCTGCAAACACAGCTCCACTGGCGGCGTCCATAAGGATGTCTGACTCAATACCCGTCACGGATTCCCGGAGCTGTCCAGACAGAACATTTCCGAGGGCTCCACCGACAGTGATTCGTCCAACAGCACCAAGGCCACCTGTCGCAATCGCACCTGCCCAACTAAGAGGGTCTACGACAGTCTCTCCAAGCCCCGAAGTGAGGGACGAGAAGAGACCTGATTTGTCCAAAGTATACGCGTATTCCTTGTTCTCACGGTAGATGTCCAGTCGTGTCTGGATGTCCTCCTTGGACGTAAGGCCACTGACAATAGAGCGGTATGCCGTCTTGTCGTAGTCCACAGCCTCAAGGATGCTAAGGCTTTCTTCATCAGACGGAACATAGGACTCACCAATACCGAAGGGGTCAGTACTGGAAAGCCGCTGGCGGATAAAGGTTCCAGTGGCTCCATGTTTGATGCCACCAAGGAATCCTGCGGAGTTCTCAGGTTGCTTGATGGATGTAGTAGTGCTGGACATAGTAACGGGGTCTGCCAAGTTGTCAAAGATGGATGTCGCTTCAAGTCTGGCAGGATTCTCGAAGCTGTTCAGGGACATCGCATCAGATTTATTTGGGACTGGACTGGCTAGGAGTCTGAGGTAGTTCTGGGTCTCCACAGGGAGTTTCGACACATCACCACGCTGGTAGTTCCTAGCCGCTTTCGTCCCTCCATTGTAGGCGACAACTGCTGTATTCCAGTCTCCATAGGTTCTCATAAGGTCAGCCATGTATCTGGCTCCAGCATTGACAGACTTTACTGGGTCAAAGAAGTCAGCATCCGTCTCCAGACCATACATCTTACCAGTACTGGGAATGAACTGGGCAAGACCTTTGGCCTGAGCCGCAGATACCGTATCAGGTTTGAAGGAAGACTCCGCCCAGATTTGCTTGCGAAACAAGTCCGGGGGAATATTGTTTGCTTTAGCCGCTGCCTCGATGATAGCATCGTACTCGCTCGGGACAGACGGGTCATAAACTCTTGCCATTCGTTCATTCTCCTCTTTTGTTAGTTATTGTTTTGGTTATCAGATGAGAATTGATCAGGTGTGAAGTCCCATCCGTACTGGATATTACCACCTCGGGTGTCCTGTTTCTGAGACTTGTTGTATGACTTGGCATATTCAATGGCGGACATCTTGGCCTTCTCAGCCTCAGCTACAAGTTTGTTGTAAGCTGGCCTGAGGGCTTCCTGAGTGATGACACCAGCCAATGTACCTGTCCGGTTGTTCTGAACAAGAAGTATCTCACGAGCCACATCGTAGCGAACCGACACGTCTTCCTCAGGGACACCTGCGGTAGACAAGATGTTCTTGAGCTCGACATCAATGGCATCACCAGCAACCTCAGCCGGAAGATTGAGATTGTTGGAATTGAAGAAGCCAGTCGGGACAGCCGTACCTGCGACATTGATATGAGTTTCATTGAATCGCTCAATGGCCTTTTCATAGGCATCACTAGGGGTCATCCCGGCCTTGATACCGTTCGCTGCCCAGACATAGACGGTGGTGGTCGCATAGTCACCAGTGATACCCCGGGACTTAGCTCCGCTGTCCTGCAACACGATGTCTTTCAGGATTCTGTCCACCTTCATTCTGTCATTTCTGTCCGTGGCCTCGAATGCCGCCATACCCGCCACGACCTCGTTGTACGGAGTACCAGAGGACAGGGCATTGTAGACACCAATCAACTTGTTGGCATCGTCATTCCTCATGCCACCTGTAGCTGTCATGAAGTCTCCCGGATTGGTGACATACAGGGACATCAGGCTCTCCAGACGTTCTGGCTGAGGAACCTCACTGGACATCAGTACGTCACCTTTGGACAACTGCATGTGGGACGTGATGGCTGCCAAGACAGCCTTGACCTCACGGTTCAGCTCTTCACGTGCCGGATTGTTTGCTCCGGGATGTGTTGCCAGCTTAAGGATGTCCTCAGGTTTCATAGAGGACTTGGCGTAGACCCAAGCGGCATCCATAGCCTTTTTGTCGGTTCCTTCCAAATCCAGCGGATTGACGTTCTCGCCACGCACCATCCGTTCCAGCATCTGGTAGGCATTGATTACCTTAAGGTTCTCTTCCTGTTGCTTGGCAAGAGCCTTCTCATCAGCCTCAGCCTGTCGATATGCCTTATCCCGGATGGTCTCAATACCACGCCTGATGAGTTCCCCACGGTAGGACGCAATGCCTCCTGTCTGTTCCATCTCCTGTTCGTAGGCAGTCATCAGGCCCGTGATGTCACCCTGATTGACCAATTCGTTGATGCCTACGGAGAACTCCATGTAGGCACGATGGTCTGCACTGTCTCGGACACTGAGAGACTTGGCACGAAGACTACGAAGACCATCTTCCCCAATGATAGACCCAAAAGTCACCCCAGCTTTCTGACCGGGAATCTGTTTGTCCTTGAGTTCATCAATCAACCGGGCCCCATCAGGATTGGTTGCAAGGTTCTTCATCACAGACTCTGCGACTCTTGCGGACTCCTGAGGATTGGCATTGAAGGCCCCAAAGTTGTAACTATTGGTGAACTGCTGATGAATCTCCTCACCAGTGACGTTTGGTCTTGCAATCACTGTATTGAGCTTGGCTGTCTCTGCCAAGGTGGACTGTTTTCGATTCCAGTCGTTCTGTACGATGACCTGAGCATCCATAATGGACTTGCGGGACTTGTTGCCATTTTCCCAGAAACCAGTGTTGTATGCACTGTCTCCACCACCAGCATATGGGAAGATGTCCCTGAGTTCCTCAAAGGATTTGTTCATGTGTTTGAAGAACTCGGCATCTACTTCTTCAGGTGTCTTGCCGACAAACTCGTTGTTGGCTACCCGCTGCTGGAAGTCCTGCAAGGCCATATTAGCAGAGATTTGTCCATGCAGGTTCTTGAGACGAGCCATCGCAATCGGGTCATCTTGGAATGGAATGTTGTTGTCGTTCACAGCCTGTCGGTATTCCTCAAGACTGTGGGACTTCATGAAGGACTCGGCCTTGGCGAATGATTGTTGTTTTACGACATCAGCGACCTTTGCGGTCTTACCGATGACATCAAACACCTGAGCCGCCCAGTTCACCTTGTCGGTAGACTGGGTAGTGGCCGCTACAAACTTTGGCGCAGTTCCACTGACAGAGGTGAGTTTCCCCACCCCTGCCGCGAACTGTCTATGCCAGTTATATGCCCTCTGGGTAGACACGTTTTAGAACCTCGCTTTGTTGTAATTGAGTTGTGACAGGTTCGCTGTGGGAATCTTAAGATCACCTGCTCGGGCCGCATAGCCAAGACCCTGTTGGGTAATCTTGTTGGTTGCCTGTAGGGTAGCCTGTTGGACACCCTTAGAGATAGCAGGCTGAGCGACTATTTCGGTCGTAGAGCCACTCACCATCTCACTTATGGTTTTACCTACGGTTGCACCCATAAGTGCACCACTGAGTGCACCTGAGGCAATCTTGAGGACAGACCCAAACCCTGACGTGGTGGCTCCCTTAGCTTGACTGTAGGCAGCCTCCATCTGACTCTTGGTGGTTAGGTAGAGACTCTGAGCCTCATTGCGGAGATTCTCTGCCTGTCTGTTGAAGTTATCTTTTACGTTGGTCTTTGCACGTTCATCGGTCGCCACAACGTCCTGCATAACCTTCTCACTCGACCGTCCTTCAACACCAGATTCAGCCTGTGCAGCTTCCACCATGCTTTGGTTCTTCATCGAGTTGAGAGACATGTCAAAGAGCTGTGCTACCGACTCCTCGTACAGAGACCGCCCCTGCCGAGACAGGTTTGTCAGACCGTAGTTGTAGTTCAGCGTCAGGGCTTTCACCTGAGCCTTGTAGTTTGCTACAGCCTGTTTGTTACTGGCTCCAATACCAAAGGCAGAAAGACCACCCCCGATAAGTGCACCAGCCGTCATCACACCAATCATGTATTTTCACCTCCGTGTTAGGTTTACCTCCGTGCTAGATGCGTTGGTTACGTCTGTTGTAGAGTCCTTCCCATCCACCAGAGACAATGGTGACAGGCATGACACCAGTAGAGCTGATGGTAATTTTGGTGTCTGTATTGAGGTTCTGGATGGGGAACTTCATTGTACCATCAGTAATCGGAAGGGAACCAATGACGTTATCGACAGTACCCAAGGTTCTTGGAGTACTTGTGTATTTGAAGACACCTCTTGAGGTGGTGACAGTGACATCATAAGGGCCGCTATGGGAGTGGTTGAACCATCCATTACGGAGCTGGAGCCTACCCTCAGTCTCAGCCACAACACCACCTGAATCGTTTGATTGTTTAATCATGTATTTACTGACACCAACCACCATGTCATAGACGTTACCAACCATGATAGGTGTACCTACCCAGTTACCATAGAAGGAGATTTTACCGTAGTCCTTCTCATAGTCCTCCCGATAGATAGCGTCAGACACGATTCCCCAGTCAGTCAGGACACAGACGTACTTGCCTGATTTTGGTGTATGCCCATAATACAGTTCGGACAAGTAGACATCAGTCGTATTTGTCATGGGATTGTAGGCAGGGACAGTTGTCGTACCACCAAGCGTCCATGTCTCGGGGATATAGGCAAACCTCTTGCTGTCCATATACAACCTGACGGGCTCCGCTTCCATGTCCTTAGTTGACCCTGCGAACTTCATCTTCTCCAAGTGAATCCCGTCATCTCGTTTCAGAACGAATACCAGCTCATCATCGACAAACTGAATCCCAAGGATAACATTGTGTGCCCCCATACTCCACTTACTCCAAGACTGTTGAAGGAATCCGGAATCAGTGAGGACATATTTGAACACCCAGAGACACGTTCTGTCTCCATAGGATTGACACAGCATCAGGGATTCACCTGTGTGACCCACAATGTTGAAGACACCATTCGGAATGTAAATCGGACAATGCGCGGTAACCTCCACAGCGTTCTTTATTTCAGTAGCTGTGTCCATTACATAGTACCGGAAGATGGAGCTGTACTCTGCCTTCTTTGCGGGGAAATAGACATCACGACCGAGAGATAGAGGTCTACATGCGGCATCATAGGTGAATGCCGTGGTGGTGTCCACTCGGACAGACTTCGGGGTGAGCACACCGTCAGCCTTGAGGACGAACTGCTGACCGTCTGCGAACAACAACAACTCATTCGAGATAGGCACAGCATGGGTCAGGTTGATGACCTTGTTGCTGGATACCATCACATCGATGGGGTCAGTGTCCTTTACGGCAGACCCACTGTCAAACCAGAAGTTAAAGAAGTCGGCACTCTTTGACAGAATGACGCTTTCTCCGGACAACATACCGAGGCGATTACGGAAGAAGAACAAATCGCTAATCCGCTGGTCAGCAAAGGACGGAATAGCGTTGGTCTTGTCATCCCCGGTCAGCCGACTAGCCCACGAAAGGTTGGTGAACTCAAACTCACCATCTGCTCTCCGAATCAGGGCATGAGGCATTGTCCCCCATTGGATGTCCGTAAGGATACCGGGGGCTGCACACTCTATCCAGTTGTTCTTGGTGCCGTCATATCTGAGCCAGTAGTTGTCATCAGCAGTCGTACCCTGTCCAACAATTTCCACCATGTAACCATGAGGGGCCTCAGGTGGGAGCTTGGTTGTACTACTGACCTGATTCTTGAAGCAGTACATGTATTGATTACCGTATCCGTCTGCTGCCACAACATTGTCATCCCAGCTACTCAACGGAATGGTGATGTACGAGGAAGACGCTGTATGTGCTACCTGATTGGTAGTGAGCTGTCTAGACAACTCGGCAATAATGTTCTGAGCTCGGGTAGCGTTCACGTGCCACGTCTCAGAGCCGTCCGGTACAATGTACTCGGCTTTTTTGACACCGTTGATGTATATCTCAAAGGTCTTTCCGTAGTCACCACCTTTGACATAAAAGAGCGCCTCAGGACTCCTAGAGGGAGACCTTTTGCTGGTGTCCATTCTGACGATGACCGACTTGTTTACAATGATGGTGTAGTCAGCAATCGTAATGGCACTATAGGTCGCATGAGCTGGAGCACCGGGAGCCAGCAGGTAGTTACGAGATGCCTCAGGGATATGGACAACCTTTTGGTCCCCATCATACGTGTTGTACACCTCAATGTACCCACTCTCCGAGTGAACCAAGACAATGTACCTTTCGTTTACATCACGGTCAATGAAATGGACAAACACGTTGTCGCTGATGGCAGCATCGCGAATCCGTTTGACATGGACAGTGGGCGGTCTCTTTTGAAGGCCAGCCACAGGGTCTGACAGACAATTGAGCTGTTCTTCGAGCTGGTCAGGATACTTCAAGATGTCTGGTTGTTGAGACACCCCTCCTTTGAAGCTCGGGATTGATTGGCTGATAAGGGGCATGTAAACGTTACCTCCTCTGCAACTGACCGGAGATGTAGGTATCCCCGAAGATGGTATAGTTTCCGTATTCAAGCTCGTAGTTCAAGAGGTCTCGACTGGCATCCTGTTCGGCAACCTGTAGTTCCGCATCAAGTTCCTGAGAGGTCAGGTAGCGGGACTGGAAGAGACGAGCAGCACGACACGTGACATACTTCTTGTGGACTTCGGGCATATAGTCAAAATCGACAGCTTCCACGAGGATGGACAACGTGAGTCCATTGGGGAACTGGTTGGTCTGGTTGTCGAGGTCGAAGAAGTAGTTATCCCGGTTCACGAGATTACTATCTGCACCAACGACCTTCAAGTAGGTGTTCAGGTACTTCACACGTTTGTCGTAGAAGTCACTCATGAGCTTCACGTTAGACCTCGTGTTGAACGCCCAACCACGAGACTGAACCTCACGATTGACTCGCTGAATCATGGCTTGAGCGTTTACGACATCGATGTTGGATGAATCATCAAGGGTCAACGCTGGAGGTGCTCCAATGGCGGACAGAACTTCATTCACAGCCTCCAGAAAGTTATTCGGGGTCACAATCACAGGTGTTACCTCCAGAGTGTCTATAGGTTACAAGGGGGGTAAAACAGACAAAAAGGGAGACACCAAGACAGAGTGCCTCAATGTCTCCCTAGGGCGGTCGGTGTGTTTATTCTCCCTCGACCTTATGAACCGCAGAATCACCTCCTCCGGGAGTCTTTGTGGTGGATTTACGTTGTTGACGTATCACCTTTGGAGCCTCAGGCGGCTCTTTGACAGCCACAGGTTTGACCGCTTGTCCATTAAAGGGGCGGTCAGAGATGATGATAGTTTTGGTCATGAGCTTACGCCTGAGCCTTCTCCACCAGAACACACACAGCTTCGGGGCGGAGACCACCGTGACCCATAGCATACTTGGCGACAATCTGGTCAGCCTGATATTCGGTGCGGCGGGCACGTTCCATAGC
>UMHM01049950.1_pt1 | contig 15702 bp, 18 predicted proteins | sample 1965501 | NCBI WGS metagenome assembly UMHM01 (sample SAMEA4836095, study PRJEB28245) | human gut metagenome | biome: gut microbiome; material: fecal sample | place: Denmark | collected 2008
AGGGAAGGAGGGGGAAATCAAGATAACCCCCGAGACGAAAAGTTTATTTGTAGCGTGCTTGGATACGACGAACAGCTTGATAAAACGTTCCCCCGAGCACGACGAAAACTTCGGGCGAGTGTTGCTTATATTCGTGTATAACTCCGGGACAACGGGGACGGGGCAGAAATGTTCAAACTCAAAATTTTCGAGTTTGAACATTTACGCCGTTCGGCTCGACCCCGTCCCACTCTTGTCCCAATGCGTTCCCGTTTTAGGTGCGTTCGAGAGCAGTCCGTTAAAATTGTCCGGGGATGCCCCCTTGCGGCTTTGTGTATTGCAAAATTTTTCCGTTGGGGGTAGAATGGAGAGGAAAGAGGGGATTTTATGATCTTTACGGGCGAACACTATTATCTCGGGCTTATTCAGATCGCGCTTGTCGCGGCATATGTGCTCATTGCCGTTTACGCCGCGGGACGGAACGCGATAGCGGACAGGATCGTCATCTGGTTCATCGGCGCGTTCCTTTTGATGTACAAGACGGGAGAGTACGTCACGATGGGCAAGGTGCCTGTTGACCTTTCCGCGGCGTCCTACTTCCTTTTCGGAGTTGCGGCATTCATTCCTTTCCGCCCGCTGAAAGCGGCTGCCTCCTTCAGCGCGATGCTGAGCGGAGCGGTTTACTTCTTCACCATGATCCTTTACCCCGAAACGCACGTTGCAGGCGTGCAGACCGCCGCCGTCCCGGTATTCGACCTCGCCATGGCGATGACCAATCACAACATACTTTTCCTCGGCGGACTTTTCATGTGCGCGAAATACGCCTTTCCGCGCGAAGACTATGTGTGGGTGCTGGGCTGGTTCGCCTTTTTCTTTGCCTATCTCCAACTCGTCACCGTCGGCTACGGCATCAATTACGCCAACACTTCCATAGTGCAGATCCTCACGGGCACACTCGTCGCGGACGTGCTGGGCGTGTCCCTCACCGCCGCCTATTACGTCGTCTACTATGTCGTCGTGACGGGCCTGTATGTGGCGATCATCACTCTCTATTCTCTGCTTAACAGGACATATGCGGCAAAGAAGGTCGATCGCCGCCCCGTTTTTCTTCCGCCGCTGCTGCGGATGCCCGCATATTTCGCTTGAAAACCGTCCCCGCGTTGAGGATTTTGATAAATTCGCGGCGTTTTCGCTTGACATCGGGGGTGCGGTTTGGTATAGTAGCCGTGCAAGCAAAGGTTTCCTTTCACCGCAGGCTCATGCCGAACGGTCGTCACTTCAAAAATTCCCGCACGGGACGAGTGGTGTCGGAGACTTTTGTCTGCCGACATTTTTCTTTGGGAGGGCTCTTTTTTGAAAGAGTTGATCATCAACGAGAGGATCCGCGACCGCGAGGTAAGGCTCATCGGCGAGGACGGCACTCAATACGGCATCATCTCCGCCTCCGAAGCGAGGAGGATCGCGGAGGAGAAGGGGCTGGACCTTTGCAAGGTGTCTCCGCCCGACGTCACCCCCGCCACCTGCAAGCTGATGGACTACGGCAAATACCGTTACGACCAGCAGAAGCGCGAGAAGGAGCAGCGCAAGAACCAGCGCATTGTGGAGCTCAAAGAGGTGCGCCTTTCCGCCACCATCGATGTGGGCGACACCAAGAGGCTGGCGGCTCAGACGGCGAAGTTCATTCAGGACGGCAACAAGGTGAAGGCGTCCATCCGTCTCAAGGGCAGGCAGCAGGCGCATCCCGACATCGCCATCGGCATCATCAAGGACTACATCGAGATGGTGGGCGAGGACGCGGTGGTCGAGAAGCCGCCGGTGCAGGAGGGCAGGATGATCTTCACCATCCTCGCTCCCAAGAACAAGAAATAGTCAATTCACGGGCAGACCTCGTCTGCCGCAGGCAAAATAATCAAACAGGAGGCTGTTATGCCAAAGCAGAAAACCCACAGCGGAGCAAAAAAGCGTTTCAGAAAGAGCGCGAACGGTCACTATAAGTGCGACCACAGCGGTCACGACCACATCCTGACCAAGAAGACCACCAAGAGAAAGCGTTCGTTGAGACAGGACCAGTACATCGACAAGACCAAAGAGGCCGAACTCAAGAGATTGCTGCCCTATCAATAAGGAGATGACGATATGAGGATCAAAAGAGCTGTAAGCGCTGTCAAGAAGCGCAGAAAGATAATGAAGCAAGCCAAGGGCTACTACGGCGGCAAGAGCCGTCTCTACCGTGTTGCGAAACAGCAGGTCATGCGCAGCGGCTACTATGCCTACGTGGGCAGAAAGCAGAAGAAGCGTGATTTCAGAAAGCTGTGGATCGCGCGTATCAACGCGGCGGCGCGCCTCAACGACCTGAGCTATTCCAAGTTCATGCACGGTCTCAAGCTCGCGGGCATCGACCTCAACCGCAAGGTCCTCGCGGACATCGCGGTCAGCGACCCCAAAGCCTTCTCCGCTCTGTGCGATCAGGCGAAGGAGAAACTCGCGTAACACACCGAGAGGCGCTCCACGCGCCTCTTTTTCAAAATTGCGATGGAGATCGTCACCTCGACGCAGAACAAGACCGTAAAGCTCTTCCGCTCCCTTTCCGAAAAGAAGTTCAGGGAAAGGGAAGGGCTCTTCCCGGCGGAGGGCGGCAACATCCTCCGCGACATCCCCGCGTCCGCGGCGGTGCGCTTCGTGCTCGCCACCGAGGACAGAGCGGCGGAGGCGGAGGAGCGCTTCCCGGGCAAAGTCACCGTGGTCTCCGACGAGGTGATGAAGAGCGTCTCCGGGACGGTCACTCCCTACGGTCTCGCGGCGGCGGTGGTCATCCCCGTGCACGGGTTCGCGCTTCCCGCGGGCAACGCCATCCTTCTTGACGGCGTGTCCGACCCGGGCAACCTCGGCACCATCCTCCGCACGGCGGCAGCGACGGGCTTTAAGGAAGTCTATCTCCTCGGCTGCACGGACGCCTACGCCCCCAAGGCGGTCAGGGCGAGCATGGGTGGCATCTTCCGCTGCGTCGTCCGCGAGGTGGATCACGAGCAGGCGGAAGCGCTCGTCACGGGCACGCGCTCTGCGGCGCTGGATATGGCAGGGGAGAGCATATTCGCATCTCCGCTCCCCGCGCCCTGTCTCTTTGTGGCGGGCAGCGAGGCGCACGGCGTGAGCGAGCGGCTCCTCGGCGCGGTGAAAGAGGTGCGTTCCCTTCCCATGACGGGCGGGATGGAGTCTCTCAACGTGGCGGTCGCGGCGGGCATCGCAATGTACAACGTCTTCACATCTTCACAACATACGGAGGTTTTATGAGCGGTCACAGCAAATGGCATAACATCCAACAGAAAAAGGGCAAATCCGACGCGGCGCGCGCGAACGTTTTCACCAAGATCGGGCGCGAGATCGCCGTCGCCGTCAAGCAGGGCGGTCCGGACCCCAACTCCAACAGCAAACTCCGCGACGCCATCGCGAAGGCGAAAGCCAACAATATGCCTAACGACAACATCTCCCGCAGCATCAAAAAGGCGAGCGGCGAGCTGGGCAGCATCAACTACGAGGACATGACCTACGAGGGCTACGGTGTGGGCGGCACCGCCTTCATCGTCGAGGCGCTCACCGACAACAAGAACCGCACCGCGGGCGACGTCAGGCACCTCTTTGACAAATACGGCGGCTCCCTCGGCGCCACCGGCTGCGTGTCCTTCATGTTCAAACGCAAGGGCGTCATCGCGGTCGCCAAGTCCGACATCGCGGAGGACGACCTCATGATGTTCGCGCTTGACGCGGGCGCGGAGGACATCCTCTCCGACGACGAGGAAGTCTTTGAGGTCATCACCGCACCCGCCGACCTCGGCACCGTGCGCGACGAGCTGGAAAAGAACGGCGTCAAACTTCTCTCCGCTGAGGTGGATATGATCCCGGAGAATACCGTCGAGCCCGACGAGGCGCAGCAGACCACCCTCCTCAAGATGATCGACAAACTCGAGGAGCTGGACGACGTGCAGAACGTCTATCACAACGCCGTCATCACCATCGGCGACGATGAAGAGGAATAAGAAATGATCGACGTCCAAGACATCTGCAAAAGGGCGAAAGAGGCGTCCTACGACCTCGCGGCTCGCTCCGCGGAGGAGAAGAACGCCATGCTTCTCGCGATAGCGCGCGCTCTCACGGAAGAGGGCAACCTCGCTTCCCTTGCGGCGGCAAACGCCGAGGATGTCGCGGCTGCGAAGGCGAACGGCAAGCCCGAGCCTTTCATCGACCGTCTCACCCTCACCGACAAACGCATCGCCACCATGATCGAAGGGCTGGAGCAGATCGCGGCGCTCCCCGATCCCGTGGGCGAAGTCGTCGAGGAGAGAGTGCTGAAAAACGGGCTTGACATCAAGCGCGTGCGCGCGCCCCTCGGCGTCATCGGCATAATCTACGAGGCGCGCCCCAACGTCACCGTGGACGCGGCGGCTCTTTGCCTCAAATCCGGCAACTCCGTGGTGCTGCGCGGCGGCAAGGACGCGCTGAACTCCAACCGCGTGCTCTACAACATCATGCATGAGGCGGTGGAGCGTTCGGGCATGAGCGGCGACGTCATCGGTTTCATCGACGATCCCTCCCGCGACGCGAGCAGAGTGATGCTGGAGCAGGAGGGGCTCATCGACGTCATCATCCCACGCGGCGGCGAGGGCTTGAAAAACTTCGTGCTGGAAAACGCGAAGATGCCCGTCATCGCGTCCGCCGGCGGCAACTGCCACACCTATGTTGACAGGACGGCGGATCTTGAAAAGGCGATCCCCGTCATCGTCAACGCCAAGGTGCAGCGTCCCTCCACCTGCAATGCGCTGGAACACGTCATCGTGGACCGCGCGATCGCGAAGGAATTCTTGCCTCGTCTCTATGCCGCGCTCCGCGAAAACGGCGTGGCCGTGCTGGGCACCGAAGAGGTTCGCGCCATCCTGCCCGAAGTCGCTCTTGCGACCGAACAGGACTTTTATACGGAGTTTTCGGCGCTTAAAATCACGTTTATGCTCGCCAGCGGGGTGGAAGAGGCGGTCGCGTTCATCAACGCGCACAGCACCAATCACTCCGACGCCATCCTCTCCCGCGACCCAAAGGCGATAAGTTATTTCACCACGCGGGTGGACTCCGCGGCGGTCTATGTCAACACCTCGACGAGGTTCACGGACGGGTTCGAGTTCGGTCTCGGCGCGGAGATGGGCATCTCCACGCAGAAGCTGCACGCGAGAGGTCCGATAGCGTTGAAGGAGCTGACTTCCGTCAAGTACGTCATCACGGGAGACGGTCAGGTCAGGAAATGAACAGAGGGCGGGCGCAGACGCGCCCGCGGTTTTTTATGAAAAGGGTCTATCTCGACAACGCCGCCACCACACCTCTTTCGGAGAGCGCTCGGGCGGCAATGCAGCCTTTCGGGGCGGAGCGGTTCGGCAATGCGGACTCCCGCCACTCTTTCGGGCGCGACGCTGCGGCGGCGCTCGCTTCCGCGCGCTCGGACATTGCGGCATGCCTGGGGGCTGCTCCCGAGGAGATATATTTCACTTCCGGCGGGACGGAGGCGGACAACTGGGCTTTGAAGGGCGCGGCGTTTATGCACGGCAAGGGCAGGGTGATAGTCTCCGCCGTCGAGCATCCCGCGGTCTATGAGAGCGCGCGACAGCTTGAAAGGCTGGGCTTCGCCCTCACCGTCCTTCCCGTGGACGAGGAGGGTTTCGTGTGTCCTCAAAGCCTCGCCGACGCGATGGGGGACGACGTCTTTTTGGTCAGCGTCATGACCGCAGGCAACGAGACGGGCAGCGTCCAGCCCGTCCGCGAACTTGCAGCCATCGCGCACTCGCACGGCGCGCTCTTCCACACCGACGCGGTGCAGGCGGCAGGGGCATTGCCGTTGAATGTCCGCGAGCTCGGGTGCGATATGCTCTCACTTTCCGCGCACAAGTTCGGCGGTCCCAAGGGCTTCGGCGCGCTGTATGTCAAAAACGGGGTGCGCCTTGAAGCGTTGCACTCCGGCGGCGAGCAGGAGAGAGGGGAAAGGGGCGGCACTTCCGATGTCGCGGGGGCGTGCGGCACGGCGGCTGCGCTTTCCGCCGCAGTCCGCGATATGGTTGCCGTGAGCGCTCGCGTGCGCGCCCTTAAAGACGCTTTCGCAAAGCGCGTGCTGAAGGACATCGACGGCGCGGTGCTCCACGGCACTCTCGATGAGGGGCGTTCCCTTCCCGGCATAGTCAACCTCGGTTTCGAGGGCGTGACGGGGGAGGAGCTTCTCTTTTCTCTTGACCTTGCGGGCATCGCCGCGTCCAACGGCAGCGCGTGCTCCGCAGGCTCGACGGAACCGAGCAGGACTCTTCTCGCGATGGGGCTCACTCCCGCGGAGGCAAAAGGCGCGGTGCGTTTCTCATTCGGGCGGGGCAACACCCCGGAGGACGCGGAAGCCGCATTCGCCGCGTTGAAGAGCATAACGGAACGCCTGCGCTGAGGAGCGTGAGCCAAAGGAGCGGAACATCCGATATATCGGTTTATGCCGCAAAACATCAAATCACTAAATTGACACGAAGAAGACGGAGCGTGTGCTCCGTCTTTTCAGTCCAGCACTTCTTCCAGCTTGTGGAGCAGTGCCTTCTTGGTCTTTTTGACCAGGTTCTGGTTGCTTGCCGAGTATATCGCGGTCGCGGTCACGACGCCGAGTACGGCTCCTATCCACATAGAGTTTTTCATGATGACCTCCCGCTTACAGTTTGCGCAAAGAGCGGCGGGATATGCGCCCGTCCGCCGCTTTCACCCGCTCGTCTTTCGCGGCGCTCCGCAATGTCCTTTGCGCCCGTTCGGGAGAGGAGGGGAGAGAGCCCGCTCTTTCGGAGAGAAAGAGAACGCCGGAGCGTACTGCCTCGGCGTTTCGGGTATATATCCGTCTTTTCTGTCGGACGGTGACGGGGGAGCCCCGCGGGGTGCCTCGGTCAGACGGTGACGGGGGTGAGTCCCGCGTCCGCCAGGAAGTCGATGAGGGTCATCGAGGTCACGGCATAGCCGATGTTTTCGATGTTTTCGTAAGTGATCTTAGACTCTACAATGCCCACCACCTCGTTCTTGTTGTTGACCATGGGACCGCCGGAGTTGCCGCCGTTGATGGCGCCGTCCGTCTGATAGAAGGTGCCCGCGCCCCAGTCGGAGAGCTCGTGTGCGGTGGCGGAGATGATGCCGGAGGAAAGGCTGAGCCGCGCGTCGACGCTCGGCGTGCCGCCTGCGGAAGGATAGCCCACGATGGCGATATTGTCGCCGTAGTCCGCCCCTTCCGTCGCGATGTTGAGGGAGGGATACTCCTCCTCGTCAGGCTCTTCGCCCACAAATTTGAGTACTGCAAGGTCGGGGCGGGTGGTATAGCTGCTGTCTACGATGGTTTTGTTGTCGTCGGCGACTTCGCGATAAGAGCCGACGGAAACCACTTCAAGTTCAAAGTCCCCGGACGCGCCGTTCATAAGAGAGCAGGTGATCTCGTCACACACCTCGAATTTGTACGATGTAGTGATCGTGCCGCCGCCCCAGATCCCTCCGCCTATGGTGTTGGTCTCGCGCACGGTCTTCAACACGACATGAGCGTTGGTGACGACATATCTTGCGGTTTCGCCTTTCGTGTTTGTTGCGGTGATGAGGAAGCCGGAGCCGTATGATGCCGTCCTTTCTTCCTTGTCGACGGCGATGACTTGAACGGTGGAGAAAACGGTCTTGGTGCCCGCTACGACGGCGGCGGAGGTGGTCAGCTCCTTGATGACGTTGTCTTCTATCTGCGCGATGACGTCGGCGGGGATGTCCCTGTCCGCAAGATATTCGTTTATCGCGTTGATATATTCCTCGCGCACCGCGTCCACCATGCTGTCGGCGTAATCCTGCGAGACCTGGGTCTTCATGCTGGCGAGCACCACGACATTCGCCACGATGGCAATGCACATGATGAGCGCGATGACGACGAAGAGCACCGTGATCACCGTAAACTTTTTGCCGCTCTTGTTGTCCTTGGGGTCTACGGGATCGGGAGTGTGATAGACGGGGGTGCGCCCCTGGTCGTTGAAGTTGAAGAAGTTGTCGTAGTTTTCCATTATCCGCTCCGACCGGTTTTGATATTCACATGATATTTTAATTAAGTTAAAGCCGCGTTAAAACATTTTAACTTCTTTTTCTGCTTTTTTTAAGCACAAAATCCGTCGGATGAGATGATTTTGCCCGGGCGCTGTGCTATTATAGTAAAAAGGTATTTTATGGCAAAAAGAGAATTTCCTTCAAAGCAAGAGATAGAAGCGGCTGTCAAAGCCGTCATAGACCGCGACGGGACGGAACGGAAGCTCCTCATCGAGCGCTCCCTCACCCGTTACGGCTATTCCGCGGCGGAGCTCAAAGACCGCAGTTGCGAGTCGCTCAGCACCCGCCTCAAAAGCCTCACCGGCGTCGTCCTCAACGAGATGCTCTCCGCGGGCACCCTCGTCACCACCGAGGACGGCAGGCTCGCCCCTCCCGCGCCCGTCGTCGAACCCAAGACCGGGCTCACCCGCACCCAGCGCCGCAGAGCTCAGCGCAAACGCGCCGCCGAACGCGCCAACAAACAGCCCAAATATCCCGACACCCCCCTCGGCAAAGCTCTCGAAGGCGCGGACAAAAAGTTTCAGGAATACAAGGCGGGCAAGCTCACCATGGACAAATATCTCACCGCTCTCCGCCGCGCGCTCACGCAAGCCATCTCCGAGGCGGGCGGCGAGTTTTTCGAGGAGCTCAGCATGAAGGTGCTCCTCGCCGTCTACGGCGACACCGTCGTCAGCAACGAGCTCACCGCCGGTCCAGACGACAACGGCATCGACGGCAAGATACACCTGAAAGACCCCGCAGGCTTCAAAGAAACCGTCTTTTTCCAGTCCAAGACCAAGCTCAACGAGCGCGCGTTCGTCTCCGTCAAAGTGGTGCGCGAGTTCCTCGGCGTCATGACCGCCTGGGGCGCCACCAAGGGCATCCTCATCACAAACTCCCGCTTCCACCGCGACACCAAGACCTTCGCCGCCAAACGCCCCAATCTCCTCCTCATCGACAACACCGTCCTCCTCGACATGATGTTTGCCCACAGCGTAGGCGTGAAACAGGTGGAGGGTGGTGTGTGGCATGCTGACGACGATCTTTTCCTCAACGTGACCTGAGGGCACTATTCGGCGCACAACTTTGTCAGCGCCCCTTTTCCGGCTCGTTACGTACGCAATAGTACGCGCCTCGCCGAAAGAAGGGGCGCTTTCGCGTTCTGCATCCGAATATTGCCCTCAGGCAAGCCCGCGGGGGCCCCGGTTTCGCTCCGCAAAAAAACTGTCGTGAAGCTCACTCATTTTCACTCCGCGTGGCGACGGCTTGCGCCATCGCGTGTTTTGCGGGGCTTTTCCTTGTTCTTCATCCGGATATTGCCCTCAGCCCCGAGCGCGTTATACTCTGTGAGGCGTATTTAATGCACGAAGTCTCTCTTCCTGCGCGGTGTCGCTCTTGACATGAACGGCGCTTTATATTACTATAATTACGTCGGCAATGCGTTTTGCCGCGCAGAATATCGTTTATTGTGTGGAGAATATAATGTCTGTTTTGTTTTGTGATACCGATTGCGAACTGTGGTACACCACCGCGCGCGAGCTCGGCGTGAAGGTCATCCCCATGCCGTACACCATTGACGGCGAGGAGAGGTTCTATGACCTTGGCGAGAATACCGATCTCAATGCATTCTTCAAGAGGATGCGCGAGGGCGCCTCTGTCAGCACCGCGGGGCTCAACCCCGAGACTTACATCGAACTCTTCGAGCCCTATTTCGCGGCGGGCGAGGATATCCTGTATGTGGCGTTTTCCTCCAAGATGTCCAACACTTTCAGCTATCTCAAGATCGCGATCGACGAGCTTTCCGCGAAGTATCCCGGCGTGAGATACCGCCGTTTCGACACCCTCAACATCTCCATGGGCGCGGGTCTCATGGTGTACATGGCGGCGAAGTTCTTCAACGCCAACGGCGGCGACATCGACGCCACTTATGACTATCTCGGGACGCTTGTGCAGAATGTCGCGGTGCTCTTTGCCGTGGACGACCTCAAATATCTCGCGCGCGGCGGCAGGCTCTCTCCCGCAAAAGCGGCGATCGGCAACGTGCTGCAATTAAAGCCCGTCCTCTATGTCAACAGGGAAGGGGAGATCGACGTCCTCACCAAACAGAAGGGTTTCAAAAAGGCGATGAGTTACATAGTGTCTTCCTTCGGGCAGAAGTTCCGTCCCGTCGAGGGCGCGCCCGTGGTCATCGTGGGCGCCGCATGCGACGATTACGTCGCGGAGCTCCGCTCCCGCATAGAGCCGCTCGCACAGGGCACCGAGATCATCGTCCAGCCCGTGGGGCCAGTCATCGGAGCGCATTGCGGACCCGGGACCTACGGCATCATCTTTACGGCGGAGTCCAGATGATCCGCGGCGAAGGCTTGATGAAAAGATCCACTGCATTCAAAACGACGGCGGCATTGCTCGCCGTCTTCGCGTTGTTGCCGCTTTTTGCCGCCTGCAACAAGACGGCAAAGGCGGAGTATTTCGACATCTTCGGAACCACCGCTTACATCGAGACGTACGACGCCGACGACGCGGAAAAGACCGAGAGCGGGATGCGCCGCGTAGAGGAGCTGTGCTCGGTGAACATCGAGGGCAGCGACATTTGGCGCATAAACGCCGCTCACGCGGGCGAGACGGTCACCGTGGACGAGGTCACCATGCTCCTGCTCACGCGGGCGATGTCCGTCTATGAGCTCACAGACGGGTGCTATGACCCGACCGTCTATCCTCTCGTGGAACTTTGGGGCTTTGCGGCAGGGGACTTTGTCGCGGGCACCCCGCCCGAGGGCGGCATCCCGACGGATGAGGAGATAAGCGCCGCGCTCGCGCTTGTCGGGTTCGACCGTGCCTTCTCCCTCAACGCCTCCGAGTGCACCGTCACCAAACTCATCGAGGGCGCCAAACTCGACCTCGGCGGCATCGCGAAAGGGTACGCCTCCTCGCTCGCCTTCTCCGTGTCATTCGACATCTGCAATGTGGGCGGCAATCTCGCCGTCGGGATGCCCGCGGCGACCATAGGCGTGCCTGCGCCGAGAGAGACGGAGACGGTGAGTTCGTCCTGGCTGTTCTCCTTCAAAGCCGCATACGGGCAGTGCGTCTCCACCAGCGGGGACTACGAGAGATATTATTTCGTCGACGGCGTGAGATACCACCACATCATCGACCCGCGCACGGGCTATCCCGCGTCGAGCGGGCTTGCGAGCGCGACGGTCATCTCTACGGACGGAGCCTTCGCCGACGCATTTGCCACCGCCGTCATAGTGGGCGGAGCGGAAGCGGCGGAGAGATGGATATCCGACGAGGGCAACACTTGGGAGTTCGACCTCGTGACCGTCACCGAGAACAACGAAGTGACCTCGTACGGTCCCGAACTGACTTATGCCTGACCGTAATAATACGAACCGGCCTTAGAGCAATTCTTTTCGGTGCTTTTACACAGCCGAAGCTTGCCAATATGCATACTATTGGCGGCGTTCCGCCAGTGCAAAATCATCCGAAAATCTCTTGCTCTAAGGTGCGAGCAGTTCCGCGCCGACCGGTTTTGGCTGAGCAATTCCGGGGTCCCCGAGTGAAAATCTATGATTTTCAGTTGGGGTAAAAGTCGCCGCAGCTAATATCCCTCCGTATTAGCAAGGCGAATGACGCGGTTCAGGCGATGATCAGCGTCGCCGAACCCGGTTCGTATTATTCCGGTCCGGCATGCCTGACCGAAAAACTGCTCCGTGGAGCATGCGGTTCGAACGGAAAGGCAAGAACGCATGAGCCGGGTCGTATCATTCCTGTCAGGCATGATGAGTAATGTGTTTTGACAGATAAGAGCGTTTATCCGGCGTTTTTGAAAGATAAACACCGTTCGGCGGCGTTATAAGCCGCGGGGAAGGCAGCAGCGATGGCATTGCGCAACGGAAAATCTGACGGCGGGAGCAGCGTGAAAGAGGCGCTCCGCACCGTCTTCAAAAAAGGGGACGTCATCCTCCTCGTGCTTGTGCTCGTCGCGGCGGCGCTTTCCGTTTGGTTCGCGCTGCGCCCCGGCGGAGGTGAGGCGCGGGTGTATGTAGACGGGGAACTCCGCTACACGCTCTCCCTCGCAGAGGACGGTGACTATAACATCCTCGACGGCAGGATGACATTGCGGGTCAGGGACGGCGGGGTGTCCGTCGTCAAGTCCGATTGCGCGGAGCAGCTCTGCGTGCATTCCGCGGCGCAGTCCGTCTCCGGCGGGCTCATCGTCTGCCTGCCCAATCACGTCGTCATCGAAGTGGGCGAAAGGGAGGTGGACGCGGTCACATGAGAAATTCCGTCACCAAACGCATCGCGCTCTCCGGGCTCTTCCTCGCCCTTGCGCTCATCGTCTCCCTCATCGAGAACCTCATCCCGCCCGTCATCCCCGCGCTGCCTTACGCAAAGCTCGGCTTGGGGAATGTCGTATTGCTCGCCTGTTTCCTCCTCGTCGGAGTGGGGGAGGGGTGCGTGGTGCTCGTGCTCAAATGTTTCTTTGCGGCACTGTTTTCGGGCAACCTTTCCGCGCTCATATGGTCGCTGCCTGCCGCCGCCGTCGCGTATGCGGCGATGGTGATCCTCTCCCGCACCCGCCTCTTTTCCGTGACGGGACTCTCCGTCGCGGGCGGGATGCTGCACAACATGACGCAGATCCTCGTCTCCATGGCGGTGGTCGGAGAAGCCGTCGTCGCCTATATGCCGTACATGTTGCTCGCGGGCGGGATCGCTGGCTTGGTGACCGGCGTCATCTGCCACTTCGTGGTCGCCTTCGCTCTCCGCAATTCCCTCACCCTCAAAGAGAATGTGATCTACACCCGCTGTCCCCGCACGAGCGACTCCGCCGCCGACGATGACGCCACCCGATCTTAGCCACTACGCGCGCAAGGCGGTGTGTAAGGCGGCGATTTTGCCGTTTTTTTGTTGTTTCGATCCGGCATCCGCCGGGGCGGGCGGTTTTTGTCCCGAACGGTCGTTATAATTAAAAGGGAGGGTGCAAGGCACTTTCCCACATCCGTTTCGGGAGGAGCAAATGAGGACACTGCTCAAAATGACTTACATCCTGCCAATGCTGTTCATCGGTTTCATAATAGGCGGTGCGGTGGCGGGCGACAAACCCGCGTGGGTGAGCGGGCTGGTGCTGCTCTTGCTGGACATCGTTGTCGGCATCGCTTTGCAGTACTATTACGGCGGCGGCAACGTCAACCCCGTCACATTTCTGCGCAAAGCGCGGAAATTCAAGAAAAATCCTTATCTCGTGCAACGTTTCTCCATTGCGCAGATGTCGGCAGGGATGATAAATCTCTCCCAAGCCGCGCGCGTCCTGCCAAGGCGTGAGTATAACGCCGTCCGCGCACTGTACATCATCATGCAGGCAGAGACGGAAATGATCCCGATGAACTATGCGGAATTTTTGGAAGCGGGCAAGATACTAATGGCGCAATTCGACCTGCTCGCGCCCCTTTACAAATTTACGGGAGAGCAAAATGCCGTGCCCGACGTATCCGAACCGAGAAAGCAGGAGTACCGCGAAATGGCGTGGGAGACGATCGAGGAAGAAGGGCTTGCGTCCGAAAGCTTTAAGCTGCTGTCGGAGGAGTTCTGCGAGAAGTTTTATTGACACCGCAAAGAGCTTTGCGCGGGCATGGCGTATGAGAAAAGTCCGGGAACGCGCGGCGGAGATGACGGCTTGGATGAGCGGATGTCCGCGCGCGGGACGGGCAGGGAAGTGCGGGGGTGACGCCATGCGCGGTGCGCGGTCACAAAGTGTGGGAAGCGGACGGAAAAGGAAAAAAGAAAAGCGCGGGAGTGCCGCGCTTTTGTGGTCTTTATTGTGTTTTGTGGGGTTTGCAGCGGTCAGCCGATCGCGTGCAGGGGGATGATCGCCGCAAAGAGCAGGCATAGGAGGAAGCACGCCATGCCGACGAGGAAGGCGACCGCGGAGAAGAAGAGGCTCAGCCTTGCGACGCCGGAGCGGGGCTTTGAGAGGGCGGTCACGATGACTCCCGCGAGCGCCGCCGCACCTCGTTTTGTCAAAAAAGAGGTTTTTTCTTAGCTTATCAGTGCAGTAAACCTCAGAATGCGTCATTTTGCGCTCCGATCGCCGAACAAATGCGGCGGCGTGTCGCCGCCTCTCGGTGTGGAGAAAAGCGGTGTTGGGGGCTTCCTCACGCTCTCATTATACAACGGGGCGTACGCCCCCGCAAGCGACAATTTTGATGCCGCTCCTGCGTGTGAGGGGGGCGCGGGAGAGAAAGGGTGGAGGTGGCGCAATGTGTCGGGAAGAGTGCGATGTCCCGGGAGAGAGATGACGACGCGGAGAGGAGCCGAGAACGGAGCAAAAGGGCAAAGAAAAGGCACGGTGACCGTGCCTTGGTGTGTTTCCCGATATGTTGTTGCGCAAGCGTTATGTCGTTTTGCGCAAGCGTCGCCGTTTACATATCCTGCGCGTCTGCGGGGGGAGTGAAGCCGTTGCCCTTGACTTCGCGCGCCTTGGTGATGAAGGTGAAAGCCATGGGGTCGCACTCCTGGATGATGCGCTTGACGGTGTTGATCTGTTTGCGCCTGACGACACACACAAGCACCTTGTGTTCCTCGCCCGTATAGTAGCCGACGCCGCTCATCAGCGTGACGCCGCGGTGCATTTCGCGGGTGATGTGTTCCGCGATCTCGTTGTGCTTGTCCGAGATGACGTTGAACACCAGCGAGGACTGGAAGCCCGATTGCAGCACGTCCGCGACCTGCGAGGTGGTGAGCTGGGAGAGGAAGGAGTAGATCATGGGGGAGACCACCGCGGTGATGATGGCGGTGGCGTCGCGGTTGAGGTCCTCTCCGATCAAGCCGAGCGCGCCCGACGCGATGACTATGACGCAGTCGCACATGAAGATGAGCCATTGCACGTCCGCGACGGGGTTTTTGGCGTAGATGAGCTTGCCTATGATGTCCGTGCCCCCGAGGGAGGTGTTGTAGCGCAGCATGAAGCCGAGGCTGAGGCCTGCGAGCGCGCCGCCGCCCAAAGAGGCGAGGAGTTTGTAGCCGCTTTCGGGCTGTTCGACGGCGTAGGTGGGCAGATCCACGACCCTGAACACCGCCATGAACACGGCGTAGACGGTGACGCAGAAGAAGGTGTTGAAGGCGAATTTCTTGTCCAGCACCACGAACGCCGCGATGAAGAGGGGGATGTTGAGCACCATCGCCGTGACGGAGGGGTCGAAGAACCACTCCATCCAGGGCTCGAGGCTGAGGTCGGCTTTGATGACGGCGTTGTAGATGATGGAGGACAGACCCGTGATGCCGCTCGGGGCGAAGCCGTTGGGGACGATGAAGATGTATGCGGACAGCGCGCGGACGATGGCGAGCACGGCGAGGAAAAGATAGAACCTCGATGCGTGCAGCACCTGTTTCGGGGTGATGTTTTTCAGCCTTGCGGAAAGGGGCAGTTTGACTTTGTCGTCCGATCTTGCCATCTTGGTCCTCCCTCGCGCGCCTTACGCATATACGCCTGCGCGCGTTCACTTTCGGTCGCAACAAATATAATCATTTTGTGCGGTCAAGTCAAGAAAAAAACGCCGCGAAAACCGCACCCTTTTTCCGCCTTGAGACTTAAACGCACACGGCGTGTTTTTTGTAGAGTTATGCCGG
>UMHM01057203.1_pt1 | contig 15699 bp, 15 predicted proteins | sample 1965501 | NCBI WGS metagenome assembly UMHM01 (sample SAMEA4836095, study PRJEB28245) | human gut metagenome | biome: gut microbiome; material: fecal sample | place: Denmark | collected 2008
TCCCGCGATGTGAATTAATTAAGATGGCGCAGAAGCTGGGATTCGAACCCAGGCGCCGCTCGCACGACCTACCGGTTTTCAAGACCGGACCCTTCAGCCACTTGGGTACTTCTGCATAAGTATAATTGGTGGACCCTGTAGGACTCGAACCTACGACCCGCCGGTTATGAGCCGGATGCTCTGACCAACTGAGCTAAGGGTCCAAGTTAAACTCGTTGGTGGCTGGAGTGAGACTCGAACTCACGACCTTCCGGGTATGAACCGGATGCTCTAGCCAACTAAGCTACCCAGCCGAATTAAATAAAATAATGGTCGGGATGACAGGATTTGAACCTGCGACCCCTTGATCCCAAATCAAGTGCACTACCAAGCTGTGCTACATCCCGATATTTTTAGAAAAAAAATAAATGGCGCGCCCAGCAGGAATCGAACCCACAACCTTTTGATCCGTAGTCAAACGCTCTATCCAGTTGAGCTATGGGCGCATTTATTTCAACTGAGCTTTTGTGTCTCGCTCAGTGCCCATTAAATATACCACCACTTTAAAATGATTGCAAGTACTTTTTTTAAATTTTTTTATTTTTTTTTAAAATCGTGTTTTTAGCTCTGTTTCAGTAGTATAATTAACTATATATATAATTAAGAAGAAGGAGATTTAAATCATGAGTAACATTGAATCAGTAAAAGGACACTTAATCGTATCTTGTCAGGCACTTCCAGATGAACCTCTACATTCATCATTTATTATGGGACGTATGGCTAGAGCTGCTAAATGGGGTGGTGCTAAAGGTATTCGTGCTAATACTGTAGAAGATATTAATGAAATTCAAAAAGAAGTGGATTTACCAGTTATTGGAATTATTAAACGAGTATATGGGGACTGTCCAGTATTTATTACACCTACAATGAAAGAAATCGATGAATTGATTGCAGGGGCACATCCAGAAATCGTTGCCTTAGATGCAACTTGTCGTGTTCGTCCAGATGGAAGAATTTTAGATGAATTGTATGCTGATATTCGTGCTAAGTATCCAGAACAAAAATTAATGGCAGACTGCTCTACATTAGAAGAATGTCTACATGCTGCTGAATTAGGCTTTGATTTTGTAGGAACAACATTAGTTGGATATACAGAAGAAAGTAAGGGCGACAAAGTTGAAACAAATGATTTTGAGTTAATGCGTAAATATTTAGAACAATCAAACGTACCAATGATTGCTGAAGGAAATATTGATACACCCGAAAAAGCACGCCGTGTATTAGAACTTGGATGCTTTAGTGTTGTAGTAGGATCTATTATTACTCGTCCTCAATTAATCACAAAACGATTTGTAGATTGCATTGAGGGATAAGTATGTTAAAGAAGGAACAATTAGAAAAATTATTAGAGCGTTGTATGGCTTCTTCTTGTGATTTTGCCGAAATCTTTGAAGAAGAAGGTACAACCGAATCTTTATCCATGTTGAATGGAAAATTAGAAGATACAAATGTATTGATTCGTGCCGGCATTGGAATTCGTCTATATAAAGGTGTGCAATCTGTATATGGATACACTAATGAAACAAATGAAGAATCATTAAATGCCTTAGTGGATGATTTGCGTGGAGGTTTTAGCATAGAATCTAAATCTGTATCGATCTCTTTGGTTGAAGAAACTCATGAAAATCTTCATCCAATCAAGGAAAATCCTGTAGAAGCTTCATTAGAATCTAAAGTTGCCTTAATGTTACGTGCCAATGATGCAGCAAAGGCGTATTCAAATCAAATTCAAAAAGTATCTGTAGGATTGGCAAGTGTATGCCAAAATGTACAGATTTCAAATAGTGAAGGAAGACTTGTACATGATACAAGAATTCGTTGTCGTATGTCTGTATCCTCTTTTGCCCAAGATGGCCAAAACTTACAATCTGGTTATGAAGCACCAGGTGCAAGTAAAGGCTTAGAATTCTTCGAAGAAAGAACTCCAGAATCGATTGGACAAGAAGCAAGTCGCATTGCCTTAGTATTATTAGAAGCGAAAGATTGTCCATCGGGAAAAATGCCAGTCATTATTGATAATGGCTTTGGCGGTGTTATTTTCCATGAAGCTTGTGGACATGCCCTAGAAGCAAGTTCAGTCAGTAAAAATCAGAGTGTATTCTGTAATAAATTAGGACAAAAAGTCGCAAGTGATAAAGTCACAGCGATTGATGATGGAACAATTCCAAACGCATGGGGCTCACAAAATGTCGATGATGAGGGCAATCCCCAACAAAAACGTGTATTAATTGAGAATGGTATTTTAAAGAGTTATATGGTCGATCGCTTGAATGGTCGAAGAATGGGGCTTGAATCCACTTCAAGTTCGCGTCGTCAGTCTTATAAATTTGAAACAACTTCGCGTATGACAAATACATATATCGCGGCTGGAAATGATGATTTTGGCGAAATGTTTGAAGGCATCAAACGCGGATTGTATGCGAAGAAAATGGGCGGTGGAAGTGTAAATCCACAAACCGGTGAATTTAACTTTGCCGTATTAGAAGGTTATTTAATTGAAGATGGCAAGATTTCTTATCCAGTAAAAGGAGCTTCTTTGATTGGTAATGGTGCAGACATCCTATTTAATATTGATCGCGTTGGCAAAAACTTAGAGCGCGGACAAGGTATGTGTGGCTCTAGTTCGGGTTCGATTCCTACCGATGTAGGTCAGCCAGCCATTCGTGTTTCACAAATTACAGTAGGAGGTACGGCCAATGAATAAACAGTTATGGATTGAGAAAGCACTTGGCCTAGGCATCCAGGAATTTGAAATCTATCAATCTACAACGGTAGAAAAAGAAATGACTTGGTTTCAAGGCCAAATGGATACTTTAGTATCCAGTAAAGTTACGGGTACAAGTATTCGTGGAATTGTAGATGGAAAAATGGCCAATATGGCATTGGAAGAAATAGATGATTCTATGTGTGAAACTGTTTTAAAGTCATTGATTGAACAAGCACATATTATTTCAAATGAAGAAACCGATTCGTTAAGAAAACCAGAACCAATTGAGTACGTAAAAAAAGATGTGACTTGGAATATGGCTAGTACAGAATATGTGAAGGATATTCTTCAAAGCTTAGAAGCTAAGATTCTAGCCTATGATCCACGTGTCATTCAAGTTGGATATTTAGGCTATAGCCAAGGCAGTGGAAGTCGCAGTATTGTGAATAGCTTAGGCATGGATGTACAAGATGCAGATGAAATGCAGTACATTGTTGCCAGTGTAGTTGTTAAAGAAAATGAAGAAATCAAGGATGCTAGTTTAGTTGAAGTTGTATATGACTTTGAAAAGTATGATTTGGATTCATTTGTATCTCGTGTTTGCGATAAAGCTTTAAATAAATTAGGAGCTGCACCAATTCCAAGCTGTACATGTCCAGTTATCTTTGAAAAAGATGCGATGACATCTTTATTTGCGGCATTTACAGGTTTATTTAATGGAGAATTGATGTATAAGGGAATTTCACCTTTAAAAGATAAATTCAACGAACAAATTTTCTCTGAACAAATCACAATTATTGATGATCCAAAGAATACGGATTGTCTAAGTATTGCCAATTTTGACGATGAGGGGTGTCCAACTTCTTCAAAAACGTTGGTGGATCACGGAAAATATGTTATGATGCTTCATGACACAAGAAGTGCTAATCGAATGCATACAAATAGTACAGGAAACGGCTTTAAATCAGGTTATGCATCTAGCGTAAGTGTGCAGCCAATGAATTGTTACATCGTACCTGGAAATGATAGTTTTGAGGATTTATGTACAAAAATTAAGGATGGCTTTGTCGTACAGAATTTAGCTGGACTTCATGCAGGACTTGATTTTGTTTCTACAAACTTCTCGCTACAATGCTCAGGCTTCTGGGTAAAGGATGGTAAAAGAGATAAGAATGTTACCTTGGTTACTGTCGCAAATAATTTCTTAAATATGATGAAATACGTAATTAGTGTGGGTAACGATTTAGATTGGAGTTATCACCAGGTTGTAAGTCCAAGTATCGCTTTTGAAGAGTGCACGATTTCAGGGGAATAATTATGGTAAATGAATTTAAAAATGAAAAACTACAAGAAACATTAATTGTATTTAATAGAGAAAAAACAGATTCAGCATTTAGAAACTTGTTGGATACGTTTGTATCTACAAATTTTCTAATTCCAGCACAATGGGATAAAGATCCTTCTCGCAATGAAAAAGGAGTCTTAATCTTTGAACCAAATACACAATTTCAATTGTCTTTGATTCAAAATGATAAGGGAGATAGTTTCTTCCCGGTTTTCTCAAGCATGGATCAGTTGAAAAAATGGGATCAAGATAGTGAAATCCATTCGTTGGTTATGACTTACAATCAATATATGCCTTTTGTGAAAATGGCATTAAACCAGATTCATGGCATTGTGGTCGATCCGTTTGGAGCCAATGTTTTACTAGACTGTAATTTATTGGTGGAGCTTGATAAAAATCGTGGATCCCAAGTGAGTGAAAATCCAATTCATAAAGGAGACAGTTTAAAACTTCGTGATCCTATCGCAAGTGTAACCGAACTTCAAAGAGCTATCTGTGAATTTGGTGACTCTCATCCAGACATTCTTTCTATTTATTTGAAAGAAAGAATTGTGAAGGATCAGCCTAGCCACTGGTTCTTAGTTGTGGATATGATCAATGATGATAAACAGACACTACAGGATTTAGGAAACTTCTGTACTCCAGCAAGTTATGGTAAAGGTTTTGAATTCATGTTTGGAAGTATGGAAATCGCTAAGAGAATCATGGCGGATACAATTCCAACATATGTAAAGGTTACAAAGTAATTAAGGTGCAATTCAGCACCTTTTTCTTATATAATAGAAGTATGAAATTACCCGAATATATATTAGAAATCATTCAAAAAATAAATGATATAGGATATGAAGCATATGTGGTAGGTGGATGTGTTCGTGACTATTTACTAGATCGTCCAATTCATGATTATGATATTTGTACAAGTGCCAAACCCGAAGTAATATTAAATCTGTTTGATCGAAGCGTGGGAACAGGACTCAAACATGGAACGGTAACGGTTTTATCGAATTCGCCAGTTGAAATCACAACCTTTCGCTTAGAGAGTGAATACAAGGATCATCGTCATCCAGATAGTGTGAAATATGTATCAACAATTGAAGAAGATTTATCAAGACGTGATTTTACTGTGAATGCGATGGCCTATCATCCTAGGCGCGGATTAATTGATCCATACAATGGACAAGCCGATTTAAAACGTAAAATCATTCGATGTGTGGGTAATCCGAATCGAAGATTTAGTGAAGATGCTCTAAGAATGCTTCGCGCCTATCGTTTTTGTGCAAAACTAGGCTTTTTTATGGATGAAACAGTTAAAAAATCCATCGATACAAATGCATCTTTGATTCAATATGTATCGATAGAAAGAATTGTGCATGAATTAAAAGAAATCATGGAAACAAATCCACAAGTATTGGCCAATATGACACTTCTTTTAAAACCAGTATTTAATGAGTTGGATTTGGCATTGAGGTGTAGTCAAAACTCAATCTATCACTATACCGATGTTTTGCACCATACTTTAGATGCGATGAGCTATTTAAAACCATATGATGAAACCTTGGCCTTTGCGTTATTATTCCACGATATAGGCAAAGTACAAGTAAAGACAACCGATTCAAATGGAAAGGATCATTTTAAGCATCATGCGAAGGTAGGAAGTGAATTGTCGAAAGAGCTTTGTCGACGCTTTAAACTTACAAATGAACAAAGAAAGTGGATTCCATTCTATGTCTTACATCATGATGATAAATTTACCTGTGATTTAGATTGTATTTATAAGTATCGCGTTACATATCAGTTGGATGAAGAACACTTATTGAATTTGCTTCAAATTCGCTATTGTGATGCGATGGCCCATTCTGAATTAGGACAAAAATCAGCTATCGATGTAGAATTATTCTATGATTATTACATCCAAAATAGAAATCGCTGTATGAGTATATCTCAACTTGCATTGAATGGAAAAGATATTATAGAAACTACAAATTTAAGAGGAAAACAGATTCAAGAAGCTTTGAATATGTGTTTAAAATATAGTTTTTATCATCCTGAAAAGAATAATAAGGAAGAATTATTGAATAAAATAAAAGATGAGTTATCGTAATATTGATAACTCATCTTTCCATTTGTGCTAATGTCTTTTTAAAGTTTTTAATAAATAAAGTTACCGTTGTGCTTACTGCAATAAAATCTGCGATAGGTTCTGCAACAAATACCGCAAAGATATGATCGGATAAGATGTTTGGCAAGATAAAAATCAATGGAATTAAGACAATGATCTTTCTAAAGATCGCTAAGAAAACGGAAATCTTGGCATTTCCAAACGCAATGAAGGTTTGTTGGCAAGAAACCTGAAGTCCCATTAATAATACGCATGCCATATAGATACGAATGGCCCAGCTTGCCATTGCCATTAATTCTGGATCATTTGTGAAAATAGAAATAAATACTTGAGGGAATAATTCCACTAGAATCCAGATGATACTTGCGTATGTGAAACAACATAGTGTTTGAAGTAAAAAGCCTTTTTTAACGCGCTGGCCATTTTTGGCACCAAAGTTATAACTGATGATGGGTTGTCCACCTTGCGTCAAACCTTGCAGTGGCATCATCGCAAACTGCATTACACTCGTTAGAATGGTCATACTTCCAATCGCAACGTCCCCTCCAAATTTAGATAATTGCATATTAAAACATAAAGAAATCAAGCTTTCTGTTGACTGCATCACAAAAGGTGCGATACCTAAAGCTAAACTAGGAAATAATAGGCTTGGAACAATTTTAAAGTTTTCTTTTTTTAACTTAAGAACCGTTTGATTACCACTCAAGAAACGAATAACCCAGATTGCACTGATGGCCTGAGAAATAATGGTTGCCAGTGCAGCACCTCTTACTCCCATATTGAATCCAAAGATAAAAATAGGGTCTAAAATAATGTTTAAGATAGCACCAATTAAAACGGTCATCATACTTGTTTTTGAGAATCCTTGGCAAGAAATGAAGGCATTCATACCAAGGGTCATTTGAACAAAAATCGTTCCTAAGGCATAAATACTCATATATTGTTTGGCATATACAATTGTTTTTGAACTTGCCTGGAATAATTGTAGTAATGGGATTTGAAAAACCAATAAACATACAGTTAGAGTTAATGAAATCACAATCAATGCGATAAAACAATTTCCCATGATTTTTTCGGCCGTTGGATTATCTTGTTTACCCATATAAATACTAGCTCTTGGGGCACCTCCCATACCGACTAAACACGCAAAGGCCGATATAATCATTATAATAGGAAGACAAACACCGACTCCGGTTAAGGCAGCAGCTCCTACATCTTGAATGTGACCAATATACATACGGTCAACTACGTTATAGAGTAAGTTAACAATTTGACTTAAGATGGCAGGAACCGCCAACATAAAGAGTAACTTACCAACTTTTTCATGTCCTAAATCGACTTCGGACGCCGTTGTAAACTTCATTTTATTTCGCTCCTTCTATTTTTTCATTCATTTTATTCATTGTCTTAATCATACATTGAATATCTTTTGTGGGAATATCCTTAAATAATACTTGATTGATTTTTTCAATCTCAATAGAGATTTTTTCTAATACAGGAATCGCATTTTCCGTTAATTCAATATGAGAAATTCTCTTATCATTTGGATCAGATTTAACTAAAACGAGTCCTTTTTGTTCTAAGCTTGTCACACTTCGAGAAACCAAAGCTTTTGAAACACCTAGTACAACACGAAGCTGTGTGCTTGTCGTGATGGAGTTGTTGTTTTATAGTAAAATTAGTATCGAAATTTCATTTGGGGAAAAGGTATATTCTGCAAATCGATTTTTGATTTGTTTACCATAATATTCACGCAATCGATTGGATAAACGCAAAAATTCTTCAATTGTCAACATATGCCCTCCTAATGTTTACTTGTGAACAGTTCAATTGTAAACAAGTGGAAGTGTCCTGTCAACGAATAGTTAAAAAATATAATGTACTATAATTGACTACACAAATAATGTGGATATAATTAGACTGATTAGGGAGGGATATGCATGACGTTAAAAGAGCTAAAAATAGGACAGAGTGCATTGATTAAAGCTGTTGGAGGAACGGGAGCATTAAGACAACATTTTCTAGATATGGGAGTTATACCTGGAGCCGAGGTCACAGTTGTAAAGTTTGCGCCTATGGGTGATCCAATGGAATTACAGATTCATGGTTATGAATTGTCGCTTCGTTTAGATGAGGCTGAAAAAATATTAGTTGAATTAATTGATGAAAGAACACGAAAGCATGAAAGTGCTGAGAACATAAATAACACAGTTCACCCTGGTTTAGGTGAAGATGGTAAATATCATGTAAAGGCAGACGAACATCCTTTGCCGGAAGGAACATGTTTGACATATGCTTTAGTGGGAAATCAAAACTGTGGAAAAACCACTTTGTTTAATCAACTCACTGGATCAAATCAACATGTTGGAAACTTTCCGGGTGTAACCGTCGATCGAAAGGATGGTCCAATCAAAGGGTATCCAAATACAATGGTGACGGATTTACCGGGTATTTATTCGATGTCACCTTATACGAGTGAAGAAATTGTATCGCGTAATTTTGTGTTAAATGATAAGCCTAAGGCCATTATCAATATTGTAGACGCGACAAATATTGAGCGAAATCTATATTTGACGATGCAACTCTTAGAGATGAATATTCCGATGGTTGTTGCACTTAATATGATGGATGAAGTGGCCAACAACCAAGGTTCGATTGATATCAATGGTATGGAGGCTATGCTTGGTGTACCAGTTATACCTATTTCTGCAGCTAAAAACCAAGGCGTTGATGAATTGATTGAACATGCGATTCATATTGCGAAATATCAAGAAAGACCAGGCCGTTTAGATTTTTGTGGGGAAAATGACTTTGGTGGAGCCGTTCACCGTTGTATTCACTCCATTTGTCATTTAATTGAAGATCATGCCAAAAAGGTAGATATTCCTTTGCGTTTTGCGGCCAGTAAGATTATTGAAGGCGATACATTGATTCTTGATCGTTTGGATTTAGATGATAACGAAAAAGAAATGATTGAACATATTGTGCTTCAAATGGAAAAAGAGCGTGGACTTGATCATAGTGCAGCTATTGCCGATATGCGTTTTTCCTTTATTGAAAAGGTTTGTGAACAAACAGTTGTTAAGCCTAAGGAAAGTAAAGAGCGTGTTCGAAGTGAACGAATTGACCGTATTTTAACTGGTAAGTACACAGCAATTCCTATGTTTATTGGTATTATGTTGCTTGTTTTTTACCTGACATTTAACGTGATTGGAGCCTGGCTTCAAGGCTTATTAGAATTAGGGATTGATTGGGTCACACAAGCTGTGGATGTCTGGATGACAAATGCTCATGTAAATTATGCGGTGCATAGTTTAGTGATTGATGGTATTTTTTCAGGCGTTGGTTCCGTATTATCCTTCTTGCCTATTATTGTGACTTTGTTCTTCTTCTTGTCTATGATGGAAGATAGTGGATATATTGCGCGTGTTGCCTTCTTTATGGATAAACTATTAAGAAAGATTGGCTTATCTGGAAGAAGTATCGTTCCTTTATTGATTGGATTTGGATGTACGGTACCAGCCGTTATGTCTACACGTACTTTGCCTAGTGAAAGAGATCGTAAAATGACAATTTTACTAACGCCTTTTATGTCTTGTACCGCAAAATTACCAATTTATGCCTTTTTTGTGAATGCCTTTTTCCCAAAACAAGGTGGCTTAGTTATGACAGGACTCTATGTTTTGGGGATTGTTGTAGGAATATTAATTGCGTTCTTATTTAAAAACACTTTATTTAAAGGAGAAGCCGTTCCATTTGTGATGGAACTTCCAAACTATCGCTTACCTGGACTAAAGAATGTGAGTCAGTTGTTGTGGGAAAAGGCAAAGGATTTCTTACAAAAAGCTTTTACTGTAATTTTTGTAGCCACTGTACTTGTCTGGTTCCTCCAAAGTTTTAATTTACATTTAGATATGGTAAAAGATTCAAGTCAAAGTATTTTGGCAATGGTAGCTGGATGGATTGCTCCAGTATTTGCACCATTAGGACTTCAAGATTGGCGTATTGTAACATCGTTGATTAGTGGGTTTATGGCTAAAGAAAGTGTTGTTTCTACTTTACAAGTATTGTTTGTAGGTGGTGTACACAGTGCATTAACCACATTATCAGCAGCTTCCTTACTTGTGTTCTGCTTGATTTATTCACCTTGTGTGGCGGCTATCGCATCAATCAAACGAGAATTAGGGGCAAGATGGGCTATAGGTGTAGTAGCATGGCAATGCGTACTTGCATGGGTTTTATCCTTTATTGTTCATGTGATTGGTTCTGTATTATAAGTAGCGTTAATGCTACTTTTTTTTTGGAAAAGGATGGTTTATAATTTTTCCATATCTAAGGGAGGGTATTTATGTATAAGTTAATTGCGTGTGATTTAGATGAAACTTTGATCAAACCCAATCGAACAATTGATTCTAGAGATATTGAGGCCATTAAGAAGTTGAAAGATTTAGGTGTTAAATTTGTACTGGCAACAGGAAGAGGCTATAACACAGTTCAGGGTACATTAAAGGAATTGGATCTGTTTGATGAAGCCAATCAATATGTGATTTCATATAATGGGGGTGCTATCACTGAAAATAAAGACAATCGACTTTTACATTTTGAAGGTATTTCTTTTGAAAAAGCCGAAGAATTATATAAACGTGGATTAAAGTATGATGTTGTGATTCATGTATATACGCGTGATGCGGTATATGCATATAACTTAACGGAAGATGAAAAAAGATATGTGCAGAATCGTCAGGAAATGATTGAGGTATTTGATCAGAATTTGGATTTTTTAAAGGGACAGCAAATTGTAAAAGTATTATATACAAATACAGATTTTGAGTATCTTCAAAGCATTGATCGTGATCTAAAGGATATTACGTATGATATGGATGTTTCATATTCAAGTAATCGTTATATTGAATTTAACCATAAGGGTGTAAATAAGGGAGCTGGACTTAAAAAATTAGCTAATCTATTACACATTGATATTCAGGATACGATTGCGATCGGGGATAATTATAACGATTTATCCATGATCAAGGATGCTGGCTTAGGTGTGGGAGTACAAAATGCAGCGCCAGGTATCAAGCCGGATTGCGACTATATCACAACGGCTACTTGTGAAGAAGGTGCTGTTTGTGAAGTTATTGAAAAATTTGTATTAAAAGGAGAGTAAAATGAAGAAACTCATTCAATTATATGTTTCTTGGTTTAAGATGGGTCTATTTACTTTTGGTGGTGGATATGCCATGTTACCAATGATTCAAAAGGAAGTGATTGAAAAATATCACTGGGCTACAGAAGATGAGGTCATGGACTATTATGCGATTGGTCAATGTACACCTGGTGTAATTGCGGTCAATACATCCACTTTTATTGGATACTATCAAGCTGGAGTTCCAGGAGCGATTGCAGCTACTCTAGGTGTAGTTACTCCATCCATCATCATTATTAGTGTGATTGCAGGTTTGATCACAAATTTTTCAAGTTTAGCCATTGTACAACATGCACTAAATGGAATTCGTGTAGCTGTATGTATGTTGATGATCAATGCTGTATTGAAACTAGGTAAGGGTAATATTAAAAATAAGATTGGTTTCTTGATTTTTGCAGTGGCCCTTATTTTTGCGATGTTTACTAAAGTTTCTACGGTGTTACTTGTGATTGGTGCAGGAATTGCTGGGGTTGTGTTCTCTAGAATAGGATGGTTAAAGAAAAATGACTAAGTTATTATTGATGTTTTTAGAGTTTTTTAAAACCGGACTATTTGCGGTAGGAGGAGGCCTTGCGACCATTCCTTTTTTAAGAGAAATTGGTGTTCGTTATGGCTGGTATACGATGAGTGATCTATCCACAATGATTGCGGTTAGTGAATCCACACCAGGTCCTATGGGTGTCAATATGGCTAGTTATGTTGGTTTTAGTCAATATGGCATACTAGGATCCATTGTGGTAACACTCGGTCTGGTTTTACCAAGTTTGATTATTATTTGTATCATTGCCAATTTCTTAGAAAAATTCAAAGAAGCAGAACTAGTTCAACAAATTTTTGCTGGATTAAAACCTGCTGTAGTTGCCTTTATTGCCGTGGCTACCATTGATATTTTGGTGACAACTTTATTTGGCGATTATACTTTTTCCTCATTTCATTGGAAACAATTTATTTGTTTGTTTGTATTACTGGCAATTAGTAAATATAAACCTAAATTACATCCAATTTGGTTTATTGTAGCTAGTGCGGTTGTAGGAATTGTATTCGCGTTTTAAGTCATAGGGAAACTTATGGCTTTTTTCTTTTACATAAAATAAAAAGCAATGTCCGGGCATGACATTGCTTTAGGGAGAGGAAAATTATTAAGATAAAAATGTATCTTGAGTTTATAGGGTTGAATAATTTTCCAAAGGGTTAATCATAAGATAAGGCATTTCTTATGACACTTAAAATATATAGTTTTTTTGAACTTAACGCAATGAACACATATTTTGATTTGTTCATTATTATATGTGTAATCTTTTTTTGGTTTGTGTTAAGCTACTAAGTAGAAGGAGATGATTATAATGTGTACCGCATTAAGCTTTAATCAGTTTTTTGGAAGGAATTTAGATTATGAAATTTCATATGGAGAACAAGTAGCTGTGGCTCCACGTAATTATGACTTTCATTTTAGACATTTAGATAAACATGAAAGTCACTACGCTTTGATTGGTATGGCTCACGTATTTGAAGAGTATCCATTATATTACGATGCCATGAATGAGAAGGGCTTGGGAATGGCTGGATTAAACTTTGTTGGGAATGCAAAGTTTTATGAAGTCAAAGAAGACAAGAACAATGTGGCTGCCTTTGAATTTATTCCTTGGATCTTATCGCAGTGTGCGAGTGTCAAAGAGGCAAGAATGGTATTAGAAAATACAAATGTTTGTGCAACACCATTTAATGAACACTTTCCAGTAGCTGAATTACACTATATGATCAGTGATGAAAATGAAAGCATTGTCGTTGAGTGTATGGAAGATGGTATGCATGTACATGAGAATCCTACGCATGTTTTGACAAACAATCCGTCATTACCTATGCAGTTGTTTCGTTTGAATGATTATATGTATTTATCAAATAAACAACCGAAAAATAACTTTGGCTTAGATTTAACGGCGTATTCACGTGGATTTGGGGCTATGGGACTTCCTGGAGACTTATCAAGTGGATCAAGATTTGTGCGTGTTGCCTATACTAGAGCGAATGCGACAAGTGATAAGAATGATTTAAGTCAATATTTCCATATTATTGGTAGTGTTGAGCAACAAAAAGGTCTTTGTGAAGTAGAACCAGGAAAGTATGAATATACAATTTATACTTCATGTTGCGACTTAAGAAATGGAATTTACTATTACACGACATACAATAATCATCAAGTCAGTGGTGTGAATATGTTTAATGAGAATTTGGATAGTGATAAGCTTGTTTCATATCCAGTGATTGAAGAAGAAATGATTTATATGCAAAATTAATTTCTTGATGACATGAACTTATATTAGTTATGTTTTGTTTAAGAGAGAAGAAAGAAAGCCTACTGGAAATGGTTCCATGTAGGCTTTTCTAATAGTTCATAAGCTGCTTTTGCGTTTCTGACATTAGTGCTTGAGAATTTATCAAATAATTTATAATTGTTGAGTCTGACCATTAACTTTTTATCTGTTCTAGGAAAATGAAGCGGGAATAATTTATCGAATCTTTCATTTTCACTGATAAGAATGGATGTTACATCATGCTTATAGGATAGATAAGTTAAGAGGTCTTGTATGGCTTGGGAATCAAAATATATTAAAGTTTCAACATGTGCCTGACCATCTTTTGTCGAATAGATTGCGAAGCCTTTTGGCTGTTTTTCATCATTAACCACAGTGACAATAAACTTACCTAATTTTTCATGGTATTGAATAAGATTGTTGAATTCTTCTTCACTTAATAGTACGCTGCCATCAAAATATTGCATGAATTGAAAATATAATGGATATAAATTATCTTTTTTGCGTACAATATGGAATGGATTTCCACTTTTACATAAAGGTGCACCTATCCAGTATTCTTTGGTGCTTGAAATATTTTGAAAGCTTTTGACTTCAAATAGCTTAGGCATATTTGTGTATGCGATAGTGAATAAATCGTTGTAGGTAGCTTGTGAAATCGCTGCATCTAATAAACTAGAAAATTGTTTTCTTTGTCTATAATCGGGCAAGGTAGCAGCCATACCAATCACAGATACACGGATTTGTTGGTCTAAAAACATCATGTTCTTTTTGGAAACCTGTAGGCAAGAAGTGATTTTGTCATCTTGCCAGAAACAAAACATGTGTTGTGGATCATATTGATATTTCATCCAAGTATCAATTTCTTTTTCATCCATATTGAAGGCAGATTTAATTAATAGGTCTTTGATTTGTGCATCAAAACCAATGGAATTGTGACAAATCATTGGTTGTCTCCATCTTCATTGTCATCATGTTCTGTATATTCTACATCGATTGCTCCATGTTTTGGTGCTGATTTTGGTTGTTGCTGATAGGAATCTTCATTTGATTTGTTTTTAAATGTATGCACATATACATGTCTTCTTCCAGTAAATAAGGAAATGATCCAAAATACGAGAATGACTGGTAAAATAAATGGAAGTAGCCAGCTTGCTAATGTTCCAAATATAAATATAATCACAAAAAGGGCAATAAGAGTAAAAATGCTATCCATAAATGTACCTCGCTTTTCTAAAAGTATATCATACTGATTGGATTGCTTTGTGTTTTGTCTGTGTGAACTATATCACACATTCTGTTTCTATATCTTGTATGTATTTGATTTGAATCTTACCATTTGTTAGCTCCATAAGATCTTTTGAAATATCATCTTGAACTAGGAAATGATAAACTACATCTTCTTCATATTGTTGTTCGATGACTTCGATGTTCTGGGTTCTAAAATAATGATCCACTTTACCGATTAAGTCATATGAAAAATGAATTTGATATTCTTGAAGTGTAGTAACAGTTGTTAGTGTAGCCACTTTTAAGGCTTCTTGCACACTTGAACTATAAGCTCTGACAAGGCCTCCTGTTCCAAGCTTAATTCCACCAAAATAGCGAACTACAATCGCTAAAATATCTTGCATTTCATTATGCATTAATACATCTAACATGGGATGTCCTGCTGTCTGGCTTGGTTCACCATCATCGTTAGAACGCATAATATTTCCTATAATCATAGCTGTACAATGATGGTTTGCATTTGGATGTTCTTTCTTTATAGCTTTTAAGAAGTCCTTTGCTTCTTGTTCATCTTGCGTTCTATGAAGATAGGTAATAAATTTACTTTTTTTAATTTCTATTGTATTTATACAGTCATTTTGAATTCTAGGCATAGTTGTATTGTAACGAAAAATACGTCTTTCTACAAGCTTAGTATAAAAGAAACCATTCTAGTGTTGGCGTCTAGAATGGCTTCTTTTA
>UMHM01061745.1_pt1 | contig 15684 bp, 18 predicted proteins | sample 1965501 | NCBI WGS metagenome assembly UMHM01 (sample SAMEA4836095, study PRJEB28245) | human gut metagenome | biome: gut microbiome; material: fecal sample | place: Denmark | collected 2008
TTCGAAACAAAAAGAAAAAGCCCGCCTTTCGGCGGGCTGTGTGAAAGTATGAACAAAGTGTTAACGCATAGAGAACAAACCCATAATTTCATAAAAGTTCATTTTGGTTTCGATGTCCGAATAATAGACGCAACCACAAGAGAACAATTCCTTCATAAGGTTGACGGCGGGGCTTGAACGTTTACCACGTAGTAAGAGCATATTCGGCGAACCGTCTTCACAGGTGACGGCGAACTTCAAAATGTGGTCTTCGTCAATTTTACGGTCAACATACAAACCGCCCTTGTCGAAGTCCGTCCACACGCCGAAACGCTTTTCTTTATAGATAAGCGTGCAACAATAGCGAAGGTTTGGGGGACGGGACGCAATGAATGTTGTGTTGTCGCGCAAACTTTCATTGTCGATTGCATAACGAGCGTAGTTCGTGTCCGCGATAAGTTGACCGAACTTCGTTTGATGTTTCACTTCCTTGAATTCTTCGTTCATAACCGTTTCAATGCAAATTGAAGGGGTCAGCGTGAAACGAAGGTTCGCGGTCGGGAAAGTCGAAAAATACGTGAAGTACGGGTTCACCGTCGTGACAGAGTTCGCAAGGAAGAACGCGCGGACGTTGTCACGGGTACGGGCGACGGTTTCAAACAGTTCAAGGAAGGTTTCAACTTCGTTTGACAGGTAATGCAACGAACCCTTGTCAATAACAAATTCATCAAAAATGATTTTGTTAACTTTCGGGTATGCGGTTGATTTGTTTTGTGCGGAAACTGAAAGGGGGATAAAATAACCGAAAGGCGTTCCGTCACAAAAGGCGGTGTTGCCCTTGACGGTCAATTTGTGTTGTGGGTATTTGTCGGCAATGTCCGCGAAAAAGTTGTTTATACGCTTCATTTCGGTTTTGTAACGGCGAACGTAAACGAATTCGTTTCCCTTCTTCAAAAAGTCGTCAATACACCACTTTTTGAAAGCGTAGGTTTTACCCGCGCCACGGTTGCCGATAACGAAATTGAAAATTCGGTTGTAAGTCAAAAGGTCGTGGGGCGACCAATAAAACGTTGTTTGTTTCTTTTGTGCCATAGTGAACCCGTCCTTTCGTTACACCGTCGCGGTTGCGTCCTTTACGCGTCCGTTCAAGTAAATAATGGGGGTTTTATTGCTTGACGGGATAAAACCCGCGCGTTGACCATAACCGCCGTAATGCAACGCCGAACCCGTGTTGACGAAAAGTTTGTCAACGGGTGCAACGCTGTTGTTGTGAACGTCCGCACGGTAAAAGGATTGTCGAACAATGGCGGGGGTGTGGGTGTGGGAATGAACATAAACGTCCGCGTCTACAATAGACGCAAGGGACAAAAGGCGGTTAATTTTGCCACCCGCCAAACGTCCACCGCCCGAACCGTGAGTAAAATAAACGGTGTAGCAAATGGGGCGACCGTGAGAACCACCGCGACCCACGCGCACAAAGAGAACTGCGCCGTCCTCTGCGTAACGGTCAAAAATACCGAATTGACGGGCGACAAGTTCCGAAATGTCAATACCGCTTTCGCGTTCGGTGCGTGCTTCGTGGTTGCCCGTGGTGATTGCAAGAATTTTGTCTTTGATAGGTTCGAACAATTCAACGATTTCGCGAATTTGTGTCATTGGGTCGGTTGCTTTGTAAACGCTTGAAACGCTGTTCTTCGTTGCAACTTCCATAATGTCACCGTTCAACAGGGCGAACGCGTTTTCGTGGTTCTTGACGTAGTCAATTTTCTGTTCAAGAACCGAACGGTCAAAGTGTTCGTTGCCGTTGTGTTCGTCCGCGAACAAAACAAGCTCGATTTCGTTAAACTGTGGAATTTTAACGTTAATAGTTTTCATTTGTTGGTGTCCTTTCCGAAAACAGAACCGTATTTCAAACGGTTGATTTCAAAGTCAAGATATTGACGGGCTTTTTCGAGGTCTTCAATTTCCTTTGTCGGGTCTTTGTGTCCCCCACGGGAAACGTATTTTATGACGTTTCCGCGATTGAAATTCAAACCGTGGTCGTTTATATTCAATAGGTTGAATTTTACCCGTGCCCGCATAGTGTGCGGGGCTTGCGACAACGTCGGGTTTTGTGAAATATTTGTTAATGACAAGGTTCTTTTCGAGAACTTCGCCGTCCCGCACAACTCCAAGGTCGTGAAAGCAGTACGGGCAAATTGCGAATTGGTCGTTCCACATTGGTTTGTCAACAACCCCGTGGTCGGGGCAATAAAGAATTGTTTCTTTCATAGTCAATTTTTTCCTTTCTATTTCAAAGATAAATCAAAACCCGCCCTTGCGGGCGGGCGAAGTTTATTCAACCTTCTTTTGTTTCGTCGTCTTTGTCAATGTCGAATTTGATATTCAAGAGTTCGCGCAATTTCGCGGGAACAAGTTTCGGGTTCAAAAGTGCGATGTTTTCAATAATAGAACCGATTTCGTTCATACAGATATAAGCGCACACGGGAATAACAAGGGGAATGGTAAAACCGAGGTCAATAAAACCTTGCGCGAATTCAAGCCCGAACGCAAGCGCGATAATGAGCACAAACGAAATTTTGTGCCACAGACCAACGCGCATTTTGGAAGACTTGTACGTTTTATTTTCGATAGCCTGTAAAAGTCCCGTGATAATGTCGAACACCATAAAACCCGCGCAAATAGCGCAAATAATGAGTGTAGTTTTCATTTTTCAAAAGTCCTTTCGTGAAAGAGTGTGGCGGGGAACTTCCCCGCCCATATATTAAACGGCGTAGTCTTGAACGTAAGCAACACCCGCCGTGTCAAGGGTTGCTTTCGTGGTAGTGTCACCCAAGGGAATGTGAACCGCGACGTTCGTGTTCTTCAAGTCGGCAACACACAACGTGCCGAGTTCAATAAGGTTTGCGCCGAAATAAAGGTCAAGGGTTTGACCCTCTGCGGGAGTGAAAACGGCGGTGTCGTTGTATTTTCCCAAAGTGTCGGTTGTACCCTTTGCGACCGTGAGGGAAGGAAGATACAACGAACCAGACGCGCCAACGAAGAACACGCCGTTGACAACTTCGAGAGCGTCGAAACGGTCGTTCGCCGTCCATACCTTCGCGCACTTTTGCGAAGAAGTGCGAACGGCGGGAAGTGAACGAAGGTCAATTTTCAAGTTAGCGGTCAACGTCATATTGCTCGTGGAATGGGTCAAGGCGGTTACGGCGGGAAGGGTCAATTCCTCTTGCACGTACTGCCAATTTTGAACGGTGAACGTGGTCATTGCGGGGAGAATGAGACGTTTCAAGTCGCCATAATACGCGGACAGGGAAAACGAAGACAGTGACGCGCAACCTTCAAGGCGAATTTCTTCAATGTTGGTTGAACCGTTCATAATTTTCACGTTGGTGCAAGTCAAGGGTGCATAAATGGAGCGAAGACGCGCAAGCAAGTTTACGGAAATTTCGGCGGTGGTCACGGTCTGCCCTTCGTGGTTCGAGGGAACGCGAAGGTCAAACAACGCGTCGGTAATTTTCCACGCGTTCGTGGTCGCGTCCGCTTCAAAAGTGGGGTGCGTGATTGCGTCGGCGGTGACAAGGTTCAAAACCTTTTTGGGATAGCCCCGAAAAGGAAGGTCAACGGGGATTGACGCGCCTTTCGTGTTCAAGGCGTTTTTGATTTGGTTTTTGCTTTCAAGAGCATATTGCGCTTTTTCGAGTAAAGTTCCCATAATTCAACCCCCTTTTATACAACTTCGCCGTTGAGCGTGTCAAGCGTGGTTTCAACGCCCGCAATGGCTTGTTGTAATATGTCAATGTCGGTTTCTGCCTGTTGCAAACGCGCAGTCAAGTCGGCGAGTTTTTGGGTGTGGTCTGCAACGGTTGTTTCAATTTCGGAAACAACCGTTGCGAGTTCGGAAAGGTCTTCACCCGCGCCCGTGCTGATTTGTTCCGCGATTTGGTGCAACAGTTGCAAAACGGTGAACGCTTCGCCCGTTTGGGAAGTGAACACCGTCAAAAGATAATTGTTCAAATGTGCCATAAATTCAAATTCCTTTCGTTTAGAATACTTGCATAAAACAAGTGTCGAGTGCGTCAATAATGAGAAGGTCAGCGTCAACATAAAGTTCGGCAAGACGACGAGCGTTTTCAATTTCGCTTTGCGTGCGTTCGGAAAAGTCGCGGGTCGTTCCGCTGTCGTTTGTACTGTCGGCGTGTGACGTGCTTGTTCCCTTGTTCGACGCATAGGGGGAATTCGCGTCAAGTCCCGTGTACGGGGTTTCCTGTCCGACGGTGTCGCCGTTGGAATTGGTTACGCCCGAACTGTGAGTTGTGGTCGTTTCGTTTACGACGTGGTTCTTGTCGAGGTTTACGAAGAAGTCGCGCTTCATTGCTTGCGCCCGAATGTTGTATTTCGGGAGTTCTTCAAGGAAGGTTCGACGGAAATAATAAAGAAACGCGTCGGGGGTTTCCTGTCCGATTTCGCGCAAATAAAAGTGTGCGACGATTTTTCCTTCGAGGGTGGCTTTATAGTTGTTGTCAAAAAGTTCGTATTCCGAGGGGAAAAGCCCCGAAATGTCAATGTTGCCTTGCGCGTTCTTGAACTTCCATTCAAGAAGTTCTTTCAAAGTGATTGTATAGTTTGCACCCATTTTATTCACCTTCCTTTGTGTCAGGGTCTTCGTTTGTCTGTTGACCGAACGTTTGACCCTGCGGTACGATTTCGTAAAATTCGGGGGTCTTGACACGAACGCGCTTGATATTCACGTCGAGGGGAACGCCGAACATTGCTTCGACCTTGTCGCAAGCGTTCTTTCGCATTTGATACATTGCGCCCGCGTAACCGTTTTCGGTGAATTCGTTGTTTGCGTTGATTTCGTCCACAAGAAGACGTTCGCGTTTCTCTTGCGGGTTGTTGTTATAACCCAACATTGCGAAATATTCGGCTTCAAGTTCCTGTTTATACGCAAACAGGCGGTCAATAATATACGGGGTCGGAGTGTTGAAAACTTCGAAGTCGTCGCCCGTGACCTTGGAGTTTACGAAAATTGCAAGTTCGTTGTCTTTCTTCTTTTCGAGAATGTTTTTCTTCGAAAGAATGTCCTTGTCTGTACCCTTAACCAAAAAGGGCATTTTGTGCAAGAAAACTTGTGTGTCAATGGTTCGTTGAACGTCCGAAACCTTCTTCGCGTAATACTGCGCGAGTTCAATTCCCGAATAACCGAAAAGGTCGTTTCGGAAAAGAACGGAATTCGTTTCGTCAACTTGGAATGTCCCGCCTATGCCTTGCGCCGTCCACTTCGTAGGTTCGCCGTAAATGTCGAGGTCGCCACGAACCACGGCGGGGAGCACGCAAAAACCGATTTGGTCGTTATAGAAAAAGCACGCGAAACCCGTATTGAAAAGCGGTGTTTCGAAACGTCGGCTTTCAAGACCGAGTTTTTGAAGGGGTGTTCCGTCCTTCAAGGAATATTCGAAATTGTCGATTGCAATTTGTGAATACTTGCGAAACAGATTATTGAACGCGCACAAATTTTCGAGTTGCGCTTCATTCAAGCGCGGGAAAAATTCAAGTTTATTTTGTGCCATAGTCAAAAATTCCTTTCATATTGTTTCACGTAAAACGTTCCATTTACATAAGGGAACGTTCACAGTTTTCAAAACGGTAGTCACCATATTGAAGAACGTCGGCGTTGTTGGAGTGCCAAACGGTCACGCCGTTGTCGAAAATGCTTTCAAGAAGAAGTTGTTCGTCAAGATTGCCGATACCTTCGATATGAATTCCGTTCGTTTTGATATAGTCGTAATAATAACGGCGACGCAACTTCACCGTTTCCACACGGTCAACCCTGTAACCGCGCGTTGTGAATTCGTCGAACAAGACCTTCTTATTCGTCGGGTTCAACGTGTAGTGAACCGAATACGCCAAACCGCCACGGTCGCCCGTTGCGACGGAATGGGACGCGCTGAACGAAGTTCCGTTCGGCGTGTCGGGTCGAATTGCAAGGTCAAGCAATGCGGGAATACCGCCCGCAATACCTTGAACACCCTTCGCGGGGTTTCCCATTGCGAATTGACCAACGTTCAACGCTTGATTGTAAACAAGTTGCGTTGAATTGTTCAACATATAACTTTTGAACGAGTCGGTCTTCAAACCTAAACTTGCATTTCCGATATTGTTCAAACGGGTGTTTTCGGCTGTCGGGTCGATTTTCGTTCCCGAAATTTGGAGCGAACACCCAACGCCACCGAGTTCAACAGACGGGTTGACAATGCAAGACAGCTTTTCCGCGACTGGGTTGTTGCGGTCTTCGTTCTTGACGATTACACGCGAACCCCCAACATGAACTTGATAAAAGTCATAGGGGAAACAATGAAGTTTTGCTTCGTAAATGTCCGAACGCGGTTCTTTGTTCAAAGTCGCACTTTTAAGGTCTTCAACAGATACCGACAAGTTTTCCGTCGGAAACGTGCGAACATACTGTGAAGGGGTGCTTCGTGGGGTTGTACGTCCCAAACATTTCAAAGTCCAGAGGTCGGCGGTCGTGGTATTAAATGGGCACGACCACACGGAAAGACCGTCTTCGTTTGCGTAAAACGTAGTCCCTTGAACCACAACGTCAAGGGGCGCGTATGGTGTCACGTATGCGCCCAACATTTGAGGGTATTCAAGATGTTCGATAATGTCGGAAAGTGAATTCATAAACTCGCCCGTGCTTTCACCCGTCGCAAATAGGAATTGTCGGGAAGTGTCGGAAGGGTCAAACGGAACGTAAAGTTGCGAAAAACCCGAAAAGTCATTCAACGGGTGGGAACGCACGTCTTCGCCAAACAGGGCGTTGAATTGTGCAATAATAACGAGCCACAAAAGGGGCTTTCCGTTTCCGTCGGTAATTTGGGGTATAAAATGCTTTCCGTCGGTGATGTCTGCTTCGAAACCCCCTTCGGAAAGTCGGAAGTCTTCGAAACGGGGAATTCCCATCGAAGTGAAACGGTCAACGTGTCGCCGTTCGGTGAACGCTTCCTTCAAAACCATATTGAAAAGGTTGTTTTGCCAAACGTCGGTTTGAAGGGTCAATTCGGTTGTCTCAAAGTTCAAGAAACGCTTTTCGCGAATGAATGCGTATTCGTTACCCAAACCTTCATTGTTGTTGTAAACAATATAATTGAAGTTCTTGACTTCATCATAAGACAACGGCACGTTGTAGGTTGAATTTCGCCGTACATACTGCGCGTCGGTAAAAATGCTCGATTTCGTCAACGTCGCAAAATACGAAGTGCGTTCCGATTTCGTCGCGAAGTCCGTCACGTTCTTATATTTGGGGTCGAATGGTGTCTTGAACAACTGAAAAGTTGAAATTGGTAGTTGTGCCATAATTCAAAATTCCTTTCGTTGTAATTTGTGGGTGTCCCACATATCAAAATAGCGGGAACGGCTTTCGCCGTCCCCGCAAAAGGTGTTTACGCCTGCGCCTGAACCTTGATTTCAACGGCGAAACTGGGCATTTCGAACGTTGCAGTCGCGCCTTTTGCCAAACTTTCGGCAATAACCACGTCCCAACCGTCGGGCGTAGTGTAATAAATGGGGTTTTCGATGTTCGCGCCTGCGGTCAAGGTGACACTTTCACCGACGCTTGCGGTGGTAATGGTGGAAGTGCCGTCGGAAACGGTCAAGGAAACGCCATTTGCAACGGTCACGTTGTGGTCGGGAGCACTACCACCAACGAACGCAACAGCGTTAATAAAGCACGCGTAAGAGAAGACCCACGCGGTCGTCAAGAAGGTATTCGTCACCAAGGAAGCGGGGTTCATAATTGCCGAACCTTCGTAGAGGGTGGGAATAACCGTCATAAAACGCTTGTCAATGACCATTGCGTAAATGGGGTTTGCTTCGGTGGAGTAAGAGCCGAAACCGTAGTTCTTGGGAACTTCGATGATACGGCTTTCAAGTTCAACTTTGGAAAGGTTGTACGCGCCCGCCAAATAGTCAACGTCGAGGGTGTCGCGAATGTCGGAGCGAACAATAACAACGATGTTGTTCTTGTTCGAACGGGTCGCGAACTTCATACCATTGTAGTCGTTGTTCATAAAACCGAATTCCTTCACGGCGTTTTTGATTTTCTTCAAAAAGTCCTTGATACCCGCTTCGTTGGAAACGTCAACACCGTAAACGGGGACGATTGCGCCGTTGTGGTACGCGGTGGAAAGCAGTTCAATGCACTGCAAATACAAGTCGTATTCACAAGAAGAATACAACGTTGCGTTGATAGTTGCAAGCAAGTTGTCGATACCTTCAACGGAAAGAAACGCGCTCTTGATTTGAGGGTAGGACGTGGAAACCTTGTACTGCATTTCATAGTTCTGCTTGTGGTAAATTGCGGATACGTTGGGCTTCTTGCGGGAGAGTGCAAAAGAACCGTCGTCATTCCACGCGGGAACCGCGCCCGCGATAAGGTCAACATACAAGTCTTCGATTGCGTAACCTGCGGGGAGCATTTCGCGGAAGAAGTCGGCGAAGGGGTTGTCTTCGCGGCTGAAAGTGGTGGAATAAAGTTCCTGTTTTACAACCTTAACCATTACGTTGATAAACGCGTTCATTTCGTCGGGTGCGAGGGTGGTCAAGTTGTGCAAGGTGTTCTTGTTCATTTCGGGAATACGGTCTTCCCAATGGAGCGCGGAACGTACCGCGTTCAAAAGTGCATAAGTGTTAGCCATAAATTAAGTTTCCTTTCTTATTTGTTCTTTTTCAAGTCCTTGAAATAGTCCCGTCCGATTTCTTCAAGGTTGTAAACCTTGGGGTCGGTTTCGGGGTCGGGGTCTTTGCCCTGTGCAACACGTGTTGCGCGAATAAACAATTCTTGATTGGTCTGTTGCAAGGTCAAATTGTCCTTTTGCAACTGTTCGGCGCGTGCTTCTGCGTCGGTTGCCCTCTTGGTGAGGTCAACAACGGTTTGTTGCAATTCTGCAATTTGTTCTTGCGGGGTCTTTTTGTTGTCGTCCATTGTGTCAAATTTCCTTTCTCAAAACTTTCGGCGTTGTGCCGTGGTAGGGCGTGAGGGGTTCGAACCCTTCGTTTCGCGCTTGAAAGGCGCGTTTCCTGTCCTATTAGAATAACGCCCCGAATGGTTGCGGTTGTTGGATTTGAACCAACATTTGCGGGGGTCAAAGTCCCGTGCGTTGCTGTTACGCTAAACCGCGATATAAAAGGTTGCGCCGTGTCTGCCGTCCCTTGATGGGCTTATAGGTCAAACACGGCGCGGTTTATGGTTCGCAAATTCACAGTTCGCGGGAATGACAAATTCCATCGTTTACGGGCGGTTTTCACGCCGTGTTGACCCCGTAAGAGCCACGGAAAGCAATAAATGCGCCATAATCAAATCCCCGTGATATTTGAAAACCCACGGGGTCACGGGTTCGGAAAAATGAACAATGAATTCGAGGGGTGACAGCCTTTCGAGATTGGTTTTTCCCGCCCCGAACTTTCGAACGGTCGTCGGAAACAAATATTTTATAAACTGTTCACCCCTCTATTATATAATTGATTTCGGGAATTTTTGAACCAACCCCCGAAAATTAAAGGGTTCAAATTGATGTTCAAGAGGTTCAAACGGCGGGTTTGTACGTTTCGCGAATAACGAAGTCCTTCACCGCAAACGGGGTTTGCTTGATTTGAAATTGTGTTTCGACAAGCAACGCGCCCCCGTGAACCGTTTTGTGTTGAAGTTTACCGTCGAGAACAAGACCCGTTTCGAATATTTCAAAATTCGTGATTTGGTCTTGAAGTCTTTTCGGACAGCCCGCAACACCGCCTTTCATATACGGTTTTTCAACGGGTTCGCGGTCTTCTTCAATGATATTTTCCATATAACACTTTGTGTGAAGATATTTCGCACGGTCGAAGACGGCTTCACACTTCCACGCGCCGAATTTCGAAGGGTGAATTTCAATTCCGAGGTTGACAAGGTCTTCGTCGGAGTATTCGCCGATTGCGTGAACGCTGTCGGTGTCGCAATATGCGAAGTGCTTCATTCCGAACGCGCGAATTGCGTCAATGAGAATTCGACGCGCCCACGAAGTGACCGCCGACGCATACGGAACGTAAATAGTATTTTTCGCGTCGGGTTCTTTTTCCACGGTGTGGAAACGAACAAGTTCTTTTTCTTCGTCCCAAAACGGAACTTTCGAATTCTTTTTCGGAGAACTGCCGAATTTGCCATAAATGGAGTTCAAAAGCAGTTTTGCAACCGCACGTTTTGCGCCCTTTTCGGTGCGCTTGATTTCGGCGTAAGTTTCGAGGTAGTCCCAAAGAAGACCGATTTTCGATTTGAACGCGTAACCGTCAATATATTCGATACCGTCGAAGTCGTAATTTTCTTCGAGAAGTTTCAAGTCAACACAAGAAAACGTTGCTTCGTATTGGTCTTCGTGTGCCGTGTACGTTGCGCCCTTGTTAAAACGTCCCGCCTTGACCTGTACGAAGGGAACGCCCCCTTCTTTCAAATTCAAGTTCGTGATTGTGACACGCTGAAAATAAAAGTCGCGTGAACCCATAATTTCGGGGTCGTACTTGCCTTCGTAATAGGTGGGCTTTCCGTAAGGTAGGGGGTAGTATTCCATAACAGCGGGATACATTGAATTTACGTCGAGAACAATCCCTTTTTCCTTGATGTCAATTCCTTGAAAGTACGGGTTGCAGTACGTAAAACCGCCACGGTATGAATGGCGAATGAACGCGTCTTCGTTAAGTTCAAGTTTCGGAAAATACTTGTTAAACGCTTTTGCGCCCTCTTTCTTTGTCAAAATTTGGGTGCAAACGTCAAGGGCTGAACTTGCAATTGTCATTTTGAGAATTCCCAAAGAAAAGAGTTCGAAAAGGGCTTCTGCAATAATTAAACAGTCGGTCAAGCAATATTCGAATTCTTCGTTCGTCGGAACATAACCAACGGGTCGTATTTTGTGATAGTCACAGTCACCTTTTGGGGCTGTGCATTGAAAGTCTTTCGAAATGCGGGCGACCGTGCTGTTCAACAATTTCAAACTGTCTTCGAATTCGAAAACGTCGTACTTTTCGCCGTTCAATTTGTAAATGGTAATTCTGTACCATTGCCCCGTGGCCGAAATAAGGGTTTTAATTGCAAGCTCGCCGTGCTCTTTTCGGTTCGGCTCTTTGCCGTCAAACACGGTTGCGTGTTGAACGCTTAAAAGGTGGTCAAGCAAATACGAACCGTCAAATTTGACGTTGTGGAAGTAAAATTTTGTTGAGGGGCGGGCATAAACCCATTCAAAGAAACTTTCGATATTCGTTCCCTTGAAATAGTCGTTCGCGGTGTGAGTGCCTTTCTTCTTCACCGCAACCGCGCCCCATTCCCAAACGCGAACAATAAATTCGCCGTCGGCGTGTATTTCGTTGTTTGTGTGGGTTGTGGTTTCAAAGTCGCAAGAAAAAGCGAAATGTGCTTCGCCCTTCGCTTTCAAACGGCTTTCTTTGCAGTTTTGCGCGTGTGTGTTGCCCTTGCGATACTGTCGCACGGGTGCGCCTTTCTTTTCGGCGTATTGTGTGCGTTCTTTCTCTTTGTCGCGGTTTCCCGCTTCGCTTGCACGCCGTTGACGCATATATTCGGCGTTTCGTGTGTTGAATTCTTCAACGCTTTCGTTCTTGCGTCGCTTCATTGTTCGCTTTTCCTTTCCTGTTTCATGTGAAATATTATTTGTATTTTCGGGAAGTATAATTTTGATACTTTTTCAAAACCTCTTTCGCCTGTTCGACCATATCGGCGGTGATGTCGTCGAGAAGTTCAACGTCGCCGTCGTCGGCTTCACTAAACGCTTGAAGGTTCAAACCAACGGTTGCGTTGCTTTCGGACAACGCCCATTTTTCAAGGGTTTTCAGGGTCATTTTCGAAATGAGAAAACGCAATTCGTCCTGTTGACTTGCGCCCCACAAAACATTGTCGATTGCGGAATTGACGGACTTTTGAATATGTCGAAGGTCTTCAACCTTCCATTGTGTCGCGTTAAGGTTGCCTTGAAGGGCTGTTTTGATTGCGCTTTTGATACCCTTTCGGGAATACTGCAACAGGGGCGTCGCCTTGATTGGTGTCGGAACGCCCTCTATTTCACGAAAGCGAAATTTCGGGTTGTTCGCGTCTTCGTCGGCGCGTCTATAACGCAACTGCAACTTTTCCATATCAAGGGACAATTTCGCGCCCGAAAGAACTTCGTCTTCAACGGAACGGCGCATTGCGTCATGCTTCTTTTGCATTTGGTAATACAAAAGCGCGTCTTGCTTCGTGAAACCTTCGCTTGCGCGGTTTGCTTCAAGGGCTTTACGTTCGGACGCTGACAAGGATTTCGTCAACGCTGAATATTGCTTTTGTACGTAGGAAGGGGAATACGTTTTCAAACCCGCCCTTGTAAGTTGGGCGGTTGTGAACAATGTTGACTTTGCTTCGCGTGCTTCACGCTTTGCGCGGGTGGTGTGTTGTTTACTTTTTGCCATATCTTGTTTTTTCCTTTCATACTGAAATAAAATCATATTGCGGGGGCTATTGCCCCCGCTGTAATTGTTTCATATGGAACAATTAAAAGGGAAGGTCTTCGTCGTCGCCGAGTTCTTCGAACTTCGCTTCGCTCATAATTTCATTCACGAAAAGGGCGACGTAATTCTTGCCGTTGCTTTCCTTGACGGTCAGCCAACCTACAATAACAATGTCATACCACTTTGCGCCGTTGCGTCCCTCTGTCGGGTCGAGACGGTTGAGGGCTTTCAATGCCTTGTGAGAGAAACGCGCGTCAATGTTTGCGTTGGTGAAACTGCCGTCTTCGTTCTTCATGGAGACGGTCACATTGTAAACGGTGAAGGTTTTTCCCTTCGCGGTGATTTCCTTTTCAAAAATGCGGGCTTTGCCGTTAACATTACCCCAAAAATTATTGATTTCGAACTTTTTCATACTTTCTTTTTTTCCTTTCTTATTTTAATAGTCTTCGTTGTCGTGAATTCCGTCCCACACGATACCGTTTGAAACGTACACGTTTTCGTTTTCGTCTTCATAGTCGAGTTCTTCAATTCCGTATTTGACTGCGTAGTAAAAGTTTTCGTATTTTTCCATACGCTTCGCGCTTTCCTTGTAGTGGTCGGCTTCACATTCCGCGAATTCGAGAAGGTCGCGGGTGTGTTTGAGTTCTTTGCGAAGTTCGGCGTTTTCCTGTGCCCCTTCGCAAATGGTTTTACACAACTGTTCGAAAAGTTCGGTCGTCATACAAGTGCGGTTTCCTACTTCAATAATGGGTTTTCTCATAGTTCAAATTTCCTTTCGTGCTTTCGCAAAGTATTTTATGAGGGTGTTCACCCCTCTATTATATAATTGATTTCGGCAATTTTTGAACCCTGTCGGTGAGGTCGTAAGCGTCGAAAGCCCCTTCGCCGAATTCGGTTTCGTGATTGCTTTTGCGCTCCATTTTTTCGATGTCTTCCCACGTGTACCAACCCGACGCGCCCACCTTTTCAAGAAGGGCGAGTTCCTTCAACGCTTCTTTCGGGTAGTCGGTTTGTATGCCTTGCGCGACAAGGTCGCGTTTCCAACTGTCCCACAATGCGCCGAGTTCCTTGTTTGCGTCCTTGCTTTCCTGTACCATTGCGCGGTGTTCTTCGCGTTCGTCGGCGCGATAAATGGCGCGTTTCGGGGGCTTCTTATAAATGGCACATGCGCTTGCGGTTACGCCCATTAAGTCATTCATAAAGTCGTCGTTTTCAATGTCGAGTTCGTAACAAGAGGGCATTGTATAACCGAACCCGCCGTTGTTTTCGGTCTTGATTGCGCGGGCGTTCGTGTCTTCGATTGCGTCCCATACGAAGGGCGCAAACGGAACGTCGAAATGTTCCCCACCTACTTCAACTTCTTCGAACTGTGTGTTCTTGGGGTTGGTGCAACGTTCAAGGTTTGTGTCGTAATGCTTGCAACCATAACAGGCTTCACGGCTTGCATACCGACGCTGTCCTTCAAAGTCGGTTGCGCGACCGTTCAATTCCGCTTGATAACGTTCGACGCTTTCGCCGATTTTGTCGCGGGCTTGGTTTACAGACTTCGAAATTGCCTTGACGGAAGTTCCTTCGGCTTCGGCTATTTCGCTCATTGTTTTACCTTCGTATTCGGAGAGTTCCCAACGACGGCGTTGTGTTTCGGTCAAGTCGGCGGTTTCAAGGACGTGTTCGCCCGCAAAGGTTGTTGCAAAGGGTGACTTGTCGAGAAGGTCGTTTTCCTGTGCGTTTGCAATGTCGGCAATGGCGACGGTGAATTTGTCGGTAGTGATACCCGTTCCGTCCTGTCCGCTTTTCGAAATTCCGAGAGAGGTCAAACCGAGTTTTCGTTGTTCTTCTTCACGCATAAGGGCTTCTTTGTGGGTGATGTCCTTCAACGCTTCGTGAGCCTGTCGGAATTCGTCGGCGGTCATTTCGTTTTGAGCGTAAACGATTTCGTTGTGTCGCTTTCCCTTCATATCGGTGTGATAGAAGTCATATTTCGAAGTCACAACACCCGTTTCGGGGTTCAACACATATTGAACATGTTCGTCCGTGCCGTAGTAATGAATTTCGTTCGGGTTCTTGGAAAGTGCGCCGTATTCCATACGCGCCTTTTGAATAATGGAGTCGTTAAAATTTTTCTGTTTGTTACTCATAGAAACATATCCTTTCAATTAAATTTCATTATAATTCTTTCGTGCATGTTCGTCCGCGAGACGGACAAGGTCGCGGGGCGCACGTTCCCCACGGGCTTCAAACAAACGTTTGATTTGTTGCGGACGGGCGACAAGTCGGGTGATAAGACGGTCGCCGTCGCGATTGTAAATGTTTACAATGCCCGTGTCCGTCAATCTGTGAATTTGCGTCGCGCCGTTGTAATTGTATTCGAATGAATAAATTTCTTCACCCAAACCAATGTTTTCTTTGATGAACCTTTCGCGTTCGGTTCGTTCGTTTTGGTAATGCTGTGAAAAGTTGTTTGTCATTCTATGAACCTATCCTTCATTAAATTTTTGATGTCGATTTCGTGGAGAATTTCGCCCATTGTGTCACCACCGAACCAAACTTTCGGCGCGGAGTTTCGCGCAATGTTCAAGGTGCTGTTCAATGGCGGTTTGCGGGTCGTCCACGCGGTGAATGGTTGCCACAACGAAAGCGTTGTGTGAACGCACAGTATAAAGACCGTCGCCGTTCTTTTCGATTTCGACGGCTTTTCCGTGGTGGTTTAGGGTGGTTTTGTAAACGTTTTTCATAACAAAATATCCTTTCTTTCATTGTTCATTTGTGAGGGTGTTCACCCCTCTATTATATAATTAATTTCGGCGATTTTTGAACCTTGGTTCATTCGTCATATTGCACAAACTTTTGACGAAGTTTTTGTCTATTTTTGCGCTCTTGTTTTCTTTCATACTCTACGCGGGTTGGCGTAGAGCGCGGGCGAAAAATGTTCCCTTCGTTCCGAACACGGTTCAAGCGTTGTTCGGGTGTTTCCTTGTAAAACTGCATATTGCGCTTTTGCTTCTTCATATCCCTTGTTTTCCCTTTCGTGTAACAATAAACTTTCGGTGACGAAGTTCGGGTTCGTCAAATACTGCCTTAATTCCCACATACTATTATACACCTTTCTTTTGAATTTGTCAAGGGTTTACCCCTCTATTATATAATTGATTTTGTGAATTTTTGAACCCACCGTTTAACCGAATT
>UMHM01066404.1_pt1 | contig 15633 bp, 18 predicted proteins | sample 1965501 | NCBI WGS metagenome assembly UMHM01 (sample SAMEA4836095, study PRJEB28245) | human gut metagenome | biome: gut microbiome; material: fecal sample | place: Denmark | collected 2008
AAATACGATGTGAACTCAAAAGTGAGGGCGATTTTGACGGTACGGTCTATACGATCCGTTATTTCCAGTATGACGGGGAAGGTTCCCTGAAACTGGACAACGGTCTTGAATTCATGCCAAATGACCGTTATCTGCTGGAGAACCGGAAGTTCAGGCTGTATTATACTTCACTATGTGACGAGGCGCAGAACTTCATTGTCGTTGTCGAAGACAACTGGGGAAACATGACGGAAATGGAATTTGACTTCAACGATGCAGGTGATGAAGAAACAGGTACTGTGGAAGATTCATTGTCAGTTCAGGAAGGAGGTGCCTTATAATAACCGTAAGACTTCTAAGGTCAGTACTGCCATTGGTGGTACTGGCCATGGCGGTAACTTCCCTGCGGGCACAGGAGAATATGGAGGACCTACGTTGGGAAACGGCTGTCAGGTGTATCAAGAAATACGAAGGATGGCATGGTTCGGAACATCATCCGTATGTCGCATACGGTCACCGTATCAGAAAAGGGGAAAAGTTTCCCACCAGGCTGACAGAAAGTGAGGGAGACAGTATTCTGAGAAAAGACCTGAAGGAAATGTGTGCATTGTTCCGACATCTGGGAAAGGATTCGCTGCTGATAGCCTGTCTTGCTTATCAGGTGGGACCATATAAGTTACTCGGCTATGGCAGGGTGCCCAAAAGCACGTTGATAAGGAAACTGGAAGCTGGTGACCGGGACATTTATGTGGACTTCATACGATACTATAAGGGAAAGAAAATTCCGTCAATAGAAAGAAGAAGGAAAGAAGAATACAGATTACTGTTTGTGCCTTAAATTAACGTTAAGGTATAATAAAAAATAGGCTGGTTTCACAAATGAAGCCAGTCTTTTTTCTCTATCTTCAAACAAAAATCCAAATTACATTAACTGATTTACCATTCATTTATGCTTTAGTATAAAAAATATACTTGGTAATTAAAGTATATTATTTATCTTTGTCCACTGAAATTTTATAGAGATATACAGTCTTATTATAATTCATGAAAAGATCAACAGTACAAGATGCCATGTTCCCAGGTTGTCCGGTTAGGAACATATTGGCAAGATTATGCGACAAATGGGCATTGCTCGTTATATACATTCTGGACAGGTCAGGCAAGGAAAGCATGCGTTTTATGGAACTGAAGCAACAAATGCCGGATATATCACAGAGAATGCTGACAATGACACTCCGTACACTGGAAGAGGACGGATATGTGACAAGAACAATATTCTCGGAGATACCGCCGAGAGTTGAATATGCTCTTACAGAAAGGGCAAAATCATTGAAGCCGATTCTTGATTCACTGCTCCAATGGTCTGTTGATAATATGGATGATATTATGAGTGACCGTAAAAAGACCAGTCCCGTTAAAGAATGAATGTTTAATTATTTAACCGTGATATAAGAATGAAAGCTGCTCAAATCAAGAAATATTCAAAGAAAATCAATGTTTCCGTAAATGAAGTCCCAATACCTGAGCCTAAGGGTAATGAAGTTATTGTAAAGGTTATGGCTGCTGCCGTAAATCCTCTGGATATTCTTCAACTGACAGGGAGTGTAAGGCTTATACAGGACTACAGTATGCCTCTTACATTGGGTAATGAGTGTTCAGGTATAGTGGAGAAGGTGGGTTATGATGTAAGAGACTTCAGTGTCGGTGACCGGGTTTATACACGACTTCCTATAGATAAAACAGGTGCCTTTGCTGAATATGTCGCTGTTGAACATGAGGCTCTGGCTAAAATGCCGTCAGGTTATGAATTTGTTACTGCTGCCGCTATACCATTGGCCGGCCTGACAGCATATCAGGGACTTGTTGAAGAACTTGAAGTCCAGGCAGGAAAGACACTGCTGATAACAGGCGCTTCCGGAAGTTTCGGACAGGTTGCCGTGCCAATAGCAAAGTCAATGGGACTTCATGTAATCGTGACCGGCAATACACGTTCAAAAGACAAACTTCTGAAAATGGGAGCCGACCAATATATAGACTACAAGAATGAGAATTATTGGGAAGTCCTCTCCGATGTGGATTATGTTATTGACACACTGGGCGCAAATGAATTCGAGCATGAGTTGTCTGTCCTGAAAAAGGGAGGGCGGCTGCTCAGTCTGAGAACTGCCCCTAACAGGATGTTTGCAAAACGAAACGGTTTTTCATGGCTGAAGAAAGTCCTGTTTACGCTTGCCGGAAGTAAATTCGATTCGGCAGCTCACAAACAAGGTAAGGAATACCGCTTTATGTTCGTCCGTTCAAGCGGTGACCAGCTTAAACGGATAACAGAGATAGTGGAAAAATACCATATCATGCCTGATATTGACACAAGGATATTTTCCCTGTCACAAATAAATGAGGCACTTCAACTTATGACTAAAGGAAAGCTAAACGGAAAGATTATCATTCAAATGTAGTGGAGGATATTGAAATGTGTAAAAGATTACCTATACAAATAATCAAGACGATAAAGGAACGCTGTAGTGTACGTACCTATCAGGACAAACCTCTTGACCCGAATGTAATGGATATGCTTAAGGGTTATATGGACAGTCTTGAAAATCCGTTTGGTATGCCGGTAAAGAAATATATTATAGACAAGGAACTGGCTACAGGAGGGGAAAGACTCGGTACGTACGGAGTTATTAAAGGAGCCAAGACGTTTATCGGTATCTCTATTCCTGATGCTGCCCTTGCCCATGTTGCTGCCGGTTATGAGTTTGAGAATCTTATTCTGGAGGCAACGGCATTGGGGCTGGGTACTGTATGGCTGGCGGCGACATTCAACAGAGACGGTTTTGCTTCCGCTATGGGAATCCCCGAAGATGAACTGTTCCCTGCCATTTCCCCTGTTGGCTATCCGGCAACCAAACGCAGTATTACGGAATCTCTTATGAGGAGAGCCATGAGGTCTTCAACAAGAAAGGAGTGGGATGCATTGTTTTTTCAGAATGATTTTCAGACCCCTCTTACCAAGGTTGTAGCCGGTGATTATGCGGAACCGTTGGAAATGCTCAGGCTGGCTCCGTCTGACAAAAACACGCAACCCTGGAGAGTGGTGCAATCAGAGAACATCTATCATTTCTACGTGACATACAAATCCGGCATTTCAAGAGGAGAGGAAATAATCAAGAGGGTTGATGCCGGCATAGCACTATCACACTTTCATCAGACAGCACTGGAACTTGGACTGAAAGGATGTTTCAGGCAGTCTGAACCTCTAAATATCGAATTGCCAAAAAACACTTATTATATTACTTCCTGGTATGCAGAGTAAAAACGGAATAAAAAATCAAAACAAAGGAGATATAAGATATGAACATCTATGAAATAACTTTCAGTCCTACAGGTGGTACAAAGAAAGTTGCCGATATTCTGGCAAGTGAACTGAATCAGAACATAACAGGAATTGACTTGACAAATGGTAATGAGGATTTACATAAATTCTCTATAACAAATGAGGATGTAGCCATATTTGCCGTTCCATCGTATAGTGGCAGAGTGCCTTCCACAGCAGCAGAGCGTATTTCAAGGATTCAGGGTAATGGAGCAAAAGCAATCATGGTTTGCGTTTATGGCAACCGTGCATACGAAGATACGTTGGTCGAACTGCAGGATCTTGTACAAAAGGCCGGATTTACAGTCGTATCTGCAGTAGCAGCCATTGCAGAACATTCAATAGCCCACAAATACGCTAAGAACAGACCTGACAAGGATGATAACAGGCTATTGAAGGAGTTTGCTGCGAAGATAAATGAGAAACTCCATAAAAAGGACTTTTCCACCCCTGAAATTCCTGGCAACAGGCCTTACAGGAAGGCTGATAATGCCGGTGTAGTGCCTAAACCGACAAAGGCATGTAACAAATGCGGTCTTTGTGCTTCCAGATGTCCGGTCGGTGCCATTGACAAGAACAACCCTGCAAAAGTGGACAAGAGAGCTTGTATCTCATGTATGCGATGTGTTTCTGTATGTCCGCACAAGGCAAGGAAAATAAACGGATTGCTTCTTGCAATCGTAAACTTGATGCTGAAGAAGGCTTGTAGCGTAAGAAAAGAATGTGAGCTATATATCTGAAATATTTGAGTACACCTCTGAGAGGTACTGACATACATCGAAGACAGATAAGATTCCCTGACAATGATACTGTATTTATTCCGTCATTGTCAGGGATTCCAATTTGTGAGGTAATCATTATTTACAACAGATTCTCACGTTCCGTTATTTCAGCATCCGTCATTGTATAATCCTTAAAACCTCCATCCTCATAAAGACTAATAAGAATCCATTGTTCATACTTTTATAATAAGAAAGTCGGAATAGTGGATTTTCTTATTTGGTATTTCGTAGAACAGAATCCTGTATATATTGATATTATTTCCCTTTCTATAGAATTTAATTCTGCATATTACATTTAGCTTATATCTTTGCAATGAAAAATAACAAATAAATGATTATGAAGTATTTAACATTGGCGGCTTTAACAGTCTTACTTTTCAGTGCTTGTAATAATGATGACAATACACCTGATAATTCTGATTTGGTTTTAACAATGAATTATCCCATTGTCGGTACTAACCAGACTCTTTCATTCAACGACCGTGAGATAATCAGTCCTGTATATGATGGCTCATCATTTTACGGACAGAACTCCAACTATCTTGGCAATGTACCTTCATATACTGATAATGGAGATGGTACTGTAACCGACAATGTTACCGGGCTTATGTGGAGCAAAAGTCCTGACTTGAACGGTGACGGCATAATTAACTATGATGATAAGATCAGTTTAGAGGAATCGGAACAGTTCATAAAAGAGTTTACTCTTGCCGGATATACTGACTGGAGAATACCTACAATAAAAGAGCTTTACTCACTGATAGATTTCAGTGGCATTGACATAAGTTCGTATTCCGGTACTTCTACAGAAGGGCTGACACCATTTATAGATACAAGGTATTTTGACTTTGGGTATGGAGACCTGTCTTATGAAAGACTTATAGATGCCCAGATGCTGACAACCACAATTTATACATCTACCACAATGGAGAATGCAAAGACTCTTTTCGGGGTTAATTTTGCAGATGGCAGAATCAAGGGATATGGTCTCACTTCGCCAAAGGGCGAAAAGAAATTTTATGCCTATTTTGTCAGAGGTAATTCGGATTATGGAAAAAATGATTTTGTAGAAACAGAGGATGGAACAATAGTTGATAAAGCGACAGGTCTGATGTGGATGAAAGATGACAGTGGTAAAGGTATGACATGGCAGGAGGCGTTGGAATATGCGGAAAACTACAGTTATGGTGGCTATGACGACTGGAGACTTCCAAGCGTAAAGGAGCTCCAAAGTATAGTTGATTATGACCGTTCACCGGGTTTCACATCGTCAGCTGCAATATCCCCCCTATTCAACTGTACACAGATTACAAACGAAGCAGGTCAAAAAGATTATCCTGCCTACTGGAGTTCAACCACCCATCAGCGATATGCTTCAGACAGGGTTGGAATCAATGCATGCTATGTATGTTTCGGAAGAGCGATGGGATATATGGGCAGATGGATAGATGTTCATGGTGCCGGTGCTCAAAGAAGCGACCCTAAAAACGGAAATCCCAATGATTATCCCAACGGATTCGGACCACAGGGAGATGCTATAAGAATTTATAATTATGTAAGACTTGTCAGAAATGCTGAAACAGATTGATAAAATAGACGGGCAAATTATTGAAAGAACCATATATGTATTGCTGTGGTCTTTATTCCTTTTATTCCCTATACTTATCATTGGAGGAAACGGCAATCTAAGATGGGAAAGAGTTGTATTGGAATGGGTAAGACTTTTACCATTTCTGTTGTTCTTCATCATACACAACAGCCTGCTGATTCCTACCTTTCTGATGAAGAAGAAATACCTCCTGTATGGTTGTGGGTTGATAATCAGTATTATTGCTGTGATAATGCTTTTCCCTGTGTGCAGAGAAATCCAAGTTCTCGTGCTTCCAGAAAGGCCTCCATACACAATCCCAGGTATAGGGCAACAGAGGATGGCTGCCGTGTATGGAGTAAGGGATCTGTCAGACAAGATTTTGTTTATGGTTCTTATTATGACTTTCAACCTATTGCTGAAGTATTTCTTTATACAGCAACAGAAACTCAGACTGGAGGAAACTAAAAGCAGGGAAGCCATACAGACAGAGCTTAATTTCCTGAAGAACCAGATAAGTCCGCATTTCTTCATGAATACGTTGAACAATATCCATGCACTGATAGATTATGACCCTGATATTGCAAAGGAGACAGTAATATCACTCTCTCGTATGATGAGACATATACTTTATGAATCACAGTCAAGGCGGGTTCATATAAAAAAGGAGATGGACTTCATCAGGAGCTATGTGGAACTTATGAGATTGAAAACCTCTGAAAAGGTTGCCATTTCATGTAATATACCGGATAATCTTCCGGACAAGAGTATTCCACCCCTGATTTTCACATCACTGATTGAGAATGCCTTCAAGCACGGGGTAAGCCTGAAGGGAAAAAGCTATGTCAGTATAGATTTCTCTTTTCCGGATGAAGGTCACATGACATGCCGGATTGCAAACAGCAACCACTCTGCAAATCGTCAGGGAGAACACAAGGGCATAGGTTTGGAAAACACCAGACGTCGTCTGGACATCGAGTTTCCATCAGCCTATATTCTTGAAATAAGCGATACCCCAAATGAATATACAGTAAATATAAACATACCAATATGATAAAGTGTATAGCAATAGACGACGAGCCTCATGCACTCAGACAATTGGCTGAATATATAGAGGCTGTTCCTTACCTTTCTCTGGAAGGAGCCTTCGAGAGTGCTTTCGATGCCTGCAACTTTTTACATGACAATGCCATAGATTTGATATTTGTTGACATCAACATGCCGGACATAAACGGGATAGATTTTGTAAAATCATTGTCTAAAAATGTAAAGATTGTATTTATCACGGCACACAGCGAGTTCGCTTACGAGGGTTTCCAGCTTGACGCAGCCGACTATCTGTTGAAGCCCATCAGTTTTACAGATTTTCTGAAGTCTGCAAACAAGGTGAACGAAAGGTATTTCCAGCAGAACAGTAGTCTGCCTGAAATCCATCAGAATAGGGATTATCTATTTATAAAGTCTGAATACCGTGTCATACGCATAAACTTCAAGGATATAAAATACATAGAAAGTAAACGTGAGTATGTGAAGATATTCCTTGAAGGAAGCGAGCCGATAACCACTCTTATGAGCATAAAAAAACTGGAAGATACATTACCCGATAATATGTTCATGCGTGTACACCGTTCATTTATAGTCAATCTGGACAAGATTACTGTAGTGGAACGTAACAGGATAGTTTTCGACAACAAGGTATATATACCGATCAGCGAGAATTATGGTGAAAAGTTTCAGGAGTATATGGAAAAAGGGTTTGTATGATTCTGTTTTCATCCTTGTGATAGCTGTTGTATCAGTTTCTTGTGATAAGGTACAGATGGATTCTGACAATGAAAATGAGAATGACACCATACGTCTTTGTGTTGTTTCGGATATGCACGTAGGTTCATCGGAAATATTCACTGACATAGCCAATGAAATTATGAAAGAAGATGTCGGGTGTATAATAGCAACCGGTGATTTGGTAGAAGGAGGTAAAGGAGCTACTTTTTCAGAGTTCTCACACCAATTGTCTGAATGGAAGGAAATAACCACCCCTTTAGTTTCAAAAGGTATAAAGATACTGCCTTTGAAGGGAAATCATGAGGACGATGTCAGAAATGGTACCGATTTATGGAAGGAATTCATATCAGGTTATGTACCTGTTGATGACGATACCATGAATTATACTTATGTATATAAAGATATGTTACTGGTGTGTCTCGATAACTATAAAGGAGAAGAAAAAGTTGATACATCATGGTTGGAGGATGAACTTAAAAGAAATCAGGACAAGAAAGTATTGGTGTTCGGTCATGAACCGGCATTCAAAATTTTCCATGAAGACTGCCTTGATGACAATGTGCAGAACCGTAATGACTTCTGGGAAATGCTTAGAAGGTACAATATAAGTACATATTTCTGCGGTCATGACCATTTTCTCGATGTTGCAGAAGTGTCAGGAATATATCAGATCTGTGCAGGTACAGGAGGTGGTTGGCTCATGGAGAAATACAGTAACTATAATGGAGACAATGGGGATTATATTCCACAAAGATTAATACATAAGTCTTCTTATGGATATATGGTAATAGAGTGCATTAATAATCAAATATCTGTCTCTTGGAAAAGCCTGGATTATACGGATAATGATTATGCTATATCTGAAATAAAACTTATTGAATATTCTTATTAAAAACAACATCATGAAAGTTATTGCATTTTTGTTGTGTGCTGCATTCCTGATTACAGGTTGTAGTACAACAGTAAGAGCCATTCCGGCAAGAGAAAGAGGTGTCGTATTGGTTGAACAGCACCGCCACAGACACAAAAAGCCCAGAAGGGTTGTTGTGGTTGTCGGTACAAGAATAAAGGAACGACCAGTCAGAAGTGTTGTCATTTATTATAAGGATGCCCCTTATCTATATGCAGACGGAGTGTACTATAAATCTGTGGATAAGGACTATGAAGTGATTAAGCCACAGATTGGAATGGTTGTGCCAGAATTGCCAAGAGAAGGAGTGACCAAAATGAGGATTAAGGATGAAGTCCTTTTTGCTTATGACAATGTTTTGTATAAAGAGATACCCACATCAAGTGGAGTACAGTTTGAAGTTCAGGGATTTATTAATGAATAATATAAGAAAAGTATGAGACGAAGATTGTTTTTATCGTCTGCAATATTACTGATTATGCAGGCGGGTTATTCGCAGGTAAAGTATCCGATAGTAGATACAGGACAGAATGAATGTTACAGCAACAACAAGGTAATTGACATGCCGGAACCGGGACAGGATTTCTACGGACAGGATGCCTGTATACAGGGAAACCAGCCAAAGTATAAGGATAATGGTGACGGCACGGTTACAGACCTTGTTACCGGACTGATGTGGGAAAAGGATATGGGAGAGAAACTGACTTTCGAGGAAGCGAAGGAGAAAGCGGAAAAACTCAGAACAGGTGGTTATGACGACTGGCGTGTGCCGACAATAAAGGAACTGTATTCACTCATTCAGTTTACCGGAAGGTCTATGGGTGAGCGTGTCATAACTCCATATATTGATACCGACTATTTCAACCAGCCAATAGGAGACAAGAGCAAGGGAGAACGTGAAATTGATGCACAGACATGGTCTTCAACTGTCTATGAAGGCAAGACAATGGGAGGACAGACAACCGTCTTCGGAGTGAACTTTGTGGACGGAAGAATAAAGGGATATCCGCTAAAGAAAAGAAGAGAGGATAACAAGATGTATTTCCGTATGGTTAGAGGTAATACTGAATATGGCAAGAACCAGCTTGTAGATAACGGTGACGGTACGATTACCGACTATGCAACAGGACTGATGTGGCAGAAAGCGGATGACGGAAAGCTGTATGACTGGAAACAGGCTCTGGCTTATGCAGATACACTCTCTCTCGCAGGCTATTCAGACTGGTATCTGCCAAATGCCAAGGAACTGGAGTCAATAGTGGATTACAGCAGGTCACCGTCCGCTACAGATTCTCCGGCAATATCTCCATTGTTTGAGTGCAGCAAGCATGAACTCTATGATGATGTTGATGGATATGCATATTATTGGAGCTCAACCACCCATCTGGATGGCCCTAATCCTTACAAAAATGCAGTTTATGTATGTTTTGGCGAGGCATGGGGAAGAGAACCGCGAACAAATGAATTCTGTGACGTACATGGTGCGGGAGCACAGAGGAGTGACCCTAAATCAGGTTCATCATCAGAATATCCACGATTCTTCGGACCGCAGAAGGATATGCTTTGTGTATTCAATGCCGTAAGATGCGTCAGAAAAATAAAATGATAAACAACAAGTAAAGATGATAGCATGAAGCAGATAATTTTTATGATATTTTCCGTTCTGGTATCATTCCTCCCGATATCAGCGCAGAACGGTAACTGGCATTTTGCCGTTGTAGGGGATACGCATGTCCCTGATGCCTATACCATCAAGAAGATTATACCATCACTGATTGAAAACAAGGTAGAGGTTGTATTGTTTGTCGGTGATTTGATACAAGGTGGTAAAAGACAGACAACGCAAGGCATGTATGAGGAACTATCGCAGTGGAAGGAATTAACACAGCCTCTAAGAGATGCAGGAATAAAGATAATTGCGATACGAGGCAATCATGAAGCGGATGTAAAAGGTGATAATCTAAAACCCTGGAAAGAACTGATTTCTCCAGACCTGAACTTGGTATCCACCTACAGAAATGTAACATTTATAGGCATGGACAATTATCTGGACGGTGAGCATACCGTAGACACCGGATGGTTGAAAAAGGTTCTTAAAGAAGCAAATAAGGATAATATCATTGTTCCATTCGGCCATGAACCTGCATTTACCTGTAATACGTTTCATCCGGTATGTCTTGATGCTAACGAAAGCAACAGAAACAAGTTCTGGAGTATTCTTGAAGAGTATGGTATAGACTATTACTTTTGCGGACATACCCATCAGTACAATCATTGTACCGTAACTCATGATGGAAAAACCATCCATCAGATAGTTTCAGGTGGTGGCGGTGGCTTCCTTCAGCCGAAACGTGGTGGTATTCAGAATGCTGACGGATATAAAGTTGAGTCTGTCGATCTGAAAAGCGAGACTGGTTATGTTCTGGTAAACGTGTCAGGTAGAAATCTGTCAACCAAATGGATAAGTATTTTTGATAAAGATGTGAAAAACAAACCTATGCCTCAAAGGAAGAATAGACCAGGTGGGCAACGAAAACGTAGATAAGATATACATCCTACATGTAGTTTTTTCTACATGTAGGATGTATATCTTATAATGGCATCATATAAAAATAAGATTGTTTTAATCTTTATTCCAACATAGTCATGTAATAAGAGTGAAAAGAATAACTTATAAGATTCTTTCAATAATCCTATTTTATTGCTATCAATCGAATAAAGTTTATTGTCTTATTCAAATAACGAGCAATAATTACAATAGATTCTCACGTTCTGTTATTTCAGCATCCGTCATTGTATAGCCTTCCAGACTTCCATCTTTTGCCTGAATACAGATATAAGTCATCGGTTCAGCTGAAGTACATTTTAAGTTACGGTCGCATCCTGGTGATACACGTATGACTGATCCTTCTCCAATCTCGAAAACCTCATCGTTCACCTGGAATTTACCTGCTCCTGACAGGATAATGTAATTTTCCTCATTTGCCTTGTGGTTGTGAAAGAAAGGAACTGACGCCCCTGATGGTAATGAACCAAATGAGATTTCACATGAAGTCGCTTCCGTTGCTTCCTTCACAAATTCTTTGCCCTCAAAACCCTTGATGCAACCTACTGTTGCGTGAGCGTATTTTTCGCCCTTGTTCATGATTTTAATGTTGCTCATATTATCTGTTTTTATAAATTTGATTAACTTTGCATCATATACTTACTATCGTTTGGATAGTACAAAAGTAATCTTTTATATACTGATAAACAATAGGTTACAAAAATGTAACCCACTTACTTTAAAGTAATTATTATTGGAAATGAACAGCTTACAGTTACAAGAAAATCTGAAAAAATATACTCGTATAGAGGATTGCCCTATCCGGAATGTCCTATCTCGATTCTCTAGTAAATGGGCTATGCTCATATTATGCGTACTTTCTGAAAATGAAGCTACCCGTTTCAATACTATAAGTAAAGCGATTCCTGATATTTCCCCGAAAGTCCTTACCGAAACATTGAAAAATCTTGAAGCTGACGGATTGGTTAAAAGAAAGCTATATGCCGAAATACCGCCACGAGTGGAATATTCCTTGACAGAGGTGGCCAAAAGTTTGATTCCTATATTAAATAATCTAATAACATGGGCATTGGATAATTCGGCATATATATCAAAACATAGGAAGAAGTAAATCTAATATATTCTATATTGGTACTAAAATAAGATCTCTTATTATGGTTTAGGAGCTTAATCTGTACTATTTGATAGAAATGTCATAAATTATATATTACCTCCGCATTAATAATACATGAACAGCATCCAGTATCTCGTTAAGCCATACCGGATTGGCCAGAGCCGCCTCATGGCGGCTTGTGACCTTGTAATTTTCTCCGGTTATCTTATCATGGACTTCAAGTGTTATTCCTTCTCCGACGGCAGTTACCTTGTGTACTGAGCATTCGCACGGATCACCGGTCTTGTCAAACCATATTACGTAAACCGGATTGTCATTGTCTGTCAGTATTACTTCGGAAACCGAGTTCACCTGCATCAGTGCAAGTATCCTGCCGATGATCTCATCACACAGGTTTTCAATTCTTTTTTGGAAGATGTTCATATTCAAATAAGGTTTAGATGTTGGACTTCTTTTTTGTACTTCTCCAGTGAAGGCTTGTATCCCTGTTCATGGATAATATCCTTCAGCTCTTTTAGGGTATAGGTCCGGGCTACGTCCAGTCCGTAGTCTTCCGCAAAGGCTTCTATTCCGGTCAGACAATACCCCATATTGCGGTGTACCGTTTCTGCATTTATTTCCATAGAGTCATCAGTACCTTTAGGGAGTATAGCCTGCTCCTTCAGCTGACGGATCTTGTATTGCAGGCCGGAGGCGAGCCTTTCCATGTTCCTGTCATGGTAGGTCAGTCCGTCCTTGCGAATACAGTATTCCACTGTCCGTCCCATGAAAGAGTTGCGGAATATTTCGCATCCGAGTATTGTGCGGATATGTTCCACCTCATAATACCGCATGGCCTGTACATCCTTCAAATCCCTTTGAATCTTCGGAATCCGGAATTGCGGGTCGTTGTCACATATTGTCTTTTCCAGCCATGTCCGGTGGAATGTGGTAATCTGTTTCCTGAACACTGTTTCGGCAGGCATATATCGGTTGGGATGGCGTGTCATGATAAGATAATATTCGCTTTCATGCCATCCGTGTTTGTATTTCTGCAAGGCGATGTAAGTCATTCCTATCCGGCAGTATCGGCGGCTGTCATTACGGTCCCTGATGTGCTCGAAATCCGTCTCACATCCATAGAATTCGACCGGAAGCCCCGTATATCTCTGGAACTCCATGACACGCTCCTTGAAATACCGGATATTATCCTGGTCTTTTTGACATAACAGTCTGGACATTTCAGGCGTGATGAATTCCATCCGCAGATAATGGAAGTACTGCGGCTTCTCCTTCAGTACTTTTTCGGCAAGTTTTCTGGTCTGTAGTTTCTTTGGCAGTTGGGGAAGCCAGTACATGCTATTGCCGTATTCGGTGAAATATTCCACAAGTTCCCTGTTCCAGCGTTCCGATGGAATATCCGGATAGAACGAATCCCTTCTGGCCAGTGCCATACAGACCTCTTTCGTCATCAGGTCAGGCTCAAGATGGAAGTTGTAACTGTTAATCTCTCTTATTACTTCAAGTGTATGAATAAGTCTTTCCGGTGTCCGGAACCGTCCGGGAAGTTTGTTAAACAGATTAGGTTCCAGCTCCATTGCTTTGTCAGCCATGGCATCATCCGCATATTTGGAGAACCATTCGTAATGTCCGCATGAATCGAAAATGCCATGCAGGTTGCCTGTCTTGTGACAGATGGCTTTCCATACGGTGTCATAGTCAAGCCAGCGTGTATCCACTTCCTTGATACAGCGTATGGCCCATTCCTTGTAGTATGTGGCCTGTTTGAAACATTTAGGCATCATTTTGTCGATTGTCAGGGTTGCAATACGTCCGTCATGGATCAGTTCTTTCCAAAGTCCGAACCCCTTGGCTTGTCGCGGAACGAAAGAAAGCATGACGCTTGTTTCGTATAAGAACTGCTGTTCATACCTCTCTGAACTGTACCGGTAACCTCCGTTTTGCTGTACGTCACGGTAAAGGGAGTATATGGCATCACGGACTGTTCCGTTGTTCCATGAGGATGAAGGGATCAGATGCAGGTAGTGCATGAAATTCCTGTGTGCGAACAGCGATTCAAGGATGTCACCGTTCCTGTATTCTTCCGGAATGTCCGGGAAATTACTCTTGTCAGCCTTTATGGCCTTGAGACAGATCCGGCAGTTTCGTTTTTCTTCGGGTATCTTCGAAAGCTGCCAGGAGTGCCATCCGTAATTTTCAGTATTGAATATGCTGTCAAGAATTTCAGGAGTGATGTATTCCTGTGGTAGATAGTTGATCAGTTCAGGACGGTGTTCGGTTGCGGCCTGTTCAACCATTTCCATGGTGATGAACTTGTCCGGAAGATATGATATGGCCGCTGTCATATTGATACTTTTCATGATTCCAGTTTTTTAGGTTTGATGACTTTTATAAGTTGCATTTTGCGGAATACATATACTGTTTTCCCTTTTTCACTGACTCTTTTTGGGAGGCTTTCCCATGTATCCCATCCGTTGATAATTTCCGGAGTGAATTCCAGTTTTCCCGTTTCACCGATTACGGCAAAGGAAAGCCCGTTGTCCAGAGGGGAAGGCGTATGGTCCTTGTCGGGAACAAAGGCAGAAAATTCAGTGTTGCTGATTTCATAGAGTTTTCCTCTGTAGCCTAGAAGCCATCTGCCACTTTCATACAGGTAAGTCCAGTCACCGAGCAGGAAGAACTTTTCCTTGCCGGATATTTCCTTTGCTTCGTGGATGGGATTCCCATAATTCAAAGGCCAGCAGCTTGTCTTGTTTTCGTTTGATGACAGGCTGCCTCCCAGATGGAGCAGGTTTCCCAAGGCGAGCAGTTTTTTCACCCTGTCTTCCGTACGGTAGAATGTCCTGAGCATTCTTCCGCAGTTTTCAAATTCCCCTTTTTCAAATACGGTGATGTACCGTATTCCTTCCGGCAGGGACATTCCGATGTAAGTGTTTTCGTCATTTGTCATAGTCGTATATTTTTATATGATTGTTTATGAATGGGATTCATTGTCATTCCAGATCTTTTTTGCGGATTGGATTGTATGGGCATGACTGTACCAGGTAATTGGTATTCCTGCCCTGAGTCTGCCTGTATTGTCTGAAACATTCGATGTCATCTTCCTCCAGTTTCAGTTTTCTTCTGTTCTTCTGCAGGAAGTCTGCTGCCTTTTCTATGGAGGAGAATACTGCCTTTGGCTCGAATGAACTGTATTCGTGCCATGCGTTGCAGCTGAAAAGGATATACATTTCAACCTTTTTTCTGTTACTTGCTGTCATAACTTATTTTATTATAGTGATTAATAAACGACAAAACCCGATTCCGCATGTGACGGAACCGGGCTGTTGTCTTCGGTTTCAGGTTCTAATTCTGGTTATATGAAAGCAGGAAATCGGCCATAGCTCCGTTCTGTGGAATCATGGCTGGGAAATCGGTCTTTCCCGGTTTGTAGATTTCTGTTGCCACATTGTAGACGTCCCACGCTGTAATGCGTGGCTGTTCAAGTGATAGTTTGAGCAGTTCTTCCGTAAATACGGAAATCTGTCCCTGGT
>UMHM01071384.1_pt1 | contig 15570 bp, 12 predicted proteins | sample 1965501 | NCBI WGS metagenome assembly UMHM01 (sample SAMEA4836095, study PRJEB28245) | human gut metagenome | biome: gut microbiome; material: fecal sample | place: Denmark | collected 2008
ATTTTATGAATTAGGCTTGATTTTTATTATCTAATTTTTATTGTTAAAGCATAAATAAACTTAGAAAGATAATTATCCGCACTGTTATCATAACGTATAATTTCTTTATTCAAGTTCTTAAATACTTTATTTAACGCATTAGTTGGAACATCACATATATTTCTTCTAAATAGATAGTTTTCTACAACCTTAAATATCTCAGCTACATCAGATGTAGGGATCTTACCATCTTGATTTAGTTTAAGCACTTCCAATAAGAATGGACGGGGAACAACCATTTCTAATCGATTCAATCGATACATACAATTATCTAAATTACTATTATTCAAACCACTTTTACTAGTTAATAATTTTTCATAAAGACGAGCATAATTCAATATGTCATCCAATAATTCGTCATTTGTTAACGTTAAAGACTGGCTATATGATTTAAATTCTTGATATACATTATTAATATTTGGAGTAAGCTGTCTTTTAACTGTCAAATAATCCCTAATAAATGCACTAACATCATTCTTTGTGCATTTTTCAATCTTAGACCAATATTTATCAAAATATAAAGGCTGCTCTTTGGGTGGTAAACTCATTAATACATAATTACGGATTTTATCTCCCTCAGTTAATGCTAATCCTGTAGAGTTTAAACTTTCAAAGATTAATTGTGCATTATCATTTTGTTCAAGTGTAATCGCAATGATTTCTAATTTTCCAATCGCATCAAACAAGTCTGTAGCAGAAATTGTATCTTGTGAAATCAAGTCATAAAAATATTGATAATTGATTGTGAGATTTGAGCTAAAGTCATAATCTTCCTTGTCGCCAAACAATCTTTTTAAAGCATCTCGATCACTTTTAACTGGTTGAAGTTTAATCTTATCATTTTCATCTGCATATGGAGATATGATAAACCGATCCAATATTTCTTGAGATAATCTATCCTTAGTACAAGTAATTTTTCCTTCTTCAATCAAGTTTGAAAGAGCTAAAAGTAACAATGTGATTGTTGTTAATCTTTGCTGGCCATCAATGATATGATATTCAATTTTACTTCCATTTGGGACAACAGCCGAAACAATACTCCCAAAGAAATGACTTTCTCTATTGTCTGTAACGATTTTTTTTAAATCTTCATAGAGTTGTTTACAATTCTCATATTTCCAATCATATTTTCTTTGGTAAACAGGAATAATAAAACGTTTGTCATTTCCCTCCATGAAATCTTTCATTTTTGATTCAGAACCCTTCATTGACAGGCCCTCCTTTAATTCATTTAATTATTTTAAAATTTTACTCTTCGCTTTTAAATTTAGTTTAGCACAATAACTTTACTTATTCACGTTCAACAACATTCTTAAAACAACTATATTGTAATTTCCAACTCTGTTTATAGCAGGATAGCAACAACTGTTAATTGTTATAATAAATCACTAAATTCCTATAATCTACATTATGAGCAGATAGGAAATGAAGTTAAATGTATTGAAGATGAGCTTCCTTTTGAAATACCTGATAGTTGGGAATGGACTCGTTTGAATGAAATCAGATGTAAAGAAATAAAGAGAGGCAAATCTCCAACTTATATAACAAATAGTAATATTTTTGTGTTTGCACAAAAGTGCAATAGTAAATATAATGGTATCGATTTATCCTTATGTAAATGTTTGGATCCCACAAAATTCAGAAATTATGATAGAAGCGAAGTGATGCTTCCAGGAGATATTATAATTAATTCTACAGGAACTGGCACATTAGGCAGAATTGGCTACTTATCTGACTCAGATAATATAAACAACTTAACGCTTGTTCCAGATTCGCATGTTACCGTTGTGAGATTATCAAATGAGCTAAATTCTTATTTTATGAAAGTTACTGTTAATCTCTATCATAAATATTTTGAAGAACATGGGGAAGGATCTACAAATCAAAAAGAACTAAAACCATTAACAATTCAAACTATTTTAGTTCCGATTCCTCCTAGAAACGAACAAAATCGCATAGTAAATAAATTAAAAGAGTTAAACCCATTAATTGAAAAATATAAATTAGCGGAAGAGAAGCTCTATGAATTGAATTCTAATATTAAAAATCAACTAAAAAAATCTATCTTACAGTATGCAATCGAAGGAAAGCTTGTTCCACAAGATCCAAATGATGAACCAGCTTCTGTTTTATTGGATCGTATTCGTAAAGAAAAACAAAAACTTATTGCTGTAGGTAAAATTAAAAAAGATAAGAATGAATCTATCATTTATAGAAGGGATAATTCTTATTATGAGAAGTTGAATGAAATTGAGCATTGTGTCGATGGTGAAATTGATTTTGAGGTTCAAAGCTCCTGGCTTTATGTTCGCTTAGGAGAATTATGTGATATCATCAATGGATTTACACCACTTAGAACTAATGAATTATTCTGGAACAATGGAACAATTCCTTGGTTTACAATAGAGGATATACATAATCAAGGAAGACGAATAAAAAAAACAAAACAGTTTATTAGTTCAATGGCTCTATCAGAAAAAAGTAATAGAATTTTACCCCAAAATACTGTTTTGTTGTGTTGCACTGCTTCAGTTGGTGAATATGCAATTACAGAAATTAAATTAACTACAAATCAGCAATTTAATGGATTAATAATAAAAGAAACATATAAAAATTATTACAATCCTGAATTCTTATTTGCAATCGCACCAAATTTTAAAAAAGTTTTAATAAAAAAAGCCGGAAAAACAACATTTAATTTTATATCGGTTAAAAAATTATCCAATATCATTGTTCCACTACCACCAATTGAACAGCAAAATGAAATGGTAGAACTTCTGAATCGAGTAAACAGAATTCTGTAGTTTTACCAATCGATAATCGTATCAACTAATTCTTGTTGTTCTGTAGATGTTTTTCTTAAATATATACGTGTAGTTTCTATGCTTTCATGTCCCATTAGATCAGCTAGAAATGCGATATCATTACATTTTGATAAAAAGTTTTTTGCAAACCTATGTCGAAAAGAATGTGGATAAACAACAGCAGGATTAATATCATATTTAATTGCAAATTTTTTTAGCTGTCCTGATATTCCTCTAGTTGTTATTCTTTCACCACATTTATTCAAAAAAATGAAGCCACTGTCTTGATTACGTTCAGATAACCAAGATAATGCTTCATTTTTTAATTGTTTAGGGATATATATTCTTCGAAGTTTCCCACCTTTTGAATATATATCTATATATCCTAACTTAACATGTTCAACTTTAAATTGAATTAGTTCACTAACTCTTGCACCAGTTGCTGCTAAAAAACGTACAATCATATACCAATCAATATCATCTTTTTGTAATTGATTTTTTAAATATGTATAATCCGCTTCACTAATTACATTTTCTATATATGTTTTTTGCTGTATCTTCACAAAAGTTAACTTTAAAGAACCTTTTTTCAGAAAATTTAGATAACAATTAATTGCACGTATTCGTAAATTTACAGTTTTTGGTTTATAGTTTTCTATCAACCAAATTTTGTAATTTTTTAAATTTTGTTTGTTTATACCATCATATTGTTGATAGAATTGGTTAACGGCAAAATAATATGAATCTACAGTGTTTTTTGAAAAATTTGTTTTCTCAAGATAATTTTTAAATTCTTGCATATATAAGCACCTCCAAAGAAGGATTATATATACTAATTTTCAAGTAATTTTGTTATTATTGAGCATTTATAAACAATTTGTTTTTGTTCTTTGATTGGTGGTACAGCAACATACTGTTTCAATAATTTTTCTCTTGATAAGTTATAAAAAGCTTGTCCTGACTTATGTGTTATTTTTTTGCACATATTTCTATAGTAACTTGTAGAAAAATAGATAAGCAAGAACTGTGATAAAATTTCATTTTCAAAGTATGGTTGAAGCATTAGGACGAATCCTCCTACACAAACATCATTATAATTTTTTTCAATTAATGCAATTTTTCCAATATGTTCTAAACTGGTAACAGCAGGTGTTATTAGATACCCTTTTTTTAATAGCAAATTAGATTTAACATATTCAGAAGAAATGAACACATCATCATCTTTAAATGTATATTTACCGTCAAGAATATTTCCACCACGTAAAACACGGATCATAAAATCACTTTTCTTGTTTAAAAGATCTTTTTTATAAGATAATCCTGTGGTATTTGAATAAAAATCTTGTACTGAACACCAACTCCATTTTTGTGGAATATCGAAGGGTAAAATATCGTCAATACAATGCTCAATTCCATTCAACTTCTCATAATAAGAATAATAACTATCAGCCGGTTAATTTACTACATAAATACTCTAATTCTTGAATCTTATTAACTAATTTGTTTTGCTCATTAAGAGGTGGAATGGGTAATTTCATTTTAGATAATGTTTTTCCATTACAATTTGGTTGTGCTGTAGCTATAGTTCCATTTTTTAATTGACTCCAATATAATTCGCTTTCCATAAAATATTTTAAGTATTTTGGATTCAAATTTTTACTGTCAAATACTGTTCTAATTAAATATCCAGCATAAATCGATTTTTCGTTTATATTTTCTACAAGAAACGATTTTCCAACGGTACCTCCTGTACGCGCAAATAAAATATCATTGTTATGTAACAAGTAATCACTAATAAGGGAATCTTCAATATCGCAATATGGTACAGTATTCCAATTAACTGAATTATCCTGAATATCACTTATTCGAACCATTTTAATTTTCCCAAATTGTTTTGCGGAGGCATTAAACCCATACTGAATTTTAAATGAAATATCCCCCCATGATTTCCATTCCCAACTATTAGGGATTCCAAAAGGAATCTTATCATCAATACATACTTCTTTTTTTCCTAGCTTTTCATAATAAGAATTATCCCTTCTATAAATGATAGATTCATTCTTATCTTTTTTAATTTTACCTACAGCAATAAGTTTTTGTTTTTCTTTACGAATACGATCCAATAAAACAGAAGCTGGTTCATCATTTGGATCTTGTGGAACAAGCTTTCCTTCGATTGCATACTGTAAAATAGATTTCTTCAATTGATCTTTAATATTTGAATTGAGTTCATAGAGTTGTTCTTCAATTTTTTGATATTTTTGAATTAATGGCTCTAAAGAATGTATACATTCAATTATTCTATTTTGCTCTTTTACTGGTGGAAGCGGGATGAATAAGTTGATCATTGTATCTGTACCAGCTCTAGGCATTTTTACACCATAAGTTACTGAATTTATATAGTTATCGATAAATGGAGATTTTAGAACTGTTACCACATAATAAGAACATATTTCATTATATGTATGAAAAGGGACAATTTCCGATGTACATATCCCTGCCTCGTCAGCTATTAAGATTTTTAATAAATATGGCCTTAATTTGCTATATAAAATATCACCTTTTTTAAATATAGTTTTATCTCCTTTAGAATTACATTGTTGAACTGTTTTCTTTTGGAGTATCCTTCCGCCTTTTTCAATATCCTCAAGATTTAATTCCCATAAATTCGGTTCGGCAAGATTTGCTTTGATTTTTTCTTTTGCTTGTTCATAAGTAGAAATATAGCCTAGTTTTACCCATTGCCATGTATCTGGTATTTCAAAAGGAAGCTCATCTTCAATACATTTAACTTCATTTCCTATCTGCTCATAATGTAGATTATCGGCACCACGAAAAATGTAAGATTCCTTCTTATTTTTTTTGATCTTACCATCTTTTATCAATTGTTCTTTTTCTTTTCGGATTCGTTCTAATAACACCGATGCCGGCTCATCATTTGGATCTTGCGGTACTAGCTTTCCTTGAACAGCCATTTGAAGAATAGAATTCTTAAGCTGCTGAGCTGTCATTCTGTCTTCCATTAGTCATCCTCCTCAAAATCAATCCCTAAAATATCTGTAATTTGAGCAAGTATTCTATCAATATCAGCATTCAAGCTTTTTCTTTTTTCTTGATATTGTTGAATCAATTCTTTTGGTGGTAAGATTTCTTCTTCTTCGTGTGGATAACTACATAAATCAATATTAAATCCTTTTTCTTCTAACTCGGCATAAGTATATTTCTTTGACTTATCAAATCCATCAACATTAATTTCTTCTCTATTATTCCACCAATCAATAGCAGGTTGAAAATGCTCTAACTTCATTGGTTTTGTCTTTGAAAAGTTCTTATATCCCTCTGGCATATCTAGGCGGTAAAACCATGTTTCTTCAGTAGGATGCGTATTATCAAAGAATAGAATATTTGTTGTGATTGATGTATAAGGCGCAAAAACACTATGAGGCATTCTAATAATTGTGTGCAAATTGAATTCACTTAATAGTTTTTTCTTAATAGCCACTTTCGCGTTATCAGTTCCGAATAAGAAACCATCCGGAAGAATTACTGCAGCTCTACCATTTTTCTTTAAACGATACATGATGACAGACACGAATAAATCTGCTGTTTCACTACTTGATAAATCTGTTGGAAAATGATTTTTTACATCATCTTTTTCACTACCTCCATATGGTGGATTCATAAGAACAACGTCAAACTTATCTTCTTCAGTATAGTTTAAAACATCATGCGTTAATGAATTACCATGTTCAATTTTTGGAACATCCACGCCATGCAAAAGCATATTAGTAATACAGAGCATATATGGGAAAGGTTTCTTTTCCATTCCATAGATGGACTGATCAAATAGTTTTCTGTCTTCTATAGTTTTTACTTTAGGTTCAAGTTCTTTAATCCAGCTAGTTAGGAAACCACCAGTTCCACAAGCAAAGTCCGCCATTGTTTCTCCAATTTGAGGATTAATCATTTTAGTCATAAAATCCGTAACAGCTCTAGGCGTATAAAATTCACCTGAAGATCCAGCACTTTGAAGTTCCTTAAGAATTGACTCATAAATTTCACCAAAAGCGTGACTTTCCTTATAGTCACCAAAATCTAGACCATCAATAATATTAATAACTTGTCTTAAAAGAACCCCATCTTTCATGTAGTTATTAGCATCTTCAAATGTTGTTTTAACAATTGCTTTCTTGATAGGTGTATCTTTATTTACGTCAAGTTTCTTTAGTGTAGGAAATAATTTGTTGTTGACAAAGTTCAATAAATCTTCACCTGTTAAATTGTCGTCTTGAGCCCAATTAGACCATTTACAATAATCAGGAATAATAGATTCAAAGTCATCTTCTTCCATTTCCCAGTTTTGTTCCTGGGCATCATATACTTTTAAAAACAGCATCCATGCGATTTGCTCGATACGTTGTGCATCACCATTGATACCTGCATCATTACGCATGGTATCTCGTATGCTTTTAACAAATCCTGATAAATTGTTTGCCATTAATTAGCACCTCCATAAATAACATTTTGCAAGTTATGAATTGCATTTAAATACCCTGCTTTTCCACCAAAATAACTTGCAATTTTTGCTGGAGTTCCATATTTCTTAAATGGTTCTAGTTTCAATACTTTCGCCGTTTCTATTTCATATATACCATCATTCATATATGTTTCAAGAAGTGTTTCCAATACTTCTCTAGCAACATCACTATATTTGCTTAGAAAGTCAGTTTTCTTTACATTATTAGCTCTTTCTTTCCTAGTTAATGGCTTTTTATCATATGCAACGTGACATATATAGTCAAAATCATCCACTTCTTCCATATGCTCTTCTTTTTTCATTTGCTCAAAATCTATGCCTTTATCGTGAAAAATTTTGATAATTTCTTCTTTTTTAGCATTATCAGTCCAACACTTAATAAACTCGTCCAAAGAAGCATATTCATCTTTTACATTTGTTCTTGTATAATCTACAATGCTTTCTGTTTTCAACAATTTTCCACTTGTATCATACACAGAAACACGTTTATTTATAATTTCAACTCTACACCCATATTTGTCTATAATAGGTTTTACTCTAGGTACACCTGGTTCAACAGGAGTAACCGGATCATATGGTGCTAGATTTTCTTTAACTTTCAAGGGTTCGTCATGCTTAAATCCGTCATTAATTTCAACAGGACCATCCCATTCAGGATCACTAAATAATCTAGTAACATTTCTAAAGTCCATCACTACGAAATGCATTTTTCCTTCTTTTTCTCGAATCCGAGTACCTCTACCAATGATTTGTTTAAATTCTGTCATCGAACTAATCATTTGATCCAAAACAATTAATTTGACCATTTTACAATCCACACCAGTCGACAAAAGTTTAGATGTAGTTGCAATTACAGGCCCCTCTTTATTTATGGAAATAAAATACTTTAATTTTCCTTTGCCATATGCATCGCTACCGGTAATTCTTACTACATAATCCGGATTTTCTACGCACATATCTTTATTTAAATTAGCCAAAGCAACACGCATTCTTTCTGCATGATCTTCATTTGCGCAAAAAACAATTGTTTTTTGTTTTCTATCCGTGGCTTTTAAATATTTTGTTATTTCCTTTGCTACTTGTTCCGTACGGTCTTCAATAATTACGTTATAATCAAAATCACTATTTGTATAAACTCGGTCTTCTATTTCTTCACCATTTTTATCTCTTTGTCCTTTATATGGTCGCCATCCTTCTGAAATGTCTGTTGTTATATTAATGACCTTAAATGGAGCTAAAAAGCCATCATCAATTCCATTTTTAAGACTATATGTATAAACAGGCTCACCAAAATAATCGATATTTGAAATTCTTTCCGTTTCTTTAGGTGTCGCTGTCATTCCAATTTGTGTGGCACTTGAAAAATATTCTAATATTTTTCTCCAGTTACTATCTTTTTTTGCAGATCCTCTATGGCACTCATCAACGATGATTAAATCGAAGAAATCAGGTTTGAACAACTGGCTTATTTTAGTTACAATTTCATCTTCACCATCTTCTTCCTTGTTCTCTTCATCTCCTGCAATCTGTTGATATAAGGAAAAGTAAACTTGGTAAGAAGTTACCGTAACTGGATCATCTTTTTGATAATTCACTTTGTGAATAACGTTTTTTAGAGGGCTAAAATCCTGATCAATGGATTGGTCTACAAGCACATTTCTATCAGCTAAATATAATATTTTCTTTTTTACGCCTGCTTTTAATAAACGATACACAATTTGAAACGCTGTGTATGTTTTTCCTGTACCTGTAGCCATTACAAGAAGAATTCTATCTTGTCCTTTTGCAATAGCATCTAATGTACGATTTACTGCATTTGCTTGATAATATCTTGGATCATAAGTTGTTTGGCTTGAATAATAAGGTTGTTGCATTATCTCTTCTTCTTTATTTGTGATACCTGCTTCAATCTTATATCTTTTCATTAATTCTTCTGGAGAGGGGAATTGTTCTAATCCTATCTGTCTTTCTGTACCAGTAAGAAAATCATATTCCTGGAATGCATCGCCATTTGATGAATACGCAAAAGGAACATCCATCATTTTACAATATTCTTTTGCTTGTTGAATGCCATGTGAAACAGAATGCTTATTGTCTTTAGCTTCAACAATAGCAATTGGGTAATTCTTTTCAATATATAAAACATAATCTGCTTTTTTGGGAGAAGAGCGGACAACAATGTTACCCCTTATATTAATTTTTCCATCTGTAATTGCTTTCTCCATCGCAATACTAGAACGTGGCCATCCACTATTTTCGATTGCCGGAGAAATATACTGATACTTAATATCCTCTTCTGTCATTTGTTTTTTATTCATAAGCATAAATATTATCCTCATACCTTCTTTTTGATTTGGGACTGTTTTATTAATAATTATATCGATAAAACAGGCATAAATCTATTTGTATATCATCCAAGAAGTTACTCTCAACTTACTTTAAATTAACATTTTAAATAGCTCCTTGATAATATCTAGTTTGTTGCAATAACTCCTTAAAATTGCTAGTTGTTATTTTTAAGGAATTATTAGCAATTGCTTTTAACAATTTTGGATACTCCTTCGGATTATTTTCTATCATGGCTATAATGCTACTAAAATCACCTTTGCTTTTTATACTATGTGGTGTCGGACCAATGATAATGTCGGAATATCTGTCAGAATACCTTAATTGTTCTGCATTGAATGAGTGCATTTTAGAATAGTCATCTACAAATTCAATATTATTTTCAGGAATATTCAATTTTCTTGCAGTCATTTGATAATCCGACTTTCTACCTTTCAAAGCTCCTAGAACCAATATTGTAGATGTATTTTTATTTATTGGCATTGCTGATTCTTCCAAAGTAACACCATATTTGTTCATAATAGCGTCTATCTCTGAATCTTCAGTTGTATGGAAAATTTCTTTTGAAATTTTATCAATAATTTTTTGAAGAATAGCAGATTTTTGTTTATGAGTATATCGCATATTATTCGCCTTCATTCAATGAGTTCTCGATGATATTTGCTAATTCATCTTTTGTATCAGCTAATTGTTTTGTTAAAGCATTTATTGTCCAAAGCATATTGTTATATTGTTCAGACAATTTGTTTTGTTTTTCTAAAGACGGACAAGAAATAATCATTCTTTCTTTAAATTCTTTAAATGGGACAAAACCAATAGTGTTCCCTTTTATAATTGATTTGAATTCACTTTTCCCAATCGAAGAATCTAAAAACATCTTTACGTAAGTCGGATTTACTTTTGATGTATCTGGTTTTAATATTATCATTCCTCCAGTAACGATAATATTTCTATCAGGTAAATCATTAGCAACAAATGTTTTTACAACTGTAGATTTTGTCGTAACAACAATATCTCCTTCTTCCAATTTAAATTTCAATAATTTTGGATCAGGATACACATAAGGTAATGAATCATAATCAACAATTCCATCCTGGATATTTATTGAAGTTAATAATTGATAATCAGTAGGAGTATTTGATATTTGATCCTTGAATTTAGAAATTGTATACTGTGAGCCTTTCTCAATCTTACAAACATCCTCTATGTTAACAGGATTAAGTATTGAATCAGTAAGTTTCTCTACTTCGTATATATTAATAAATAGAGAATATTCATTCTTTTTAATATCCTCTATGGATACGCATTTAGCGTTATTATTGTACTCTTCAATAATAGTGGATACATCCAATTCAACAGCAATTTTTGAGCCTTTATCCAAAATGTTGTTTGAAGCATCTAACATTTTAATAACGTTTGATTTCTTTTGGCCTTTCTTTAAAATCCAAAGATCGATTGGAATAGCAGTAAATCCTAATGTCCTAGCAGGTAGAGATATTATCCCTTCTACATAATTATTTTCCACTAAATATTTGCGAGCCAGCATTCCACTTGATCTAAATGCTGCACCTGTAGTAAAAACGGTCACCAATTTCCCGTTCTCTTTTATATTTTCAAGTGCTTTTAATAAATATAGCAACTCCGATTCAGTTCTCGAAGTGAATAAATCCCCATATATACCTTTCAAGGAATCCCATTCATCTATAGAATATTTTAATCCGAAAGGAGGATATAGATATCCTTTATCAAATTGTCCTCGATGAATGTCTCTCATAAAATCACAATTAATAATGGTAGTGTCCACATTTAACATGCACATCAAACATTTAGATACCAATACTTGTTTTGCATTAATTTCATATCCAGTGTATTTGCAGTTAAATTTATTTTTGTGTGCAGCGTCAAAAACATTCAGTAAAAGTTTTCCATCTCCACTTCCAAAATCACAGAACGATTCACCATCTTTTAAATTAATGATTTTTGTGACAAGTTTATTAAGAGATGAAGGACTAGAGTACATCCATTCATTTATGCCATTATTATTGTCTATTATTTCTCGTACTGCACGAACACAATCATCTTCTTTATACTCTTCACTAAGTTCATAAGTTTTTAAGTCAAAATTTTCTTCAAAAGAAAGTTCTTTAGTTACTTCTTTAACTAAATCATTGTTAGAAGTTTTCTTTGCCCACAATAGATAACAATACAAAATCTTTGTCGATTTATCATAACCGAATTTATTAGAACTATCTAATGATTTACTTGCGAGTTGTTGCATTTGCGTTTCAATAACTGTATTTAGCATACATAGCCTCCTTTTTAAGTTTTGTAAAACTTATTACAAGTATATTTTAGGTTTTTAAAAACTTGTTGTCAATATACTTTTTAAGTTTTTTAAAACTTATTTTAAATTTATTGATCAAATAGTCAACATTTATTGGTTATATGTTTCTTTTTTAACATGTTCTAACTGAATTGATGGCAAAAATCTGAAATCCAACACTCATAAATAACAGATAACACATATAAATGATGCAGATCAATTTAACAGTCTGGATTTTTTATCATTGCACACATTTCATGGAAGAGGTTTTCTTTTTTTAAGCACTGCAATACATGTCATCTTTCATCGGCTCATATACATAGAATTAATTTCTTCAAAAGTGTGAGTTTAGAGGGAGAAAGAATCTAGATCAGAAAGGACGTTTGAGAAGTAAAATTATTTTCTTCAAAATGTCAAAAAAGGAAACAGAACTAATAAATAGAAGAGTACTGACGTCAGGACTTACAAAACAACATTTTATATAAAGAGCTTTTGATGTTTATTAATTTATCCGAAATCAATAATGACCTAACTATTTGTTACTCATTAAAACTAGAACTTGTAGACTTCTATTCAAAATCTATAACCGACAATGCGAAAGTGAATCTGGAACATTTGATTTGCAGCTGCATTGATACAAACATTGAAAAGGTATAATAAAAAGCGCTAACCACCCACTCACAACGGGATTAGCGCTTCTACCTAATCCAGAGTGACCACCATATCTAGTAGTCTTTTCTGTATTTGTATTATAACGAGAAAGAAGATAAATATCAACTTACTGATTTACACCTCGATACAAAGAGGTCATTTCTGAATTGCCTCTTAATTCTGAGACCATATATTTAACTAAGAATAAATCCTTATCAAGGTTTGAAATTAACTCTTTTTGATAAATCAATAAATCCTTATCTTTATAATAAGCACCCTTTTTATCTGTAATTAAAACGACTCTTAGATTGGGATATTTCTTTAATAATAGTTCTAGAATTCTTTGTTCATCCTGAATTCCATTTTCTAATTTACTCGCATATTCTTTATTCACAAAGATCGTATTTACTTTACTCAAATCAAGATGTCTGACTTCATAATCCACCATATGTAGATATACAGTATATTCTCCATTTAAATAACTATTTAAATCTGAATCATTATTATCAATAAATACTGTCTTACAATTCTCATTATGTTCTACTTGAAATTGTTTAAATAAACCCCTTAACTTTTCTTCTCTTACATTTAATTCCATATAATTAGCCTCCTTTTTCTGTACAATAGCACAATTTCTAAAAAAAGATGAATACATTGTTTTGAATTTGTATAAAAGCGTATAATACATACAGGAGGGGTTTAAAAAATGCAACCATTTGATAAAGAATATGTTTGTGACATTGCCAAACAAGTTTTGAACATTGATTCACCAACAGGCTATACAAAAAGAGCGATTGACTTCATGGATGAAGAAGCCAAAAAATTAGGCTATACAACAGGACGTAACCAAAAAGGAAACTTATTGATCTATGTAGACGGAAAAGATTCTGAACACACACTAGGATTGAGTGCTCACCTAGATACATTAGGATTGATGGTTCGTTCCATCAAAGATAATGGTAAACTTGCCATCACTAAAGTCGGAGGACCATGCTTACCAACATTAGATGGAGAATATTGTAAAATCTATACTCGCGACGGTAAGGTATATACAGGAACGATTCTTTCTTGTTCACCAAGCGTTCACGTATACCCAGATGCATCAACATTAGAAAGAAAAGAAGATACAATGGAAGTTCGTATCGACGAAGTTGTTTATTCTAAGGCAGATGTTGAAAAACTAGGTATCTGTAACGGCGACTTTGTATGTATTGATACTAAGACTCAAATTACAGAAAGTGGATTTATTAAATCTAGATTCTTAGATGATAAAATTTCAGCCACTGCCTTAATGGGCGTACTTAAATATTTAAAAGACAACAACATCACACCACAAAGAGATCTCGTCATTATGCTTAGTACATATGAAGAAGTAGGTCATGGTGCAAGTTGTCTACCTGAAGAAGTTGAAGAATTATTAGCCGTAGACATGGGATGTATCGGTACAGATTTAGCTTGTACAGAACAAGATGTTTCAATCTGTGCCAAGGATTCAAGCGGACCATACGACTACGAAATGATTACTCGCTTAGTAGATCTTGCAAAAGAAAACAAGCTTAATTATGCCGTTGATATCTATCCACAATACGGCTCTGATGTCAGTGCCGCATTACGCGGTGGAAACGACATCAAAGGAGCCTTAATTGGTCCTGGTGTTCATGCTAGCCACGGTATGGAAAGAACACACTATGATGGTGTAGAAAACACAATGAAGCTTGTTGTTAGCTATATCACAAAATATTAAAATCTTTTAAAGCAGCCACAATACCCTGTTCTACATTGGACTTGGTCACATGAGCTGCTTTTTCTTTTACATAATCCTTAGCCTGTCCCATCGCAAAACTATGAGTTACAACACCAAACATACTCACATCATTTTCGCCATCCCCAAATGTGAAAACTTTATCCTTATCCCAGCCAAACATATCCATCATACGAACTAAAGTAGCTCCCTTACTATATCCCTTAGGCAAAACTTCCAATTCTCTAGGACAAGTACGGAACACTTCGTATCGATCTTTAAATTCATTTTGAATCTCCAAAGCAAGCTGCGAAGTTACCTCTTCATCTTCAATTGTCTGCACTTTATTTACAGGATACTCTATTTCATTTACATCCTTAATATAAGTGATTTTAGGATAACCATCACGCATATCCGCAAGCCAAGACCAAGGACCTCCTGTCCAAGGAAAATCTTCTGGATATTCTTTTGAATTTCTTAATTCTTTCTTTTTTTCCATAATGGCATCCGGAATATAGTCAAACATCCCATCATTAAAAATAGCCATCGTTTCACAATCCTTCTTCATCAAAAATGAAAATACCGGTTCCACATCTTCCTTATACATTTGCCTTAAAACATGACGCTCATCCTTTTGAACATCATAATACGCAATACCATCTACCTCTAATAAATACCCACCATAAACATCCATCTCTAATTCTTTAGCATATGGCAATAATCTTGTATAACTTCTACCACTCGCAAGCACAAGCTTTGTCCCCTGCTTTTGACAAGCAATCAATGCCTCTTTTGTTTCCGGTAAAATCTTATTATTAGGATCCAATAAAGTTCCATCCATATCCATTACAATCGCATCTAACATAGTCCATCCCTCCGTACACAAAAATAATATATCATAAATTTAAAAAAAGTACTTGCATAACACAACATCTTTTGGTATTATATACAGGCATCAAGTGAAATGCAAATGCCTGAATAGCTCAGTCGGTAGAGCATCCGGCTGTTAACCGGCAGGTCACAAGTTCGAGTCTTGTTTCAGGCGCCACTTGATTATGAAACCAGCTTAGCTGGTTTTTTTATTTATTATATAATATTTATCTAAAAAAAATAAAAAAGTGCTTGCATA
>UMHM01047143.1_pt1 | contig 15513 bp, 13 predicted proteins | sample 1965501 | NCBI WGS metagenome assembly UMHM01 (sample SAMEA4836095, study PRJEB28245) | human gut metagenome | biome: gut microbiome; material: fecal sample | place: Denmark | collected 2008
AAACAAGTATATAAAATGCGAGGAACATTTAAAGCATATTTGTTTGAACGATATGAAAATTATGGAACAGTTGAAGCAAAAGATGTTTATGCAAATTTAGATAAAAATGTTTACACAATCGAACATATTATGCCTCAAACATTAACACCTTCTTGGATGGATAGTTTAGGTGAAAGAGCTGATGAAATTCATGATACATGGTTACATCGTTTGGCTAATTTGACTTTAACTGGATATAATTCAAATTTAAGCAATAATACCTTTATTGAAAAGAGAGAAGGTAAAGGTGGTTATAAGGATAGCGGATTGAGAATGAATCAAAAGATTGCAACTAAAGATTCTTGGGGAATAAATGAACTTGAAGAACGAAACGCTGATATGATCAAAAGAGCTTTAGAGATTTGGTCATATCCTACAACTGAATTTGTTCCTGTAGAAAAAGAATTTGAATCATGTTCTTTAGATGATGAAAATTATGATTTGAAAGGTAGAGAGATAGTTAAATATAGTTATCTTGATATCGAACAGCCAGTTACAAGCTGGGCGGAGATGTTTGAAAATATTGTTAAATATTTGCATGAACGAGATAAATCGGTATTGAATTCTTTGATTTTCCAAGAAACTGACGATTATGACTCAAAAGCTTATTTTAGTAATGATAAGTCCTTATTAAGAACAGCTTTGAAGATAGATAATAATATTTATGTTGAAAAGAATACAAGTACCATAACAAAGATAAGAATATTAAGAAGACTATTTACTCTATTTAATTTGGATCCTATGGATTTGATTTTCTATTTAAAAGAAGAAAAAAATGTTCGGTCTTCCAATGATTTAGATGAGATAAGAAAGAAGTATTGGGCCTATGTTATTCCTTGCTTGCAGAATAAAACAATGTATAGAGGTACGTTTAATAATGCATCTGTTACAACGTCAAATACACTTAGCGGTTCTTTTGGAATGAGTGGTTTTGCAATAAATTGTATTGCAAATATAGATTGCGTTAGAGTTGAATTATGTATTTCGACAAGTGATAAAGAAAAGAATGAATCTGTTTTTGACAAACTATATAGTCATAAAATTGAAATCGAGAATCAATTAGGCACTCAATTAAAATGGGATCGAGCTGATCAATATAAAGCTTGTTATATTTCGTATAGTATAAACCAAGTTAGTGTCAACAATGAAAATGATTGGCCTAAGATGAAACAATTTCATTGTGAATGGGCGGATAAACTTCTTGAAGCTATGATTAATTATCTGATGAATCCAAAGGAAAAAAGATATTCAGATATTGCGGGTACATTTAGAGAATGGGCCTTAACCAAAGAGAATATACATTTAGATATCAAGAGAAGTGCTCGGTCTTATACTCGATTTACAACAGATGGAATGAATGAAATAATTCCGAAAATTCCTGGTTGTCCTAGTGGTTGGAATTCAGAGAATCATTATTTCTATGAAATAGTGAATATTGAAAAGCAGCCTTCATATATCAAGCTAGTTCTTAGTAACAAAAATTCTACAGATGAATTCAAACAAATTTGTAATAAGATAAATAAAATATATCCATCAGGAAATCAAAAAGATGATTGGTTATGGAGACAAATTTTTAAATCTGAAACTATTAATATCGGTGATGAAATTAATAAAGATGAGATATTTAAATTCCTTGATTTATGCATGGAAGAAATTTTAAAATTTGAAAAAATTTTGAAGGATAAACTAAATGAAACGGTTTAATCCAGAAGATATAGTTTACTTTATTGTTTCAAATAGAATTGTTAAGGGAAAGTAATAAGAAATACTGGTGAATTTGTTACAATTAAATTTGATGAAGGTAATTGTAGGCCATCAGGAACATGTGTTCGTGAAAGTAAATTGTATTGTACAGAAGAAGAGGCAAAGAAAGTTGGTGAACAACATCAAAATGCAAAGGTAATCCACAATTAGGTAGGGGTGACTAAAAGCGTTTAAAGGTCATCTCTATCTCAGAGTCAAAATCCCTATGACTTTTAAAGGTTGATTTATCCCTATCTAGTTTTATATATTTTAAATTCTTTGTGAGAGGTGGTTAGCACTTTTTGTCATACTTTTTTGACATTAACCACCACATACTCACAAATGCCTTCTGTTCTTATTGGAAAGCCCCAGCCGATAAGGCCTGAACTAATGATTTTAGTATAGTGTTTGAATGTTTCTTTTCCGTAATTACCGGCAAAATCAGGTTGTAGATGGTAAGAATAAGAGAGTGGAAACATTTGTCCGTTATGGGTATGCCCGCTGAGTTGAAGGTCGACATTGTTTTTGATGTTTTCTCTTGTTCCTTGTGGCTGATGGTCTAGGACAATGTTGTAGGTTTTATTTGATAGATTGTAGTCTTTTGTTTTCTTTCGGTTTTTGTTTGTGTAGTCTTTTCTACCAATAAGGATAATGTTGTTTAAATTTACTTCTTGATCACTTAGAATAGTAATGTTGTTCTTGTCGATTGCTTGATTGAGCTTGGTTCTTGTGAATTTGGTCTTGTTTTCGTGATTACCATATACAAAATAGACAGGAGCTATTTTTGTAAGTCTTCCTAATTGATGGAACAGTATTTCCATATCTTTTATGGATGTGGATTCATCCACAAGGTCTCCGCCTAATAGATAAAAGTCTGGATTTACCTTCATTAATGTATTTGTGATTTGTTTTAATCTTTGAGGATTATTCGCATTGGGATAGTGGACATCAGAAATGAAACAGATTTTAGTTGGAGTTATTTCTTTCGTTGTTTCAAGGTTGTAAGTTGTTTTGTGAATTGTATACATATTGACATAGCCAAAAGTAACAATGGATGTGGATACTATAGCTGAAAGGATTATACAAAGGATAGGTTTTCTTTTCTTGAGTAGTATCAATAATACGAATAAACAAAATAAGGTATGTATTGCCCACATGGCTTGATATGTACGCATATTCCAACAGTTGATGAGTAGTGCGATGCAGATGGCGTATCGTATTTTTTTGTTTAATTTATCTTTAAATAAATTGTTTAGTATTATGCATAAGATGATTTCTAAAATGAGGATTCCAATTTGAAGATAGATCATAAAATCACTTCCTTTATTTAATTGTACAACATTGGTAAAGGGTATTTTTATGCGTTTGACGATGATTTTTCTATGCTATATAATGTATTGAGCGATAAATAGGGAAAGGGCATACAAATTGAAATGAAAAGGGCAATATTAGTGATTCTAAAGACGTGCTTGGTTGTTTTCTTTGGGATTTTTTTATGTAAAGAATTAAGTGGACCAAGTATGAGTGATACGGATTTTAGTGTGGTTGAAAAAAAGGTTATTAAAACCATGACAAAATATGACTTAGAGAAGCAGGGTGGAAAGGAAATCAAAAAATATCTATCTATCAATTCTGCGGATTATGAGAATATTCAATACTATAAATCAGCAGATCCGATGAATGTTCGTGAAATTGTGATTGTGAAATTCAAGGATCCAAGTCAGGGAGAAGTATTTAAAGAGGCTATGCAGCAACGTATTGATGCACAGATCAATGCGTTTAATGGATATGGCGTAGAGCAGGTTGGTCTTTTGAAGAAGGCTGTTGTTTCTTTAGATATGAATTATGCGATTTATGTAACTTGTGAAACGGCAAATGATGTTGTTTCCACATATAAAGAGCAGTTATAGGGGGATTTATGGTATTTAATAGTTTAATATTTATATTTATGTTTTTGCCTATTGTATATCTAGCCTATACTTTTATTCCTACATGGACATGTAAATGCAGTTTGTTAATAATATGTTCTCTATTATTTTATTCATGGGGACAGCCTGCATCACTTGTGTTGATGCTTGTGACGATATTATGGGATTATTTTACAGGTATAGAATTAACACTTTATGAAGGAAAAAAACGTAGAGCAATTTTTTGGATTGGTGTATTGTTTCATGTGTTGATTTTAATGATTTATAAATATTTCAATTTCATTTTTGGCTTTACTTCTATACATGTGCAATTGGCATTGCCCGTTGGATTGTCGTTTTTTACTTTTAGCGCCATTTCTTATTTGGCCGATGTATACCTAGGAAAAAGTCAGGCACAAAATAATATTTTATCTTTAGCTTTATATTTATCTTTCTTTGGAAAAGTGAGTATGGGACCTATTGTTCAATATCATGATATGGAAGCTTACTTGACAAAACAACACAAAATTTCTGTAATTCAATTTGGGGAAGCTTTTCAGAAAATTATGAAAGGTCTGGCAAAAAAAGTGATAATTGCGGATCAATTGTCTTTGATGTATTCTACACTGTCAACCAATTCAACTTGGCTAGGAACATGGCTATGTGCCATTGCGTATATGCTGCAGATTTATTTTGATTTCAGTGGATATTCAGATATGGCCATTGGAATTAGTCGTTTGTTTGGATTTGAATTTGATGAAAACTTTGACCATCCATACATCGCAGACAGCGTACAAAATTTCTGGCGCAGATGGCATATTTCTCTGTCTAGATGGTTTAGAGACTATATTTATATTCCTTTAGGAGGAAATCGTGTTTCAAATCAATTGTATATAAGAAACATACTTGTGGTTTGGCTTTTGACAGGTATTTGGCACGGAGCTAGCCTTAATTTTATTGTGTGGGGACTCTACTATGGATTGCTTTTACTAGCGGAACGATTTGTCTGGAAAGATAAATTATCTCATTTACCAAAATTTATACAGCATCTATACACTTTATTTCTTGTATTGATTGGCTGGGTATTCTTTATGAGTCCAAGTCTGGGCAGTGCATTTAAAACAATTTTTGCGATGTTTGGACTTGGCGTAAAGGGCATTTGGGATAATCAGGCATTGTTCTCTTTACGACAAAATTTAATTTTGATCGTGCTGGCATCCCTATTTAGTATGCCTATATTTGATGTGCTTCAAAAACGCTTTGTTTATATTTTGAAACAAAAATCAATTATTCTAAGTGTTTGTTTCTGGTTTATTTTATTCTTGATCAGTATAGCGTTTATTGTTGGGAATACATTCCAGTCATTTTTGTATTTCGCATTTTAGAAGGTGGATGTATGAAAAAATATCAAAACAAAATCAAAAGAATGATAACATTACTATTCCCTTTATTCATTCTTTTTACGCTTGTTGTAAATCTTGTATTTCCAGATAAAGAAATTTCTTTTGTGGAAAATCGTTCTTTACAAACATTCCCAGAAATGAATAGGACAACTTTAAGTGATGGGTCGTTCGAAATTAAATTATCAAATTGGTTTGCGGATCAGTTTGTGGGGAGAAATGGACTGATTCATCTTCGCTATGGAATGTTGAAAATGCTTGGACAAAAAAAGATTGATCATATTTATCTTTGTGGAAAACAATTGATTGAGGATGCCAAGCTTCCCAATGAAAAACAAATGTCTAGAAATTTAAAGGCAATCAATGCTTTTTCAGAAGATCATTCGGATGTAGATACATCATTTTTGTTGATTCCTAATGCAGTATATGTTCAAAATAATCGTTTGCCGTATTTTTCAGACGAAAGGGATCAAGGCAAAATTATGGATTCTATCTATGGCAAATTGGATGATTCGGTACAAGTGTTTGATGTTCGTAAGGGTTTAAAGGAACACAGTAAAGAATATTTGTATTATAAAAGTGATCATCACTGGACAAGTTTAGGTGCTTTTTATGCTTATCAGACTTGGCAGAATCAACAAGGAAATAAGGATGTAAAACTAGAAGATTATGATCAGTATGTTGTCTCAAATAATTTTCATGGTACTTTGGCAAATGGCAGTGGTAGTTTTGGAATTAAAGATAAAATTAGTATTTTTGTGAATAAAAATTTAAGTGATTATTATGTGCAGGAAGCCAAACAAAAAAACAAAGGATCTATCTATGATTCAAGTTTTTTAAAGACAAACGATCAGTATAGTGTGTTTTTAGGTGGTAATAAAGATATTCAAAGAATTGAATTAAATAATAATTCAAAACGCCATTTATTATTGTTTAAAGATTCCTATGCGAATAGCTTTATCCAATTTATCATGAACGATTATCGGAGTATTACGATTGTGGATCCAAGATATTATCGTGATAATATTGAAAAAGTGATGCAGGATGATTTAATTACGGATGTTATGTATTTATATAATACAAATACATTTGTGGAAGATACTTCTTTAGCAGACGTATTGGGAGAATAAGGATGAAAAAGATAAATCGAAAACAAATATCTATATGTTTCATACTTCTTGTTGCGATATGCTTAGGGGTGACTTTTCTTATGAATCGACCCCAAAAAGGGATTGAGTATATCAAGTCACAAGAAGAAAGAAGCTTGAAAAATGTGGATGCGAAAATTTCAAAACGTAAGGAAAAAGAAAGAAAAAAGGCGATTTCCGAAGGTAAATTAGATCCCTTCGCATTACTAGGTGATTTTGTGTTCTATGGAGATTCTAGAGTACTTCACTATTATTCATATGGCTTTTTAGATTCGACTCGCGTTTTTGCGAATAATGGAGAAACATTTGCGAATACATCAAAATATAATGATCGTTTGAAGGAATTAAAACCAAAAAGAGTGATTATGTCCTATGGAGTAAATGATATTTACTACAAAGTAGGAGAAGATGAAAAGGGAGGCTATCCACAAGTCGTGCGCGATGCCTTAGAAGAAATTCATTCGATTGTTCCCAAGGCAACGATTTATGTATGTGGCATGATTCCCATTAGTCCTTATGGCTTGCAACGTTTAAAGATGACAGAAAATTCAGGCGAATTCAATGCCATATTAAAAGGGATTACCGAAGAATATGATTATGTAAAATATATTGATGATGAAACTTTGAGTGTCGATGGCTTAGCCGATATATATGCAGAAGATGGATATCATTTCCAAAGTGATTTCTATCCTACATGGACTCAATATCTTGTTTCTTGTATGGATAACTAAGGATACGCATGTGTTCTTAGTTTTTTCTTTTCTTACACCATTGTTAGAAAGATTTCTGGGCTTATGCAGTATAATAAAGTGGGTGAGACTATGTATAAAATAATGATTGTAGAAGATGATGAAGTTATTTCAAAGAAGTTAGAGTCGTTTCTTAAGTCTTGGAATTATTCCGTTTGTCGAGTGATTGATTTTTATAATGTGATGGATACATTTCAATCCATTAATCCAGACTTAGTATTAATGGATATTACATTACCATATTTAAATGGCTATTTATGGACAGAAAAGATTCGTGAAGAATCAAAAGTGCCTATTCTTTTTATTTCCAGTGCTACAGACAATATGAGTATTGTGATGGCCATCTCTAAGGGTGCGGATGATTTTGTGTGTAAGCCATTTGATTTAAATGTTTTAGCCGCTAAAATAACAGCTATATTAAGACGTAGCTATGACTTTGTATCCAATCATACTATTCTTGAATATCAAGGCGTACGCTTCAATCTGGATGATAATACTGTATGTTTTCATTCTTCTCAAATTGAACTGAGTAAGAATGAGGCAAAAATACTACGCTTACTTATGGAAAAGAAGGGGACGATTGTATCTCGCGATAGTCTAATGGAATATTTGTGGAAGACGGATTTTTATGTGGATGAAAATGCACTAAGTGTCAATGTGAATCGTTTGCGTAAAAAGCTAGAGAGTATTGGTATTGTAGATTTTATTCAAACTAAAAAAGGATTGGGATATAAGTTATGAAGTTATTTATCCATTATTTAAAAGACAGATTATTCTTTATTATGATTTATTTAGTGAGTGTACTGGTCTGTTTATGTGTATTTAAGTTATATAATCTAGAACTTGAAGCCTTTACATATGCACTTATAATTCTTTGTGTCTTATTGATTGTTTGTGGGTTGTTTGATTACTACAAATATTATAAGAAACACCAAACACGAGTAACGCTTCGATCCAATAGTAATGTTTCTTTGTCTTGTGATCTTCAAGACTCTTCTTTGATTGGAGAAGACTATCATGAAATCTTAGTGGCTATGAAAGAGAATCATGATAAGTATGTTGAGTTGAGTGAAAATAAAATGCATGATTTAGAAGATTATTTTACGATGTGGGTGCATCAGGCCAAGCTTCCCATTGCCGCTATGAAGTTGTTGCTGGAAGATGAGGAATTGAGTCGTAGTGAAATTAAGCTACAACTCTTACGTATGGATCAATATACAGATATGGTTTTAGCCTATTTACGCTTAAATAGTGCCCATACCGATTTCTTATTTAAAGAATTAGATTTAGATGATTTGATTCGACAATCGATTCGTCGTTTTTCAACAGAATTTATTCGTAAACACATTCAGTTACAGTTTAAAGAAACTGGGGACGTGATATTGAGTGATGAAAAGTGGCTTGTGTTTGTGTTGGAACAAATTCTTTCGAATAGTCTTAAATACACAAATGAGAATGGTTTGATCTCTATATATATGAAGTCGAAACATATCTTGGTGATTGAAGATAATGGGATAGGGATTAGTGAAAGTGATTTAAATCGTGTATTTGAAAAGGGATATACAGGTATGAATGGTCGTAGTGATAAAACGGCTAGTGGTCTAGGTTTATATTTATGTAAAAATATTTTGGATATGTTGAATCATAAAATAACGATTGAATCGAGTGTTGGTAAAGGAACTCGTGTATTCCTGGATCTTACACATTTTGAAGGAAAAATCGAGTAATCTTACAATCTTGTAAGGTGAGTGTTAGCTGAATCGATGGCTGCATTTTTGAATTCTTTGTAGAATTTTGGTGTACATGGAGGTAATGAATATGGCATTATTAGAAGTAAAAAATTTAAAAAAAGTATATACAACAAGATTTACACAGAATCAAGTGCAGGCATTGAGTAATGTGAATTTTAGTGTAAATAAAGGTGAATATGTCGCTATTATGGGAGAGTCTGGTTCTGGTAAGACAACCTTATTAAATATTTTGGCCGCTTTAGATAAACCAACCAGTGGACAAGTCTTACTACACGGTAAGGATATTACGCATATTTCAGAAAAGGAAATTGCGAACTTTCGAAGAGAACATTTAGGTTTTGTATTCCAAGATTTTAATTTATTAGATAATTTTAATAATCGCGATAATATTTTCTTGCCTTTGGTTTTAAGTAAGAAGAAATATCCAGAAATGAAAAAAAGATTGGAACCTATCGCAAAACAACTAGGGATTGTGGATATTTTAGATAAATTTCCATATGAAATTAGTGGTGGTCAAAAACAGCGTGTGGCTGTAGCTCGTGCCATCATCACAAATCCAGATTTAATTCTGGCCGATGAGCCAACGGGGGCTTTGGATTCAAAGAGTACAGAGGAACTTTTACATTTGTTTGGAACCATCAATGCGAATCAACAAACGATTGTGATGGTTACTCATTCGACAAAGGCAGCAAGTCATGCTTCTCGCGTTCTGTTTATTAAGGATGGAAAGATCTTCCATGAAATATATAAGGGAAATAAAAATTTAGATCAGATGTATCAATGTATTAGTGATACGTTGACATTATTAGCTACGGGTGGTGTGCATCATGAGTAGAGCTTTCTATTTAAATTTAGCTGTAGATAATTTGAAGAAGAATGCACGTACCATCATTCCTTATATATTAACGAGTGTCTTAACGACAATGATGTTGTATATGGTTGTTTCTTTGGCAACTAATCCGCATTTAGATGAAATTGTAGGGGGAACATCTATAAAGCAGTTATTAGGTTTTGGCATTGTGATTATTGAAATCTTTGCGTTTATTTTCTTGTTCTATACACATAGTTTCTTGATTAAAAGAAGACAAAAAGAATTCGCATTATTCTCTATATTAGGAATGGAAAAGAAACACTTAGCTCGCGTCTTGTTTTATGAGACATTAATAACTCTACTTGTTTCATTAGTTTTAGGAATTGGATTAGGTGTTTTATTGGATAAAGCGATGTTCTTAATAATCGCAAAAATGATTGGTGCAGATATTGTACTCGGTTTCTACTTTTCTTTTTTTGGCATGAGACAATGCGTTTTTGTGATTGGATTGATTTATGTATTGATCTATTTCTATTCTATGATTCGTATTCATATTTCAAGTCCGATTGAATTACTTCATTCCAATCATATGGGTGAAAAAGAGCCTAAGGCAAAATGGTTTCTTTCCATTATTGGTATTCTTTGTCTAGGGATTGGATACTATTTATCAATTACGACTAAAAATCCTTTAAGCGCACTCTACGTTTTCTTTGTGGCTGTAGTACTTGTCATTATTGGAACGTATTTATTATTCACATCGATTTCAGTGACCTTCTTAAAATTAATGAAGAAAAACAAGAATTACTATTATAAGACGAATCACTTTATTAGTATTTCAGGCATGATGTATCGTATGAAACAAAATGCGGTAGGACTTGCGAATATTTGTATTCTTTCTACGATGGTTTTAGTGATGTTGTCTACAACACTAAGCATGTGGACAAGTATTGATCGTGTTGTGGATTCACAATATCCTCGAAGTGTAATGGGAAATGGATATGGGGATGCTTCCAATATTGATTTTGATGAAATGAGTGAAGAATTGATTCGTATGGGCATTGTTCCAAAGAATCTTCTTGCGTATAAGAGATTGGATTATGCTGGATATTTAAAGAATGGAACACTTATTACAGATTATCGGAAGGAGGGGATGAATGCCGTAAATGAAATTCAAGAATTTTATTGCCTTCCACTAAAGGATATTCAGGATTATGAAAATATGAAGGGGTCTTTAAAGCCGAATGAGATCTATGTGTATTCTAATGTAGAGACAATCAAAGAAAAGGCTTTATCTTTATTTGGAAAAGAATATGTTGTGAAGAAACAATTGGATCATTTAAAGATGGATGAAAATAATCCGAATGTAACAGAACATTATTATATTATTGTGGATTCAGAAAAGACTTTAGAAGCGATGCAACAAGATCAATTGAATGTATATAATGATAATGCGAGTACAATATATGCGAGTTATTCATTTGATTGTGATGCGAATGAGCGTGAAGTTATTAAAAAGTTAGGTCAGAATGAGAATATAAATGATTTTATTTGGTCTAGTAAATCGGATCAAAAACAAGGACTTATTGAGCTTTATGCAGGCATCTTATTTATTGGAATCTTCTTAAGCTTCTTATTTATCATGGCAACTATTCTGATTATGTACTACAAACAAATTACAGAAGGCTATGAAGATAAGGATCGTTTTGAGATTATGCAAAAAGTAGGTCTTGAACAACAAGATGTAAAACGAGCTATTCATTCGCAAGTGTTGACGGTATTCTTTATGCCTTTACTTGTGGCAGGGCTTCATGTTTGTTTTGCGTATCCAATGATTGAAAAGCTACTTCATTTGTTGTTTGTGAGTGATGCATGGCTTTATATTCGAACAACAGCTATTTGTTTTGCGGCTTTTGCCCTAGTCTACATTGTGATTTATGTATTAACTTCAAAAGTCTATTATGGAATTGTAAAGAGAAATGCTTAATTGGATGTTGGGATTTCTGTTGATTGGATTATGTATCTATATTTATTATGTGAATCATAATGGAATTTAGTACTCAGATAGAGTACTATTTTTCTTAGGTGATATATATGTATATAAATGGATTTGATATCTTATGGGATGAAATTGATGATTATGTGGCAGATATTAAAAGTATTCGAAGTATTGATCAATTCACGTTTACTAAGCCCGTAACTTTCTTTTGTGGAGAAAATGGAAGTGGGAAATCGACCTTGTTGGAGGCTCTTGCGATTAAAAATGGATTGAATCCAGAAGGTGGAACAAGAAACTATAATTTTTCTACGTATGATTCGTATTCTAGTTTACATGAACATATGCGTTTGTGGCGTTCTAGAAAACCGGATTGGATGTATTTCTTGCGTGCAGAAAGCTTCTATAATGTGGCAACTAAGGAAATGGAATATCGTGGTGTTTTTTCTGAAAGATATCATGATCAATCGCATGGTCAGAGTTTCTTTTCTGTATTGATGAAACAAACAAATAAAAATGGACTTTACTTGTTGGATGAACCAGAAGCAGCTTTATCTTGTCAAAATCAATTGGCACTACTCTATTTGATTCAATCGTGTGTGAAACAGAATTGTCAATTTATCATTGCGACACACTCACCTATATTATTAGGGTTTCCGGGTGCACAAATCTTATCATTTGACGAGGATAAAGTGGAAGAGGTGGATTATAAATCGACGTCTAGCTATCAAACAATGAAATTATTTTTGGATCGCTATGATTATTTTGTGGAAGATATTAAAGAAAATGAAATTTGAAAATCGTTTATGTTATTAGGATAATGTATTTGTTTGGAGGGATATTGTGATTAAATTAATTGCGATTGGAAAGAATAAAGATAAGGCGTTACAGTCTTTAGAAAAAGAATATTTAAAGCGATTGTCGGCTTTTTGTAAGTTTAGCGAAATCGAAGTCAAGGATGAAGCGAATGAACATGTTTCTAGAGAGGCTGAGGTTTTACTTGTAAAGGAAAAAGAGGGGAATCGTGTTCTAGAAAAATTATCGGATCAAGATTTTGTGGTATTGCTTGATCTTCATGGCAAGATGATTGATTCTGAGACATTTGCGAAGAATTTGGATATGTGGCAAATGAAGCATTCAAATATTGTTTTTGTGATTGCGGGAAGTCTAGGGCCAAGTGAAAAATTGGTTTCGAGAGCGAATTATCGTTGGAAATTATCGGACCTTACTTTTACACATTTAATGACGCGTGTCTTGATGTTGGAGCAAATCTATCGTGGTTTTATGATCAATAATGGTCGTAATTATCACAAGTAAGTGATGTAAGCGCTTTTTGTGAAATAATTTACTTGTGAAAAACTAGTCAATCAATTTATGTAGTGATATAATGGATGTGCAAAAAAATGACAGTAGGAGGAATATACATGACAAAGAGAACTGTTAAAGACCTTGATGTTGCTGGAAAAAAGGTCATCGTACGTTGTGATTTTAACGTGCCAAGAAAAGATGGTGTTATCACAGATGATAACCGTATCGTAATGGCTTTACCTACAATTAAATATTTAGTAGAAAACAAAGCTAAAGTTATTTTGATGTCTCACTTAGGAAAAGTTAAGACTGAAGAAGACAAAGCTAAAAACAACTTGGAATGCGTAGCTGTACGTTTACAAGAATTGTTACCAGATGTAAAAGTATCTTTCTGCCCAGTAACTCGTGGGGAAGAATTAGAAAACGCTGTAAATGCATTAGCTGATGGCGAAATCGTATTAATGCAAAATACTCGTTACGAAAAAGGCGAAAGTAAAAACGATCCTGAATTAGGTGCATATTGGGCTAGCTTAGGTGAAGTATTCGTTGAAGATGCATTCGGATCTGTTCACCGTGCTCACGCTTCTACTGTAGGTATCCCTACAAATATTAAAGAAAACGGATTAGGATTCTTAGTTGAAAAAGAAGTTACAATGTTAGGAAAAGCTGTTGATGAACCAGCTCACCCATTCGTAGCTATCATTGGTGGATCTAAAGTATCTAGTAAGATCGATGTTGTTGACAACTTATTGAAAAAAGCTGACAAAGTTATCATCGGTGGTGGAATGGCTTATACATTCTCTAAAGCTGTTGGTGGTTCAATCGGTACTTCATTAGTTGAAGATGACAAATTGGATTTAGCAAAAGAATATTTAGAAAAAGCTGGAGACAAATTAGTTCTTCCTGTAGATAACGTAATTGCGGATGCATTTAGTGAAGAAGCTAACACTTCTGTTGCTGATGCTGGACAAATTCCTGACGGATGGATGGGATTAGATATTGGTCCTAAATCAGTTGAATTGTTCAAAGAAACTTTAGCTGGTGCTAAAACTGTAGTATGGAATGGACCTATGGGTGTATTCGAAATGCCTAAGTTCGCTAAAGGTACTGAAGAAGTATGTAAAGCAATCTCTGAATTACCAGATGCTATTACAGTAATTGGTGGTGGAGACTCTGCTGCTGCTGCAAAACAATTAGGATATGCAGACAAATTCTCTCACGTTTCAACTGGTGGTGGAGCTAGTTTGGAATATATGGAAGGTAAAACATTACCTGGTATCGCTATTATCAGCGAAAAGTAATAAGGAGATGTACTTAAAATGAGAAAACCTATTATCGTTGGAAACTGGAAAATGAATAAAAACAACGCTGAAACAAAAGCTTTCTTTGAAGCTGTTGATGCTGTTGCTGCTAGCGAAAATGCTACTTATGGAATTGGATGTCCATTTACTGATTTAAGAACTGCATTGGATCATGCTAAAAACTTAGTTGTTGCTGCTGAAAACTGCCACTTTGAAGATAGTGGAGCTTTCACTGGTGAGGTAAGCGTTCCTATGTTAGAAGAAATGGGAGTTAAATACTGCATTATCGGTCACTCAGAACGTCGTGAAATGTTCGGTGATACGGATGAAACAGTTAACAAAAAAGCAAAACGTTTAATCAAAGCTGGAATCACTCCAATCTTATGTGTTGGTGAAACTGAAGCTGATTACGATGCTGGAAACTCAGAAAAAGTAATTCGTGAAGAATTAGCTGGTTCTTTAGCTGATTTATGTCCAAAATGTGTTGGTGAAATGGTTATTGCTTACGAACCAATCTGGGCTATCGGAACAGGAAAATCTGCTTCTGTAGAAATCGCTGAAAACTGCTGTAAAATCGTACGTGACCAAGTTAAGGTTATGTATGGTGAAGAAGTTGCTGAAAAAGTACGTATCCAATATGGTGGAAGTGTTAAACCTAACAATATCGTTGAATATATGGCTCAACCAGATATCGATGGTGCATTAATTGGTGGTGCTAGTTTAAAAGAAGATAGCTTCACAGAAATCATCGAAAAAACAAAATAATTGATGATAATATAGGCCTCTTTTGAGGCCTTTTTTTTAGTCGTTTCTAACCAAAAAATAAAAATAAACTTGTCTAGGTGTTTGTTTCGTGGTAAACTATTCATGAACTATTTTAAATAGGGGGTAGAATATAATGAACTTTGTAGAAAATAATGGTAAAAAAGTCGCAGCGATTCTTTGTGTAGCATCTGCTTTCCCTGTTGTAGCAACAGTTGTTGCAGCTAAGGAAGAACCCGGATGGCACGGTGATCGTTACGTAAATGAAGATAAAACTGTAGCTAAAGGATGGCAAGAAATCGAGGGAAAATCATATTATTTCTCTGAAGATGGAACAGTTGATACTTCAAAAACAGCAAAAGCAACAACAGCTAGTGTTTCAAGTAACATTACAGGGGAAGTGAAAGAAACAGTAGCTACAGCTAGTCAAGAAGCTGTAAAAGAAGAAGTACAAGAAAAGGAAGCTGTAGCAACACCGGTAGAAACTACTACGGAAGCTCCAGTTGAAGATACAGTAGAAACTCCAGCAGAAACACCTGCTCCAGAACAAACTAAAACTCCAGCTCCAGAACAAACTGAGACTCCTGCTCCAGAACAAACT
>UMHM01082034.1_pt1 | contig 15481 bp, 12 predicted proteins | sample 1965501 | NCBI WGS metagenome assembly UMHM01 (sample SAMEA4836095, study PRJEB28245) | human gut metagenome | biome: gut microbiome; material: fecal sample | place: Denmark | collected 2008
GTGATTAACACGAGAGAGCCAATACTTTTGAAATTGGCTCTATTGATTTCCGCAAAACTGCAGCAGAGAATGTCGGGATGACCCGTAAAACATAGGAGGAATATCATGCCACTCAGAAAATTATTTACCCTTATCGAGCTCTTGGTCGTTATTGCGATCATCGCCATCCTGGCGGCGATGCTGCTGCCGGCCTTGAACAAGGCCAGGGAAAAAGCGCGTTCCGCGTCCTGCGCCGGCAATTTGAAGCAGTGTGGTTCGCTGCTGATCATGTACGCCGGGGATTTCAGGGGCTGGGGGCCCCTGCATTCGGAAGATTCGGCGCAGTGGGGAGACCGGTACACATGGCGGGAACGCCTGCAAAAGTCCTGATATCTGGCGAACTCCACCGACAAGAGCACCTTCTGCCCTTCCGCTCCATCCGAAATGGAGGGAATGTCTGCGGGAATGATCGGTTACGGCATCAACGGCGGCGATCACTTCAAGGGCACAGCCGTGAAAATCGAAAAGATTTCGTCGCGCGTCAAAGCGTCAGCATATTTTGCTTATATTGACGGCAATACGAATACGGTTTTTGATATTTCCCCCTCCACGTTTCCCTATCTTGCCGACTCCGCAAACTTCAATGAAACGACGCTGGAATTCGGCTTTCAACGGGGCTTCTTCCTCTGGCCGGCGCGCAACACGGCCAACGCATTGCGTGCTCCTGCGGTATCGATTCGTCACGCCGGCAGGGCCAACATCTTATCCCCGGATGGTCATGTCGGTGACAGCGACAAAAATCGTCTGGTTTCCGTCAACAAATTCTATGAAGGCTGCATTTATCGAATGGAAAGATAAAAGTGAGATTGAAAATGCAAATGAAAAAAATTCTTCTACTGCTCGGTGCAGTTTCAGCCGGTGTCCTGCCGGTGGCGGCAGAGGTCGTGCCGCTGTCGGTTTCCCAGCTTAAAACCGGCCCGGAGAGCACGTGCCGAAATGGAGTTTTCACTGTCACACTGCCCCGGGTTCCTCATACCGTCAATGAGACGCGCGGAGTGTCGGTCGAGCTGGATCCTGTGAAATTCCGTGGAAAGAGCATTATGGTTCAGGCGGAAATGCGATGCCGGGGGATCGGCTCTGATCTCTCCCAGCGGCATGTGGGAGGGAAAATTCTGTGGTTTTACCGCAATGCCGGCGGTGCGCAGATCTTTTCGTCCACGCCGCTTCTGGGAGACGAGGAGCAGTGGAAAACCGTCAGCGTATTCTGTGAATTCCCGGCGAACATCCAGAGCGCCGGACTGATTTTCGGAATTCAACAGGGCTGGGGAACGCTTGAATTCCGCAATCCACGCTACGAGGTGATGCGCAACGACGCGGATGCTGAAATGCTCCCGGAAGGGTTCCGTTGCGAATTTTCTCCGGCATTGCGCAAGCAGTCCGCCCGGCGCGGGGTGATGAGTCCGCCGCCCCGGCGAATCCGGGCCGAGGACATTCAGGAACTCGGCCGCTGGAACGTCAATCTGTTGCGGTACCAGATCGTCGACGGCATCTGGGATTTGAAGGATCTCGAGGAGTATGAACGCTGGATGGATGGGTGTCTCGATAAACTCGAAGCGCTTCTGCCTGTGCTGAAGAGCTGCGGAATCCAGGTGATCGTCGACATGCATACGCCACCCGGCGGCCGTTACCGCAATCACGGCCTTCTCGGCACCGCCGGAGAAGAGGCGGCGCATCTCTACGGCAATGATGCGCGGTTCCTGATGATGGACGATGCGAAATACCGGGATGCCTTCCTCAAAACATGGAAAAGAATCGCGACCCGGTTCCGCGGTTGCCCGGTGATCTACGGGTATGATCTGGTCAACGATCCGGATCAGCGCGGAGCCGTCAAGTTCAGCTATCGACAGCTGCAGTTGGATGCCGCGCGGGCAATCCGCGAGATCGATCCGGAGGTTCCGATCATCGTGGAGAGCAATTACTGGTGTTCCCCCGACGCCTTCGGGAGCCTGACCCCGCTGCCGCTGAAAAACATCATTTATCAGGTGCACATGTATTCACCCGGAGAGTATACGCACCAGGGGGTCGGCGATTCGAATTATGCAAAAAACTATCCCGCGTCGGCACAGAAATATCCGGACGGCGGCAGGAATCGTGAACAGTTGCGGAAAATCCTGCAGCCGGTAAGAGCGTTCCAGCAGAAATACGGCGCGAAAATTCTGGTCGGGGAGTTCAGCGTCACCCGCTGGTCCCCCGGCGCGGCCGAATACCTGAAGGACTGCATCTCCCTCTTCGAGGAGTACGGCTGGGACTGGTGCTATCACGCCTTCCGGGAGTGGGACGGGTGGAGCGTGGAACACAGTGACGATCCGCGCAACTCCTCACCCGTGCCTCACACACTCCGCAAGCAGGTTCTGCTGGATGCATTCAAGAAGAACCGACTCTGAGATTTGACCGGAGAAAGACGGAAACGGAGTGCTGCAGAACGTTCGAAGTTTGCAGCACTCCGTTTTTCTGCATGCCGTTGTGGTCCGGAGCTGTCGTGACCACAAAAAAGGCTGGTGCACACCCGTGAGGTTCTGCAACAACCTTTCTGACTCGATGGAGGGGAATTCCCCGGTGACAACTCCCCCGCGGGAGCGGCGAAATCACGCCTTGACCAGCTGGCGCTTCACGAAACGCAGCGGCTGTTGCAGCATCCGGATGATGAAACCAACCAGAACGGCTGCAATAAGGGTCCCTTCACGGATGCCGCTGATCTCCTGAAACCAGCAGAATGAGACGACGACCGCGGCGACCACGATGGAGACATCGAAACAGACCTTCGTCGTGCCGAAAGCGAAGCCGTACTCTTCCGCAACGGTCCGGACAAAGCCGTCTCCCGGCATGAAGGAGATGTCCGCCAGAAGCTGAAAGGCGATGCCGGTTGCCAGCATGGCGCAGCCGAGCAGCTCCTCCAGCAGCCGGAGCAGATAGTTTTCCGGAATGTAGAACGAGGAGAGCCACATGCCGAGATCGATGAAGAATCCGAAGGCGAAAAGGGTCGGCAGCTGTCCCAGCCGGGTCCAGTGGAACCGGCTGCGCAGAATGATGAACTGCATCAGCAGGAAGAGCAGATTGATGCCGACGGTAGTCATCCCCAGCGTCCAGGGAATGATGAAGGTGATCACATACGGCAGACTGGAGATGGGGGAGGTTCCCAGCCCCGGGCGGGTGCTGAGTGCGACGCCGATGCCGGCGAAGACGAGCCCGATGAAAAACAGAATAAAACGCTTTCTTTTGCTGTAACGGGATTTCATGGTTGTGAATTCCGACAATTTTTCTGAATCTGGAGCAGGGACTCCAGCAGAGTGTTGATCTTTTCTCCGGAAAGATTACTGCAGACCATTTGTTCCGTCTCCAGAAAGAGTTCGCGGAGGCGGCGGCCGACTTCCTTCCCCCGGGCAGTGAGGAATACGATGGAGTTCTTCCGATTGTCGTCCGTCTTGTCGCGGCGGATCAGGCCGGAATCCTCCATTTTCCCGAGGATCGGCGACAGCGTCGCCGGATCGATCAGGCAGCCGTCGGCGATCTCCCGCTGAAAAGAGTCGGGATGGCTCATCAGGTAGTCGATCACCTTCGGCTGGCCGGGCAGCAGCGCCGGATATTCCTGCCGCAGCCGGGCGAGAAAACGTTTCTGAAACAGCGTATGCGCCGCCAGAAGATTGTAGTGAAGGGAGTGTTCCATGGTCGATTTTATATCATTAGTATCCTAATAATATAGCAGAAAGTCCCGTTTTTTCAAGCGAAACACCGTGCAGACAGGCTTCAAACAAGGGAGAATTTTTTTAAAAAAAACGTTTTATCTATTGACATTTTATTTGATTTGCTATATAATTAAAACAGAACAAATCCATTTTATCATTCAAGAAAGTGGGTTTTGTACTGCTTGATAAAACGTTTTCCCGAGTGGCTTTGAGTCGGAGTTTTGAGATGGCTGTTGCACGTGCAGGGATCAGGGATGTGGCGAGACTGGCAGGAGTTTCCGTGGCCACTGTCTCAAAGGTATTCAATCCGTCGCGGACGACGAACATCCGGATGTCCGATTCGACTCGCCGGCGGGTGCTGGAGGCGGCGGAGCAGCTCGACTACACGCCGAACTACGGCGCGACACTGCTGCGCGGCCATAGTTCGCACACGATCGGATTTTCTCTGTCGCTCCCCGGCGAGGTGGGGGCGATGTACATGTCGGACTATCCGCGTGAAATTCTGAACGGGCTGGGGCGGGCGGCGGAAGCCGGAGACTACCAGATTCTGCTGATTCACGGCGGCGACTACCGAAACTACATGGACATCGAACGGATCGATGCGCTGGTGATCCTCGGATTCCGGGTGGTGAGCAACGCCTGGCAGGCGGAGATGGTTGACATGTTTCAGCGGTTCAACCGGCGGCAGTATCCCTACGTGGTGATCAACAACGGCTGTGACACGCTGCCGGTTCCGTCGATCAATCTGGACAATCGGCATGGTGTGAAGCTGATCGCTGATCTGATCCGCCGGAAGGGGTATTCTTCGGTCGGTTTCATCGGGGAGCTCACCACCAATCCGCAGTCCCATCTGGTCGAGCGGGAAAAACTGCTTCGGGAATTTCTGGCGGGCAGCGGGATTGACTGCGATGAGAGCCGTTTTCTGAGCGGTGCACGCCCCGGCGTGCCCGACCTGCCCCGGACCGGGCTGTACAGCCATACCGACGGAATGGAGGCGGTCCGGCTGCTGCACCGCCGCGGAGCGTTGCCGCGCTGTCTGGTCTGTGGCAACGATACGATCGCGCAGGGGGTGATCTGTGCGGCGGCGCAGCTCGGAATCCGCATTCCGGAGGAGCTGGCGATCATCGGCTTCGATGATCTGCTCTATTCGCAGTTCTTCAATCCGCCGCTGACGACGGTTCGTCAGCCTTACGGGGAGTTCGGGCGTCTCGCATATGAGTACGTGATCCGCAAACTCGATGAACCCGATTATTTTGCTCAGATCGAAATCAAACCCACGTTGATCGAAAGGAGTACCACATGACAAGATTCAGAAATTCAGGCTTGGCCCCAGTCCCGCAGGCGAAGCAACCGGTCAAAATATTCACTCTTATTGAATTGCTTGTAGTAATTGCGATCATTGCGATTCTGGCGGCCATGCTGCTGCCCGCGCTGAACAAGGCGCGGGAGACGGCGCGCAGTTCCTCGTGTCTCTCGAATCTCAAGCAATCGGCGATGGCCGGGCTGATGTACGCCGGCGAGAGCGGCGGGCGGTTCTACACCACCTATGCCGGGCAGAGCTGGTTTTATTTTCTGGCGAAATATAAGTTTATCGCCCGGACGGAGCCGGTGACGGATGGCTATGACGCGAAGGTGGTCCGCTGCCCTTCCGCAATCGGAACCATGACGACACGCAACCATTATAACTATCAGGTGTACGGAGCTCCGCACATCTACCGTTATTATTGCGGAACCCCTCAGGAGAAGGCTCTGCTTGACGAAATCGGCGGGCGTGCCTGCTTTGGGGGCGCGAACGATACCACGGGTTACTGGCAGATCGACAAGAGCAAAAAACCGAGTGCGCTGATTCTGCTGGCGGATACCTCGGTGGGAATTGCATATTCCAGCGCTGACAATCCGTTCGGAACCGGCTTTTACATGTTTTATCCGAAGGGAAACAACTGGGGCGGAAGCGTCAGCTCCAGTGGAGTCGGAGTGATCCTCCGCCACAACAACAGAGCCAATCTTGTTTTCGGCGATGGACATGCCGAGTCCATGACGGGGCGGGAACTCAAGGGTTCCCCGATGGGAATTGACAGTGCGTTGACGGCGGAAGGGGTGCCGGGCAACTGGTGAGAAAAAAAGGGTTGTTTCAATGAAATTGCAGATGTTTTTGCTGGCGGTGCTGACTGCGGGAATCGGGGTGTCCGGAGCTCCGCTCAAGCTGAAGATGAACTATTATGACAAATACAACGGCGGTGATTTCGATCCCGGATTCCGGCGGGTGCATTTCCCGTTTCCGGTGCTTGAGATGTCGTCGCGCAAGGTGGAGGTGCCGAAACGGGTTTCACAAACACCGAACCGGGTGGAACTCCAGTATCCCTGCGGCGCGAAAGCCTCGGTTGAAATCGGCGACTCCGGGAAGGTGCGGCTCAGGGTCTGGAATATTCCCCGGGGTGTTTCGCGGCTCCGCCAGACCGCCACACTCCCCTACGAGGCATTTACAGGGGGAACCGCGGTTCTGGGGCCCCGTCGGGTCCGGCTCGGTGAAAAGAACAACGGAACACTCTGCTTCTCTCACAATCAGAATTCGATCGGCATCTACCCCGCGAAAGGGGAGGGTCTGGTGGTCGCCACCGACGGCGTGGATGGTTCGGAGATCCGCCTTCAGGACAACAGCGTCTGGAACTGGAAGGTGTTCGAGCTGTTTCTCTGTTTCGAGATTCGCTCCGCATTCGACAACGCGCTGATCGTCAATCTGTCGTTGAACTCCGGGAGTCTGCCTCCTCCGGAAGCGGCGAAGCGTGAAATACTGGTCGACCGTTTCGGCCAGAGCACCCGGGCGGACTGGCCGGGCAAGGTGAAACAGGAGTCCGACTTCGTCCGGCTGCGGAACGAGGAGGAAAAATACCACGCTTCGCTGCCGCCGGTACCGGGGCAGGACCGCTTCGGCGGACTTGCCGGAAGTCGGGAAAAGTACGGCCTGAAAGCAACCGGTTTCTTCCGGACCGACAAGGTGGCGGGGCGTGATGTGCTGGTCACTCCGGATGGAAACCTCTTCTTCATGCTGGCGGCGGCGGGGCTCGGCATGTGTGACTCCATCACCAAGGTGGAGGGGCGCGAGGACAGTTTCGAATGGCTGCCGAAACGGAGCGACGGTCAGGTGTTCTATATCGATGGGAAACATGTGTCGTTCTATAAAATGAACCTGCTGCGCAAATATGGAAAATCCTTTTCCGACCGGGACTGGGCGCGGATGTTCTGGAAACGGCTGCGCAAATGGGGGTTCAACAGTTTCGGCCCGTTCAATTCGATTCCGGTGCAGGACTATCCGCCTCAGGCCCCCTACGCGGTCGAACTGACTCCGCCGGAGAAGCTCAATCTGGTGCGGCTGATCTTCGACCCTTACGATCAGGAGCGGATCGACCAAATCGAGGAATTTCTGCGGAAAAAATTGGCTCAGCATTCAGCAAATCCGTGGTGTATCGGTTATTATCTCAATAACGAACAACCTTTTGACGAAATCATCTTTCAGATTCCGAAAAAGGGGGCGGAGGTCGCGGCAAAGCGGGCGCTCTGCCGGTATCTGGAGAAGAGATACCGTTCGATCGAAGCATTCAACCGGGGGTGGAAGACGCAGTTCCGCTCTTTCCGGGAGCTGGAAGGAGCGGCGCTGGCGGTTGGTCCGGGGGAGAGCCGGCAGGCAATGGAGGGTTTCTTTGAAGAGTTTCTCGAACGTTATTTTTCCGTGCTGACCCGGCTGGTCCGTAAATACGACTCCAACCATCTGCTGCTCGGCAGCCGGATCATGCCGCACACCGCCGCGCCGCGGCTTCTGCGAATCATGGGCCGGTATACCGATGTGCTGAGCGTCAACTATTACACGCATGGGGTGGATCTGGACTACCTGCGGCAGATCTCGCAGAACGCCGGAGGCAAACCGATCATTCTCAGCGAGTGGAGCTTCGGCGAAAAATCGCACGGGCACTCCGGAGGAGTCCGCAACACCGCCGATCAGCAGGAGCGCGGGCTGGCCTATCGAAATTATCTGGAGCAGAGTGCGGCACTGCCGTTCGTCGTGGGATCGGTTTTCTTTCAATGCGTCGATCAGCCGGTGAGCGGACGGTGGATCGGCGGATTCAGCGGGGAGCGGTTCAATTGCGGGTTGATTGACGTAACCGACCAGCCGTACCGCGATTTCCTGCGGGAGGTCCGGTTGAGCAATGCGGAAATTTACGATGTGATCTTGAACAGGCGTCCGCCGTACCGGCTGGAGAAGTCCCCATACAATCTGATCGGCAGAAAACAGGGAACTCGTGAATTCGCGGTCTCGCGAATCGTCTCTCCGGTGAAGGTGGACGGCACACTGGCCGGCTGGCCGCAGCTTCCTGCGCAGCAGATCACCGCATCCGACCTGGTGTTCGGGACGGGCGCCGTGAATATCCGGGCGGACTTCCGGGCCTGTTTCGACGATCGGAACATCTACTTTGACGTCAAGGTCACCGACCCGACGCCGCTGCGGAATCGGCAGAGCGGACACCGGATCTGGCTGGGGGACTGCATCGAACTGTTTTTCGCAACGGTCCGGCCGGAACAGAATGGAGAGTGTCTCCCCGGAGATCGGCAGCTGGTGATCGCCTGCCGTCCCGGGAAGGAGATTGAATATCACTGGTACAACAATGCCGAACAGCTGGAGCCGGTGAAGATCCCGATCCGGATTGGAGAATTGCCGGGAACCGGCTACGAGGTGCAATTTGCGATTCCGCTCGCGGCCCTCGGTCTCAAGCCGGAAACCGGAACGGAATTCCGGTTCGACATCGGCTTCGGCGACAGTGAGGATGGGCGGAGCCGCGCTCGGCAATTCATGTGGAGCGGCAGTGACCGAAATGCGCGTGACCGCTCCGGATACGGGAGGGCGACGTTGATCAATTGACCGTGTCGATGAAAAACGCGCCCGGAGCGGAAATCCGCGCCGGGCGCGTTTTTTTCGTGGTAAGTTGCCGTTTCAGTCGAGGTCGGCGATGTGGCAGGGGTAGCCGAGTTTCTTGCGGAGCGCGTCGAGATCGAGTTCCCACGCTTCGCACTTCCGCTCGATCTGCATCGCGGCGGCCAGTCCGCATACCTGACCGGTCATCGCCACCGCCGGAATCAGCCGGGCGGCGTCCCAGGCGTCGCCGATCGCCGAAACCGAACGGCCAGCCACCAGCAGCGAACCGATGTGCTCCTTCGGAATCATCACTCCGAACGGAACCTCCCAGATGATCCCCGGGTCGGAGATTCCGGCGATCATGCCGATCGAATCCGGTTCCGCCCGGTTATATTGCTGATTCTGCATCGTCCGGTCCCCCTCGATCGAATAGATCTTGCGGAAGAGCGGCATCAGCGGCAGCTTCACCGGGAAGAGCGTCTCGCGGTCCGCTTCGCCGCTCTCGTACGCCTTGCGGTAATGCTCGCGCATCACCCGGTGGCTCTTGAGCACGAACTCCGAAACCGATTTCCCGGAAATGCCGTGGAAATAGAGCTTCTCCCGGTCCTCTCCTTCCGGCAGTTCAACGTCGTGGAGCATATCCGCCCGGCCGGGAATCGGCGTGAACTCCCTCGTCACGTTGGAGCCGAACAGCCCCAGCGGAATGTTGTCGAAGGGGGAGCGCTTCTGGCGTTTTTCATCGTAGTCCAGCATCCAGGTCGCGAGGCAGTTGTCGTCGGTCCGGCAGGCGGCGCCGGCACGGCGGGCGAGATCAGCGTCGCCGGTGGCGTCGATGAAGCACTTCGCCTCGATGCGGAGCCGGCCGCTCTTGTTTTCGACCTCGACCGCCGCGATTCTGCCGTTGTCACGCTCGACCGCGCAGAAGAGGGTGTCCAGCCAGATGTCGACGCCCGCCTCTTCGAGCGCCTCGTCGAGCGCCAGCATGAAGGCCGCGGGACTGAACGCCGCCTGGAGCCGTTCGGTTGTTTCCGTGTTCCGGCCGTTCTTCCACGCCGCCGGGACTCGTCCCGGCCCGTAGAGGAGACTCCGGTGCAGCAGCTCTTCGGAGACGCCGAAGGTGACCTGCCGGCCGCGGCCGTCGCAGAGCGGCAGATAGAAGTAGATCAGCCCGGCGGTGGCGAGACCGCCGAGCAGCACGTTTTTCTCCATCAGGATGGTTTTGCAGCCGCAGCGGGCGGCCTGCAGGGCGGCGGCGGCTCCGGCGACACCGCCGCCGATCACCGCGACATCATACTGTTTTGCGGACTTCACGGGAAACTCCTTTCGGTTTGTCGTTTGATCCATAACATACCACACATTTCCTTAAAACAAAATGGTATTTTTTCTGAATTTTATGTCTATCCGTCCAAAAGCGGCTTGAAAAGGGGAGCGAAGCGAACTATACTTTTCCCATGCAGAAGATCGATATCAGTCCCGGTCAGATTTTTGACGGAATCCACGTCCGGCTATTGCGCGTTGCGACCGGAGCGATCACCTCGCGCTCTCCTGGGTGGTGTCGCTGCGGCTATCCGGAGTTCATCCTGATCCGCGAAGGGGCGGTACGGAGCGAGTTCAAGGAGGCGCCGGGGCGGTTCATCGAGCGGCCCGCCCATTCGATCATCCACTTCCCGCAGGATTCGATCCGCCGTACCTGGCTGGCGTCGGAGGAGCGGGCGCCGTTCGTGTCGTTGACCTTTTCCGCCCGGAGCGACCTGCTCTTCGATCTCCTCGGTCTGCTGGAGATTCCGGATTTCATCCGCTCGGTGGAGGCGGAGGAGATCATGTGCCGGATGGTTCCTCTCGCCGGAGCGGACACGCTTGCCGACCAGCTGCTCGTTCAGGAGCTGCTGCTGCGTTTTCTGCGGATCGTGGTTATGCAGTCGGCGATCCGCGCGGAGGCGGTCCGCTTCTGCCGGGAGCGGTGGTTTCAGGAGGTGACCGCCTGCATCGATTCCGAGCCGGGGCTGGCGTTCTCGCCGGGGGAGCTGGCGAAGCGGTGCGGCATGTCCCGCCAGTCCTTCTACAGCAAGTTCAAACAGGCGACCGGAATGGCGCCGCTGGAGTACATCCGGCGCAAGCGTCTGCGCGAAGCGGAACTCTTGCTGCTCGACGGCGACGCCGGAATCGGCGAAATCGCGGAAAAACTGCGCTTCTCCGATCAGTTCCACTTCTCCCATCTCTTCAAGAAGGTGTACGGCATGTCGCCGCTGAGCTTCCGCAAGGCGGGCCGGGAGCGGAACCGCCAGCTTTACCGGAGCTGAACCCGGTTCATTTGGTGTCGTCGAGCGGGGCGAGCATCCGCTTGAGCCGGTCGGCAATCCGTTCGGCCATCAAGGCGGCACCGAGGTCGTTGGGGTGGCAGTTGTCGATGGTGCAGTCGTAGCGGAACGGACCGGCAAAGAGCGTCTCTCCGTCGAGAAAATCCACGAATCGGTCGCCCTCGTCGAGCGCGTGGAGGTGTGTCCGCATGACGATCTCCCGGCGCCGTTTGCTCTCCGGCGTATTCATGAAGTCGCAGCGCGAGGTGAGCAGCACCGGCAGTTCGGGGCAGAGCGTGCGCAGGTGGCGGAAGAACGGCTCGTGTGTCCGGGCGAGAAACTCCGGATCGGGAGCGTTATGGTCATATTCGAGCACCAGCGCGGCCGGATCGAGTCCGGCGATCTGGTCGGCGATGTGAAGTTCCCCGAGGCAGGCGCCGCTGAACCCCATGTTGATCATGGGCAGGTCGAGCAGGCGGGAGACGATGGCCGGGTAGTTCATGCCGGGGCGGCTCACCGCGCCGCAGTTGGTGATGGAGGAGCCGTAGAAGAGGAGCGGTTTCTCCATCCGGTGCGGTGTGGGTTGTTCGATGCGGCAACCGGGATCGACGCCGATCCGGATGGCCCGGACCGCGCTGTGGAGCGGGAAGTAGAGCGTGTATTCCCGGAACTCCCGCTGCCGGGGCAGCGGCAGGGCGGAGAAGAGCAGTTCCGCGTGCTGGTCCTGTGAGGCGGGGAACTGGTTGCCGCAGAATCGCTTCTCCGTGCCGGAGCCGATGTAGAGGTCGAAACCGGTGCTGGCCCGGCGCTGAGGCCCGGCGTAGAGTTCGTCGTAGGTGACGTCGAGGGCGATTGCGGTCGAATCGGTGACGAAGCGGAGCACTTCGCCGGCCCCTTGAAGGCTCATCGGGAGCACCTGCGGGCGGATGCACTGTTCTGCGGCTTCGAGCGGCAGGCGGCTCCGGTGCCCCTCGGCGTCGAGGAAGGGGAAGCCTTCCAGTGCAAATGGGGCGGCGAATCCGTCGTGGAAGACCATTTCGCGGCCGTTTACATTCTGCGGTTTGTAGTTGGTGTCGAGATCAGAGAAATCTTTTTCCGGAACCATTTCTTTTTCCCTCAAATATGTTCCCGGGCGCAGCCCGATTGAATCTTGTCCGATTTAAGATAGTATCTTTTTCCGGTTTGGCAATGGCGAAACGCATCAAAAATTCCCGAACAGGCGTATTTTGATGAATTCGCCACTGCATTTCCGGGGGGACCCGCCGTCCGTCTCGCGGCGATTGGCGAGGGCGGAAGTTTTCCGGCGATTTTCACTTACCTGCGGTGATTTGCAAATTTACAAATCGCAAATCCATGCTATATTATCTTTTTCAGAACTGTTTTTGCTATGGATTCAAGATAATCACAGGGAAAATGACCGTGAAAGAGATCAAAGTCGGAATCATCGGATTTGGAACCGTCGGCGCCGGTGTCGCCGCCAACATCCTCGCCAACAGCGATGTGATCGCCAGCCGCACCGGTGTGAAACTCGTCCTCGCCAAAGTCGCCGATCTCGATATCACCACCGACCGCGGCGTGCGGATTCCGGAAGGGGTCCTCACCACCGACGCCGCCGAGGCGATTCGCGAAGCGGACATCGTCGTCGAACTGGTCGGCGGCACGACGGTTGCGAAAAAATTCATCCTCGACTCCATCCGGGCGGGCAAGCCGGTGGTCACCGCCAACAAGGCGCTGCTCGCACTCCACGGCGAGGAGATCTTCGCCGCCGCCGAGGCCGCCGGTGTCGACGTCTACTACGAAGCGAGCGTCGCGGGCGGAATTCCGATCATCAAGGCGTTGCGTGAAGGGCTGGTTTCCAATCGGATTCACCGCATCTACGGCATCATGAACGGCACCTGCAACTACATCCTCACCCGCATGGAAAACGAAGGGGCTGACTTCAGCACCGTTCTCGCCGACGCGCAGAAGCTCGGTTACGCCGAGGCGAATCCCTCGCTCGACATCGACGGCTTCGACACCGCGCACAAGACGGCGATTCTTGCCGCGCTCGCCTTCGGGGAGTGGTTCGGGCTCGATCCGGTCCACGTCGAAGGGATTCGCGACCTCGAACTGGCCGACCTGCGTTACGCCGAGGAGCTCGGTTACCGGATCAAACTGCTGGCGGTCATCAAGGAATCCGACGGCGACGTGCAGATGAGCGTCCGGCCGACGCTGATTCCCCGGAACACCTTGCTCGCCAATATCTCCGACGTTTTCAACGGTGTGCTGGTCGAGGGCGACACCGTCGGGCAGACCCTCTTCTACGGCCGCGGCGCCGGGCGGAACGCCACCGCCAGCGCGGTGGTCGCCGATCTCACTGATGTGGCGATCAACCTCGCGGTCGGGTCGGTGCGCCGGATTCCCGCTTTCCGGCCGGGGAAACTTTTCCGGCGGGTGCTGTCGATGGAGGAGAGTTCGAGCCGCTTCTATCTCCGGCTTCAGGTGCGGGACTGTCCCGGCGTGATCGCGTCGATCGCGCAGATTCTCGCCGACAAGTCGATCAGCATTTCCAGCCTGATCCAGCACGAGCGTCGCGAGGCGGACGGCACGGTGGCGCTGGTGATTCTGACCCACGTCGCGCCGGAGAAGAGCCTCCGCGCCGCGCTGGCGGAACTCGCGACGCTTTCGATCAATCAGTCGCCGGTCAAACTCATGCGCATCGAAGACATCTAGGCAGAGGAACTGAAATCATCATGGGAATTCATACCGTAGAAAAAATCGGCGGAACCAGCATGACCCGCTTCGGCGAGCTGATGGAGAACATCCTCATCGGCAACCGCCGTGGTCCGGAGCTTTACAACCGCATCTTCGTCGTCTCCGCCTACGGCGGGGTCACCAACCTGCTGCTCGAGAACAAGAAGACTGCCGAGCCGGGCATCTTCGCGGCGTTCGCCGCCGGCGACCGGTCGTGGGCGGATAAGCTCGAATCGACCCGCGCCGAACTGATCCGGCTCAACCGCACCTTCGAATCCCTCGGACTCCGGCAGGATGCGGCGGATGATTTCGTCAACGAGCGGATGGACGGGGTGAAGAGCTGCCTGCGCAACCTGATGCAGCTGCGCAGCTTCGGCCATTTCCACCGTGAGGACTATTTGCCGGCGGCGCGCGAACTGCTCAGCTCGGTCGGCGAGGCGCACAGCGCCTTCAATTCGACGTTGATCCTGCGGGAACACGGTGTCAACGCGGTGTTCGTCGACCTCTCGGGCTGGAAGGATCAGGAGACCGGCACGATGGAGGAGACGATTCTGCACCACATTCAGGGGCTGGATTTCTCGCAGTGCATGCCGATCGTCACCGGCTACGCCAAGTGCGCCGAAGGGGTGATGGCGAAGTTCGACCGCGGCTACAGCGAGATTACCTTCAGCAAGCTCGCGGTGGTGACGCAGGCGCGGGAAGGGGTGATCCACAAGGAGTTCCACCTCTCCACCGGCGACCCGAAACTGATCGGCAAGGACAAGGTCCGGACGATCGGACACACCAATTTCGACATCGCCGACCAGCTGGCGGACATGGCGATGGAGGCGATTCACCCGAAGGCCTCCAAGGCGATGGAATTGAACAACATTCCGATCCGGGTGGCCAACGCGTTCGACCCGGGCAATCCGGGTACGCTGATCAGCCGCAACTACGTTTCGCCGAATCCGCGGGTGGATATGATCTGCGGGCGGCGCGATCTCTTCGCGGTGGAGGTGTTCGATCCGGAGATGGTCGGCGAGAGCGGCTACGACTTCCGGGTGCTGCAGAGTTTTGCGAAGCACCGCATCAGCTACATCGCCAAGAACACCAATGCCAACACGATCACCCACTATGTGCCGGAGCGTTCGCGCGGGCTGGATGCCTGTCTTGCCGAACTGGCGGAAAACTTCCCCGCCGCGAAGATCTCCACCCGCAAGGTGGCGGTGATCGCGGTGATCGGCAGCAACATGAAGATTCCGGGCTTCCTGTCGCGGGCGGCGAAGGCGCTGGCCGAGGCGAAGATCAACGTTCTGGCGCTGGACCAGTGCATGCGGCAGGTCAATATGCAGTTCATCATCGACCGAGCGGATTTCGAGGCGGCGCAGAAGGCGCTGCATCATGAACTGGTGGAGAACGAGGCGCTGCTGTAGGCGGGATACCCCGGAGAGAGGAGGCCGGTGATGGAATTTGCGGCGGGTTCGGTGGCTGGCGCACTGCTGCTGACGACGCTGGCCGGTGCGGCGACGGTGCTGGGCGCCGCCGCGGCATTTTTCACCCGGCGGACCAATACCCGTGCACTTTCGGTGGCGCTCGGGCTCTCCGGCGGCGTGATGGTCTACATCTCATTTGTCGAGCTGCTGGCCGGAGCCAACCGCGAGTTGCGGGAGGTGTTCGGCGGGGCGCCCGGCGCGTTTATTTCGATGGGGGCGTTTTTCGGCGGAATGCTGCTGGCGGCGGTGATCGACCGGCTGGTACCGGAGCCGGTCAATCCGCACGAGACCCGGAGCGTGGAAGATATGGAGCTGCCTCACGCGGACTTCCGGCCGCTGCGTCGGGCGGGG
>UMHM01019619.1_pt1 | contig 15479 bp, 14 predicted proteins | sample 1965501 | NCBI WGS metagenome assembly UMHM01 (sample SAMEA4836095, study PRJEB28245) | human gut metagenome | biome: gut microbiome; material: fecal sample | place: Denmark | collected 2008
TAATAAGGAATTAGAGGATAAACCTTATTATTTAGAATATATGGATGAGACAAGAGAAGAGGTTTATAAAGCAATCCAGAATAAGTTTACTATGTCTCAACCTTTAAAAGTAACGAATGATCATAAAGTGTTTATTATTTTTAGAGGAAATATTGATATGCGTGATGTAAAGACTTTCTGCAAAATGATGCTACAGGAATTAGAATATTTTACAGAAGGTATTCATGCAGCAGATTATGCTGAATTAGAAACGATGTTTATGGAGATTGGTCGTGCTCCTAGTTTTATGAAAGCATCAAAAGTTGGAGAAAAGTTGACACAAACGGATATTCTTGACAAAATAATGGTGCACATGGATGGTCATGATCAACCTCAGGATAATGGTTGCTTGACACCGTATACGGATTATGTTGAATTTAAAGAGGAAGAAAAACGGAAAAGTCTAGAAAAAGAAGAACTAGAAGAAGTAGTTGAGTGGTAAGGAGATAGTTATGGCAGAAGGAAGAAAGACAAGACAGAAACAACAAGCAGATTTAAAAGGGAGTGTATCTGGTTGGCATGTTTATATGGATGAAAGAGGAAGAGCCGTATATTATGATGTGTTCTCTAAAACAGGATATATTTTAGCAAACAATGAACAAAGATATAAACAATTTAGCATGCGCTTTGTGATGGGGTTAATTGGTTTTATATTGATGTTAATGTTTGATATGCCTATCTGGTTATGTGTTTTAGTTGGAGTAGCTGTTTATGGGTTTATGGAATTTAAATTTAGACAATTTTTAAAATCGTTAGTCCGTATTGAAAATTTTAAATGTGATGAAAAAATGAAGAGTGAAGCTTCCATAAAAACATTAGATACAAATAAAGTTTTATTGAAAACAGTTTTATTATTAGCTTTATCAATTTTAATTATCATTAATGCGAAAAATGAAAATTATCAAGGATGGATGTTATATCTAAACTATGTGATTAGTGTATTAACATTAATCTTTGCTTTATATCATGTTAAAGAATTAATTTCTAGAAAGAACAACAAATAAAAGGTCTAAGGACCTTTTTTCTTTTTTTGATAAATAAAAAACGCATCATTTGAGATGCGCTATTTCTTTAATTAACGTACTAATTCTTCCTGGTGACTAGCGTAAGTGTACTCTTCAATTGTATACATAATGCGAGCTTTGATTAATTCTTCAGGAGTATTGTTTAATTTACCTTCACGTACCAAAGTATATTGGAAAGGCATATATTGACTTAATAAAGGTAATGGTACTGGGTGTTCCTTTAAATTAGATAATAATTTAGCTAACGCATTTTGAACATTTTCCTGAGGTAAATAATAACGGCAGCGATCAGAGAAAGAATATTTACGTTTAAATGCGATTTCTTTTTCTGTTCCATGATAATATGGAGCCCATTTTACTGGATTAGCTAACATAGCTTTGTCTAGCTCTTCACGGAAGTGACTTGTTTCAAATCCATAAACTTCAGATAATTCCTCTTCAATCATGCATAATGCGAAAATTCCTTCACGTGCTGCATAAGTTAGTCCTGGACCAACTTTTAGGATACCAACACCATCTTCAACAAGTTCACGTAATTTGTATTTAGTTTGATAATCTGTAGAGTGGCCTTCAAAAACTAATTGATCAAAATCTTTAATGCTTGCCATTAAATCTTTTGCACGTTCTCTATCATATTCTTCACAGCCAGCATCTTTTTCTTCAACACCTGGTTGAACAACGGCTGCGATTACATGACTCCATGCATCTTCAATACCAGCTTCTTTAAATGCATTTTCAAAAGTAGCAACAGTATTTTTGAAATCTTCAGGTTTTGTTACTTGCATACCAGCGTTTTCTTCTTGTGCTCCACCTGGAATTGGAACTTCACTACCAACGATATATACAGGGTGAATGGCTTCTGGATTTTCTTGAAGTAATTCTTGATATGCTTCTTCACATACCTTAGCCAATGTGGCACCACGACGAGCAATTGTTTCATCGCTTAGACGAGTATTCGGATCATCATCCGCAACCTTCATACTTGTGTCAATGTGAATTTTTGTGAAACCAGCACGTACATAATCATGTACTAAAGTTTTTGCGTAATCCATAGCTTCTGCTTCTGGTTTGTTTGCTACTGTTAATGGACCTAAGTGATCTCCACCTAAGAAGATGCGATCGCTTGATAAACCAATTTCTTTTGCTTTTTCATGGCAAAAATTGAAAAAATCTTGAGGTGTCATTCCAGAATAACCACCATTTTGGTCTACCTGATTTGCAGTGGATTCAATTAAAACACATGAATCTTGTTTTTTTGCTGCCTCCATTACAGCTTCAACAACGAATCCGTTACTTGAACAGCATGAATAGATAGCTACAGCTTGACCTGCTTTTTGTTTTTTTACAATATTTAATAATGGGTTTTGTTTAGGCATTATATGTCCTCCTTAACTATTTTTATTATACAGTATCTTTAACATTTTTTCTTCTTTTTGAGATAAAGTCAATTAAAAAGTGCAAATATTACTAATTTGTTAAAAATGACAAATTGTTGATTAAAACGTTCATTCCATTTTGAAAGCGCTATGTTATAATTAATTAGAGATATGGAGGAGATAACGATGAAGGTTATTGTTTGTAAAGATTATGATGAAATGTCAGCAAAGGCATTTGGTGTTATGAAAGAATTGTTGGATGCTAAAAAAGATGCAGTATTAGGATTAGCTACAGGATCAAGTCCGGTTGGATTATATAAGGAAATGATTCAATACTATAAAGATGGTTATAGCTACAAAGATATTAAATCTTACAATTTAGATGAATATGTTGGAATTGATCGAAAAGACCCACAATCATACTATACATTTATGTATGAAAACTTGTTTAAAGATATTGATATTGATTTAAATAATACACATGTTCCTTATGGAAACACAGAAGCAGATTGTAAGGCTTATGAAGATGCGTTAAGTGAAGTATCTATTGATTTACAAGTTTTGGGTATTGGACAAAATGGACACATCGGATTTAATGAACCAGGAACACCATTTGAAGAATTGACACACATTGTGGATTTGACAGAAAATACTCGTGAAGCAAATGCGCGTTTCTTCGATAATGATATCAATAAAGTTCCAACACAGGCTATTTCAATGGGAATTGGAACAATCATGAAATCTAAGAAAGTATTACTAGTAGCGAATGGTGAAAATAAAGCCGATGCAGTTAAGGCTATGATTGAAGGACCAGTTGATACAGCATGTGCAGCAAGTGCTTTACAAAACCATGCTGATGTAGTTGTCGTATTAGATGAAGCAGCTGCCAGCAAATTAAGTAAATAATTATTGCTTTTTGAGTAGAGAATTAAATTTCTCTACTTTTTTTCATATATGTCACCAACTTTTAATTTGAGTATATAGTTTTGAAAAATTGTTATGCACCTTTTTTCGTGTTAAAATAAACATGTATGAAAAAATGGGTATATCGAATTTTACTCGTTGTTTGCCTTGGTGTATTTGGCTATAGTTCCTATAATTTATGGGATATTTATTCACAAAAGCAGCAGGTTGAAACAGAGACAAAAGAGTTAGAAGAAAAAATAGTTAAAACAAAAAAAGAAGATACAAAAACTCAAAATGTGCTACAGCCAGATTGGAAAGCATTAAAAGAGCAGAATGCAAATATAGTTGGATGGCTTTATGTTCCAGATTGTGATATATCATTTCCTGTTTTGCAGACAAAAGATAATCGATATTATTTGAATCACACTGTGAGTGGGGAATATAATCCTAGAGGGTCAATTTTTTTAGATGCGAATGCAAATGCTCAATTTGAAGATGATAATTCGATTATATATGGACATTCTGTTGAGGGTGGAGGTATGTTTACTTTATTAAAGAATTATTGCGACGAACAATTTTTTAAAGAGCATCCTGTTTTTTATTTGTTGACACCAGAATCGAATTATATATGTAATGTATTTACTTTTGCCAAAACAACGGAAGATAGTGTATTCTATACAACGTCATTTGGTGGCTATAGGAAAGAAACGATTGAATCGATGAAAGTGGCATCTACATATTTTAATGAGTTAAAAGATGAAGATGGATCATTTGTTTCTTTATCGACTTGTGATTTAGATTATGGTTTTGATTCAAATCACCGTTTTGTGATAACAGGCTATTTGGAAAAGACGAGTGACGATATTGTTTTGAAAGATTAATATATGTTATACTTTGTGAGGTTTTTAAGATGAAAATTTGTTTTGTAACAGGAGGAACAGGTGGACATATTTATCCGGCTTTAGCTTTAGCGGATAAAATGATGGAGCTTGATTCTACAACAGAAATACTATTTATTGGTAATGATGATCGCATGGAAAAGGATTTAATTCCTCAAAATGGATATGCGTTTAAATCTTTACATACGTCAGGATTAGTAGGAAATGTATTGAAAAAGTGTATGGCAGTTTGTCAGATGCTAAAAGCAGAAGTACAGGCAAAAAAGTATTTGAAAGAATTTATGCCAGATGTAGTGATTGGTTTTGGTGGCTATGTGAGTGCACCTGTTATTATGGCTGCACATTCTTTGGAAATTCACACTGTGATTCATGAACAAAATTCGATAGTGGGTAAGGCCAATCAACTTGTAATGAAGAAAGTAGATGCGATAGTTACTTGTTATGAAAAATGCAATGAAGTTTTCCCAAAAGATAAAATTTATATGTTGGGAAATCCACGATCTACAATCGCAAAAGAAGCTAAATTTGATGAAGAATATTTTAAATCACTAGGATTGGATTTAGATAAAAAGACAATCCTTATTGTCATGGGTTCTTTAGGTTCTAGTTCAGTAAATGAATTGATGAAAAGTGCTTTAAAGGGCGTCGACGATGATTTACAGTTTTTATATGTTTGTGGAAAAGACAATTCTCAAGATTTAAATTTATTTGAAAATCAAAAGAATATTCATGTCGTACCATATGTAGATACGTTACGTATCTATGGACATGTTGATGGTATGGTTTGTCGTGCAGGAGCTACGACACTAGCTGAAGTAACAGCTTTAGGGATTCCTTCTATAGTGATTCCAAGCCCATATGTGGCAAATAATCATCAATTTTATAATGCGAGTATGCTTTTAAAGCAACAGGCATGTCGTATTATTGAAGAGAAGGATTTAAATGCAGAGACGTTACAAGGACAAATTGTTTCATTATATGCCAATCCAATTGTTTATGAACAAACACATGAACATGCTTTGCAGATGGGAAAACCAAATGCAGCTTATGATATTATAGATTTATTGAAAAATATTTGTAAAAAGGGGAACTAATATGAGCATAAAGGATCGTTTGATGACGTATGCAGAGGTTTTAGAACATGAATCGATGAAAAAACATTCAACTTTTAGAATCGGTGGATGCGTTGATTATTATATATATCCAAAAAATTGTACAGCATTGATGTGTGTATTAGAAATACTTGCACAAGAAAATATTCCATATTATGTACTTGGTCGAGGTTCCAATATTTTGTGTTCAGATACAGATTTTCATGGTGCAATTATTAATTTAGATCGTACTTTGAATGACTTCTATTTTGAACCTGATGGAGTATTAGTGGCACAAGCTGGTTGTTCAATTATAAATATGGCAATAGAAGCTATGAAAAGATCGTTAACAGGTTTGGAATGGGCTAGTGGAATTCCTGGGTCTATTGGTGGGTGTCTTTACATGAATGCAGGTGCATATAAGGATAATATTGCAAATCATTTAATTGATGTGTGTGTATTGAAAGATAATACGATCTGTTGGATGAAAAAGGATGAATTAGATTATGCTTATCGTCATTCAATTTTTCAATCACATAAAGATTGGACTATTTTAGTAGGACGTTTTCAATTGGAAAAAGGAAATCAAAGTGATATTCGCGATTTGATGAATTCTAGACGTGAAAGAAGAATGAGTGCACAACCATTGGATAAGCCATGTGCAGGCAGTGTTTTTAGAAATCCTAAGGAGATTCCAGCTTGGAAATTGATTGAAAATTTAGGGCTTCGTGGATATAAAATTGGTGGTGCTATGGTAAGTGAAAAGCATTGTAATTTTATTGTAAATGACGACATGACAGCTACAGCACAAGATGTTCGTGATTTAATTCATGAAATCAAGTTAAAAGCAAAAAAAGAATACAATATTGACATGGTAACGGAAGTAGAGCAGTTCTATTGGTAAGAAAAAAAGCAAAGCTAACAATCCGACAATCTATTATTTGTAGTATTGTTTTAATGTTGTTTGCTAGTGTTTTTGTGTATTACTTTTCAACGGATTCCCATGTCAAGGTTTTAACATGTAAAAATAATTATTATTTGTCAGATAGTGAAGTCTATGACTTGGCAAATGTTAGTACAAAAACACGAATTTATTTAATGCCTTCAATTGTATTAGAAAACAGAGTAGAAAAAATGCCATTTGTGCAATCTTGTAAGGTATCTAAGAAAAACAGAAAACTAACTTTTGAATTACAGGAAAAATTGATTATAGGATATTATATCAAGAATGATAAAAATTATGCACTGTGCCAAGATGGAACTTCTATTGAGATTGAAGAACAGTATTTGAATACAATTGCACATTTTCCTTTGTTGTCTAATTTTAATGGAAAACAACGTAAATTGTTAAGTGAACAATTTCAAAAATATCGCAAAGTCTTAACGCGAGATTTGATTGAAAAATTTGCTGAAATTGTTCCATATAAAACGAGTTATGATAAAAATATGTTTAAAATCACAATGCAAGATGGAAATGTTGTATATACCAATTTAAACAGTATTAAAATGCTTTCTAAATATCAAAGCGTATTAACTAAATTAAAAGGTCAATCTGTTTGTCTAGTATTGGATTCAACACATTCTACTATTGAAAAAATAAGTTGTGATGATTTAAATCAGAAGAAAAAGGATACGTCTGATAAAAAAGAAGCTGTGGATGAGGCAAAGCAAGAAACGCAAGAAAAAGAAGAGCAACCATCTGAGCAAGAAACAGTTCCGGAAGGTACGACAGATACATATGATGATACATATGCTAGTTTGGAATATGATTCAAATTTGGGATTATATTATGATTCAAATACCGGATATTATATGGATGAAAATGGAACGTATTATTATTGGGATGAGGAGTCACAAAGCTTGGTACAAGCGTATTAGGATTTGTGTTTATATTTTAAGTAGAGTATAATTAATAAAAACAGGAGGTTTTATTATGCCTATTAATAAATCAACAGAGTATGGAAATATCGAGATTTCATTAGATGCGATTGCGAATCTAGCAGGTGGTGCAATCACTGAATGTTATGGTATTGTAGGTATGGCTAGCCAGAAAACTTTAAAAGATGGCTGGGCAGAATTATTGAAAAAAGAAAACTATGCTCGTGGTGTTGTTGTAACTCAAGATGAAACAGGTCTAGTTTTAAATCTTTATATTATTGCATTGCAAGGAATTAAATTGAGTGAAGTTGTATATGAGGCGCAAAAGCGTGTTAAATATGTGTTAGAGAAAACTTTGGAAGTAAAATGTAACGCTGTAAACATTTATGTTCAAGGTGTTCGTGCGATTAAGTAGGGGTTAAGAGATGGAAAGAATTAATGGTGTATTATTTAAACAGATGCTTGAATCGGGGATGAATAATTTATCTAATCATTCTGCCGAAATCGATGCATTAAATGTTTTCCCTGTACCAGATGGAGATACAGGAACAAATATGCATTTAACAGTGTCAAATGGTGTAAAAGAAGCACTTAAAACAAATTCAGATTCTGTAAAGGATATTGCGAAAACATTGTCTCGTGGATTATTAATGGGAGCACGTGGTAACTCTGGTGTTATTACTTCGCAAATTTTTAGAGGTTTTTATCAAGCTGTTGAAGATCTGGAAGATATGGATGCAGCGCAGCTTGCACATGCTTTAGTGAATGGAAGTCGTGTCGCTTATCGTGCTGTTATGCGTCCAGTTGAAGGGACAATTTTAACAGTCGTTCGTGAAGCAGCTGATTATACATATGCATACACTACAACTGAAGAAGTAACAGATTGTATTGAAGTCATGAAGAAGATGGTGGATGAAGCCAATGCTTCTTTACAAAGAACACCTGAATTATTACCAGTACTTGCAGAAGTTGGTGTCGTTGATAGTGGAGGAAAAGGACTTTGTGTAATTTTAGAAGGATTCCTTGCGGCTATGGAAGGTCATCCAGTTCAACTTGAAGGTGTAAAGGCTGCATCTGAGAATGCACAAGTGAGAGTTGAAGGTGGAGAAGAAGAATATGGATTCTGTACAGAATTTATTTTGAAGTTATCTGAAAATGGTGTTCGTCATTTCTCTGAAACTAGCTTTAAAGATGAATTAGCAACAATTGGTAATTCAATTGTTTGTGTGCAAGATGAGGATTTAGTAAAAGTCCATGTTCATACATTAGAACCATTTACAGCTATTAAAATGGGACGTCGCCAGGGTCGCTTTATTAAATTAAAAGTTGAAAATATGCAAGAACAGCATGACAACATTATCGAAAAAGAAGTAGAGGAAAAAATGGCAGAACACAAAAAATATGCCATTATTACTGTAGCTCCTGGAGATGGAATTAAGAAGATGTTTACAGAACTAAGAGCTGATATTGTTGTTGGTGGTGGACAGACAATGAATCCAAGTACAGAAGATTTTGTTTCAGCTGTTGAAAAGTTGAATGCAGATCATATCTTTATTTTACCAAACAACTCTAATATTGTTTTAGCTGCAAATCAAGCTGCTCAAGTATGTTCGGATCAAGATATTCATGTACTTCCAAGTAAGACGATTCCTCAAGGATTAAGTGCTTGTGTTATGTTTAATCCAGATGTTGAATTAGAAGATAACTTGGCTGAAATGAATGAAGCTATTGAAAATGTTAAATCGGGTGAAGTAACTTATGCAATCAAAGATACAACATATGATGGTCTTGAAATCAAAAAAGATGAATATATGGGTATTTTTGGAAAAGATATTTGTGTATCTTGCCCAGACTGCATGGAAGCAACAAAGAAATTGTTGGATAAAATGTTAGATGAAGATAGCGAACTTGTTACTTTGATTTATGGTGATACAGCGACTGAAGAACAGGCTGAAGAAATCGCTGCTTATATCGAAGATAACAGTGATGCAGAAGTCGAAATCCATGAAGGAAATCAACCTGTTTACTCATTTATTATTGGTGTTGAGTAGGCGCAATAAATTTGGATGGGGGTAGGTGAATTTGCTCTCCAAGAATTTAAGGGGCGGCATATACTCCAAAACAGTTTGTAGCTGAGATTAGGCTCGGACAACATTTAGTTGTCTGGGTCCTTTTTTTTCAACTATTTTAATGCTTCTATTATCCTTGTGATTTCAAAATCGATGCCTTTTCTAAAATCATCATACATCTGTTTCTGAATCGCTCCCAGTTGGGATAGCCACTGGCTGCTTTCGTAACCAATTTGATGATTGCATTACGATTCTCCATCAGTGCATTGTTGATTCTTTTCTGTTCTACAGTAATTTCTCCTGTGTCTTTTGAAACGATACAATAGTAATTAAAGGCGTGTTTCAAAACAAAATAATCCGAGTTTCATTCATATAATCCTGGAAGACATTTATATCTGAATGACGAGCATAAATGTACAACAACAATCTTATAATTCTATAATATCGTATATTAATCCTCGGGTACTAAAAAAGCTCTAAAATACTTTGGAGCAAGATTTTAGCTGCCTAGCACTCTACCCTATGTAATCTTAAAGCAGATCTAATCCCAACAATTTTATATAGTCGTTAAATAAGGGGTAGTAAAATTTGATCCTTTTTTGTAGATTAATAATTTGGTTTCAGAACAGTGAAATCCGATATGCGAAAAATCTTTAGAATATCACAATAAATCGGTTGTTGAACACGACGAAAAGGACTATCGTAATATGCATCTATTTTGGATGAGAATGATAAATGCTAAAAAATTGAAACTATTTCTCAACCGCAAAATAAAAGACCGCTTGATGCGGTCTTGATTGTTTTACGCGTTTTGTTTTTGTTCTTGAAGTTTTGCCTTTTCAACAGGTTGAACCAATTTCTTTCCAGAACCAATGAAGATCATCAATCCTAATGCCATTAATAGAATAGCGAAGAATAATTGTAGTCCGTCTGTCATAAATGCGAATCCACCAGTTACGAATAATTTTAAGCAGATGTTATATACCGACATTCCTAAGCTCGTCATTGTAACAACTAACATCATAACCATTGGTACATATAACATGTATCCTTTACGTCCTGTAACTTTTAAGAATACAGATAATGAAACTAATACCATATCCGCTAGTAATTGGTTAGCACTACCGAATAATGGCCAGATATTTAAGTATCCACCTAAGCTTAATAAGTAACCACCAGCTAATGTAATTAATGTTGCTACATATTTATTTGTTAAGAAGGCAACAACACTGTTCGTTTCAGTTTCTTCATTTACTTCAAATAATTCTTGGAATGATAAACGTCCAATTCTAGCGACAGCATCTAATGAAGTTAATGCCAAAGCAGAAACGAACATTGTCATGATGCATAGACCCCATTCTTGAGGGAATCCAAATTGTGAAATCAATCCAGTAACACCAACTGAGAATTTAATGAATGGTGTTGCAGTATCGGCAAATGCCATTGAAGATAATGTTTCATTTAATACACCTTTGCTAGCTAAGCTAGTTAAAGATCCAACAACTACGATTACTAAAACAGCTAATAAAGATTCAAGTAACATACTTCCGTATCCAACTTGTAACATATCACTTTCATTGCGGATTTGCTTAGAACTTGTTTCACTTGATACAAGTGAGTGGAAACCACTAACAGCACCACATGCAACAGTAACAAACAATGTAGGGAAGATATAGCTTCCAGTTGCAGATTTGAAACCAGTAAATGCAGGGGATGTGATAGTAGGATTTGATACAAATACACCAACTACAGCAGCAACAATCATTCCGATGAATAAGAATGTAGTCAAATAATCACGTGGTTGTTTTAATACCCAGATTGGTGTAACACTCGCAAAGAAGATGTAAACAAATACTAGATATACCCAAGTTTGTTTAGTAAAGTAAACTGGGAATGCAATTCCTAAAGCTAACATTGCAATAATTAATGCAATACCTAGAACAGCTTGTTTCCATCCTGAAAGTCCTGTTTTCTTTAAGAAGAAACCAAATGCGATAGCAACAAATACGTATAGAATTGTGATTGAACTTGCAGCTCCACTAGGTAATGATTGTGCTCCTTCTGCATTGAATCCGTTTAATGAGCCAGCAACCATATCGGCAAATGCAGCAATAACTAATAGTGTAAATAACCAACAGAACAAGAAGAATAATTTACGTCCTGTTTTACCAATATAAGTTTCAATAATTTGCCCCATGGATTTACCGTGAGATTTAACAGATGCATATAAAGCACCAAAATCTTGAACGGCTCCAAAGAAAATTCCTCCGACCATTACCCATAAAAAGGCAGGTAACCATCCAAATACCATCGCAAGTACTGGACCTGTAACTGGACCGGCTCCAGCAATTGATGAGAATTGGTGTCCAAATACTTCCCATTTATTACTTGGAACATAATCCACTCCATCTTCTTTTTCATAAGCAGGTGTCTTAGCTTTTGAATCAATTCCCCATGTCTTAACTAAATAGCGTCCATAAACTAAGTAGGCTGTTAATAACAATGCAGCAGCGATAGCTAATAATAATAGACCATTCATAAATAACTTTCCTCCCTTAAAACTTTCATTTCAAATATCCAAATAATAAAAAAAGACTTCGCCTATCTAAGACGAAATCTAACACTATTCCGCGGTACCACTTAGTTTGCAACATCGTTGTTGCCACTTAGAACTTCTTAACGCGAAGGACGAACCATCTTACTTTGATTTCAAATGATTAGCTCACAAGTGATAGCTCTAAGGACCGTTGTTATCATTTCACCAAAATTGATACTCTCTTAAACCAGGCTTGCTTAAAGTCGTGTCTTGCTCATAGCATTGAATATTTGTGGTTGTATAATACAACATGATGAAAAACATGTCAATAAAAAATGTAACAAAATGTAAATAAGCTTTTTCATAATTTACATTAATTACAATCATCGTTAGATTGTTAACTTTTGAACGTGTGTGCTATAATATTGTAATATGCTGGAGGGAAACAGATGATTTATATAACTGGCGATATTCATAGAGAGCAAGATATTCATAAAATTAATCCGAGAGAATTTACGGTTGGAAATACTTTAACGGAAAATGATTATGTTATTATATGTGGCGATTTTGGTTGTGTTTATGATGGTAGTACAGGAGATAATTTTTGGTTAAAATGGTTAGATTCACTTCCTTGGAATACATTGTTTGTGGATGGAAATCATGAAAATTTTGATGTATTAAATACATATCCTGTTGAAGAGTATAAGGGTGGGAAAGTACATCGTATTCGCTCGAAAATATTTCATTTGATGCGAGGAGAAGTGTTTAATATCGATGGTTATAAATTCTTTACTATGGGTGGAGGTTTTTCCCATGATGTCAGCTATCGTACAGAACATAAAAATTGGTGGAAAGATGAAATCTGCACAATTGAAGAAGCTAAGCATGCATTTGAAACATTAGAGAAAAATAAATGGGAAGTGGATTATATTTTATCGCATGATATATATTCTTCACATCCATTGGCTCACAAATACGAAACGGATATGAGTCTATATGGCGATGATTATTATGATTTGCATGATTGTTTGGAGACAGTTGAAAAGAAAACAGATTATAAAATGTGGTTTAGTGGACATTATCATGATGATTTAATTTATTATTCAGATTCAAATAAGCCTTGTTTGACTTTATTTAATAAAGTTCTATTATTAGATAATATTGATGAAGAAATGAAAAGCCTGACTAAAATTTAGTCAGGCTTTATTTTATAGGATATCTTGTAAATTCTCTTCGATTGTACTTTTTAATGTGTCAAATGAATGATCAAATCTTTGTTGATCGTTTTCGTTTAAGTGTAAACGAATAACTTGTTCAACACCATTTGATCCTACAACACTTGGTGTACCAATAAAGTATCCTTCTTTACCATATTCTCCATTTTGATATGCTGATACAGGAAGGATGGCATGTTCATTATTTAAAATACATGAAACGATACGTTTTAATGCTAAACCAATACCATAATAAGTAGCACGTTTTAATTCGATGATTTTATAAGCTTTGTCACGTACATCAATGTAGATTTCTTGTAGTTCACTTAAAGAAATATTATTTTCATCTAAGTATTCTAGTAAATTTTTACATCCAATATATGAATGAATCCAAGGAACGAAACTTGAATCTCCGTGCTCACCCATGATATATGCGTGGATATTGCTGTCGGCAAATCCTAATCTTTCGCTTAATGCATGACGTAAACGAGCTGTATCTAATACAGTACCTGAACCGATAACGTGATTTTTAGGTAATCCACTTTCTTTCCAAGCAACATAAGTCATGATGTCTACAGGGTTATTTGCGACAACTAAAATACCATTAAAGTTATTTTCTTTTAATGCTTTACAAACACCCTTTGTGATATTGGCGTTGATCTTAACTAAATCAAGGCGAGTTTGTCCTGGCTTTTGAGCAGCACCAGCTGTTAATACAACAATATTTGTATCAGCTGCATCTGCATATGTACCAGCACTGATTTTCATTTTTGTGTCCGCATAAACTAGACCATCATTTAGATCCATCTGTTCACCTTTTGCCTTGTCTTCATTCACATCGACTAAAACCAGTTCATCGATTCCCTTTTCTGAAAGCATAGAATAGGCAAAACTCATACCGACAAATCCAGTACCTACCAGCATGATTTTTCTTTTTTTAATTTTTTCAGACATAAACTTAAACCTCTTTCTTATTTTTATATTACTATTATAAGTTAGTTTAAACTAAAAAGCCAGTATTCACTGGCTTAATTTGCTTGAGTCTGTGCTTGCAAGGTAATTTCGACTTTAACTTCTTTTGAATTTCTTTCAACAATCATTTTAACAGTATCCCCAATTTTATGTTTTTTTAAGATACTTTTAACATCACTTGTTGATTGAATCTTTTGCCCATCAAAGCTAATTATACGATCATTTTGTTTCAGCCCTGCTTTATCGGCAGCCCCATTTTTCACAACTTGCACAATATAACATCCATCTTCATATTTGGAGTTTGAACTTTGATTATTAGAAGTATAATCATACAAACTTACATTTAAAGCAGGTCTAGATGTTACACTTCCATTTTGCATAAGCTCTGTGATTATATCTCTTGCTTGGGTGATTGGGATTGCAAACCCTAAACCCTCAATTCCTGTAGAGCTTTCTTTTGCATTTACAATGCCAATTAGATTTCCATCCGCATTGAATAATCCTCCGCCAGAGTTTCCTGGATTGATGGCGGCATCTGTTTGAAGAAGAGTCATGGTTTCATTATCTATTGTAATTTGACGATCTGTTGCTGAAATAATCCCAGTTGTTACAGTTCCACCTAGTTCACCTAGTGGATTGCCGATTGCGATAGCTGGATCGCCTACTTGTAGAACATCACTATCTCCAAGGGTTGCGGCCTGTAAATTGTTGGCTTCAATTTTAATAACAGCTAAATCTGTTTGTGAGTCTTTTCCAATAATACTCGCATCATATTCTGAACCATCAGTTGTGGTAACTTTAAGACTTGTTGCATCATTTACAACATGATTGTTTGTTACGATATATCCGTCGGCACTAATAATGACACCACTACCTGCACCTTGTGAAACATATTGGCCAAATATAGAATTTCCACTTGAAACAGATTCCGTTGTAATCTCAACTACACTATCTTTACATTTTTCAACAATATCAGAAACATCAGATACTTGAATAGTACCTTTGTTAGATTTTGAAGTTTGTTGCTCAATGGTAACATTTGTTTTGTTGGATAATTGGCTTCCAGCATAACCAGAACCAAATCCAACAACTCCTGATATAAGAATAATTCCGATTGTGGTTATAATTTTATTACGAATGGGAACATAGGTCTTCGGTCTAAATTCAGGTGGTGTTTGCATAAAAAATCCTCCTTTTTAATTATATTTAGTAGTATACACCATTCTAAACGAAATGGAATGTGTCAAATATTGCATTTTGTATATACAAATTTTGGATTATTTACTTTCAGTGCTATAATAACGTTATAGAAAGCGTATTTAAGGGAGGTTTCGTATGCCAGCAAAAACAATAAAAAAAGTTACAGATACAAAAGTAGTTGATACATCTAAAGAAGTAGAATTAAAGCCAGCTGAAGAAAAGAAGAATGAGGTAAAAAAAGCTCCAGCAAAAAAGACAGCTGCAAAGAAAGCAG
>UMHM01094612.1_pt1 | contig 15431 bp, 23 predicted proteins | sample 1965501 | NCBI WGS metagenome assembly UMHM01 (sample SAMEA4836095, study PRJEB28245) | human gut metagenome | biome: gut microbiome; material: fecal sample | place: Denmark | collected 2008
AATATATTTTGTATGATACAAGTAGCTGATAATTTTAATTATAAAAGTATGAAAGACTACTCGGATAATAATATAGATGAAGGTCATATATCATATTGCATAGAAACTGATAAACATTATAAGTTCAATTCAAATAACGATATAGATTCTACTACTGGTAAGTTTAGAGAGTTTATAGAAGGAGTATTACCTGATGAAGAAGATATAACATCAAACAACGATGATAAGTTAAAGTTTGCAGATAGAAAGTACAATCCTGAGAAGTTTAGCGGTAAAGGCTACAAAATACTTAGAAAGAACATACAAGATGGTAAGAACATACTATCACAAAGTATGATAAACCAACAGAATACTGTATATGAAATTAGATATGATTATGATCTGGATAACTAGGAAATTACTATACCTGAAGGTAGTACTTTGAAGTTTGAAGGTGGTAGTTTAAGTAATGGTACATTAATAAATTGTAGTAGTATAGACGGAAATAAAGTTTTCAGAAACATTAAGCTAGACAATAGTGTAAATGTAGATAATCTTTCAGATTCTATTTTCGGAAATGACTATATAATAGTCAATAACGAATTAGAGTTACAGTAGGCTATACAACATTTTAATGAAAGTAATTTGAATATTACTATATATATAAGAAATAATATATATAGCAGTGGATTAAATATAACAAATAAGATAAATACTTTAAAGATAATTGGAGGTAAAATTATATACTCTAAGTAGATTATAAATATAACTAAACAAAATTCAGAAACTCCTACACATTATATAGTAAAATTATCTTCAGATTATAGCATAATGGATCAATTTCAAAGCGACAATAAACTTTTATATTGTGGTGAAAATGATACATACATGTTAAATGACAAGATGAAAGCTTATAATATAAGTTCTAACATAGAAATTGATAATTTATACGAGTCTGTTACTAATGAAGATGTATATATAAGAGCTAAAATAGATAATGATCTTTATACAAAATTAGGTGATTTAGATGTTGAAGATTGCAGAAACTTAATATTTACATATACATCAGCTTGGGTAAATTTTTATGTTAATGTGCACCATATATCTGAGGGATATCTATATTTTAAAAATATTATAAATGACTCAGATGTTTATAATATGTATATTAATGGAGACTGGTCACACAATACTAAAGCTAGATATAAAATATTAAACTCTATCAAACTATTGACTTCTGATACAATTTGTGTAGATAAGAATAATAATTTGTATATACCTAAATATATAACTAATGTTTATTACACAGATAAAGGAAGTTATATTATAAACGGCTCATCTAATCTAGAAATATATAATTGTGAATTTTTTGGTGGTGATATCCAAATAAACAATAGCAATAATTTAACAGTGGAATCATGTACATTTAGTAATTGCTATTAGAGTATTGTTATACCAGCTAACTCCTCAAATAAAATTAGTATACAAAATAGTAACTTCACAGATATTTACAAAGAAGGCATTTTTGTAAGCAACGGCAATGACAATTGCAATATTATTAATAATTACTTTAAAAATACAGGAATTATAATATATAATGATGGCGCTAGTATAAATGTTAATTCTGATAATTGTTATATATATAATAATAAAATAGTTAATACATATACTGGTATTAGAGTAGGTAATACTAGGTCATTTTCATCTTATAATATAAGTGCGGGTATATATCATAATGAAATAATAATAGAAGAAGATTTTATAAATGGTAATAACAGTCTCAATGACTTAGGCGTTATTTATATTTTTACCCATCAAAATGGACATAATCCTTTAGGAGATGGAACAATAGTCAAAGAAAATATTATAATAAACAAATCTTCTTCAAATAATGCAAATGGCATATATTTTGATGATGGAGCTTATAATTCTTCTGCTATAGGCAATTATATTAAGGGGTTCTCTATAGGTCTAACTTCTAGAACTGTAGAAAGTACCTCTACTCCAAACAATAACCTAAATAAGAATAATAAATTTGAATACAATATTATTATAGAAGGTATAATAGTTATAGGTGGTAGAACTGATAAAATTAATTTACCTGTAGTATATTCTAATATTATTTTTACTAAAACCAAATTAATTAATATTTTTACTAACTTAAACGAATAGAACAATAGCGTTCTTCTATGTAATTATTATAGATTAAATGGTGATACTATATATGTTCCTAAATCTTTAATAAGTTACTTATGTAGTTATATTGGATTAAGCTCTTTTATTTCTAAGAAATTATTAGATATTAGAGCAGATAGAGAAGCTGGTTATTTAACTAAAGTAGAGCTTCCAGTTGATTGCGAATTCCAATATCTAAACGATTCTAGTATTAGTTATAAATATGTTGTAACACGATTCAAATTATCTTATGAAGATTCTAAAAGTACCACAATATATAAATTAAGTATTAATAGTGACGTATTCAATCTTGCTGGTGAAGTAAGAACTAGATATATTTCAGATAGATGGTATGTAGATTTTGTTCCTGTTAGTATATCTACTTTTATAAATTTAATAGAATATAAAATAGATAATACGTATTTATATATTAGATTTAGCGCTAATACTGAACTTTTAAATAGTGCTTTTTCCAGTGAATTATATTCAAAAATATGGAATTAGTTATTGTTTGGCTATTGTACAGCTATGAAACCCACTTCTACTTTATAGGGTAAAAGTGATGACAGTACTGATATATCTTATATTCAATCTTATTGTTTTCAGCAAGAGGCTCTTTATATGAAAGCATATTATGAGAATGAAGACGATGGCGAATGGAAATCTCTATTCAACTCATCTTATTATTTCTCTAGAAATAATAATAATATATTTATTGAAGGCAAAGATAAAGCTAAATTGTTATTATTTTCTTATAGTACAGCTGCAAATCCAGATGTAGTATATCAATTTGCTAGCAAAGATTTAGGCATTAGGAAAAACATATCTAAATTTTATTTTAAAGATAATAATTCTTTAAAATATTATAATGACGGTACTGTATATAATATAAACGGTGATATAGATAATACTAGAGGCACTTTTGCTTAGAAACCAACTTAGGGTATACAAACAGGTTTTGCTTACTTCTGTACTGATAAGCAGACAACTGAAGGTTCTAGAGATGGTATTATGATTTATTATGCTGGAGATAACACTTGGGTAGATGCTCTTGGTAGAATAGTTAGTTAACAAACTAAATAAGATATTAATATGGCACAGTATGCAACTAAAGATGAATTAAATGAACTAGTAGTACTAGTAAGAAATCTTCAAGGTGATATTAATACTCTAGATACTAGTGTAGGCGAGCTTGACACACTAGTAGAGAGAATTAACCATCTAGCTACCTTGAAAGATGTTACTATTACCTATATAACTGAAGGAGACCTACTATAGTACTCTAGTGATGGTACATGGCATAATATACAACCATCAGCTTTAGGTATTGGAGGTGAAGGAGGTGGTGGTATTGTTGATACTTCCGTAGTTAAAGCAATGATTAAACAAGAAGGATCTAAACTGTTCCTTAGTAAACTACAGGATGATCAAGCTGCTGGAATTATTACCTTCAATAATGGTTTAGTAAGTAATAAAATGACTTATTTAAAAGAAGGTGTACAAATAGGTCATTTCGTATCAGGTATGATTGGTGGTACAGGAGCTCAAATAGACAAGGATGGTAGAGGTGAAATGACCAGTTTGATCCTTAGAGAGTTTCTAGAAGTACCTGAGTTGAGATTTAACAAGATAGATGTTGTTAGTGGTGAATTATGGAACTCTATAGCATTTGGTACTATTGAAGATGTAGATATAGCAAACTAGATTGTTACTGTTAAACTAGAAGAAGGTGAATATAGCGGCATCAAAGTAAATGATATATGTAGAGGTATATTCCACAATTTAGGTTCTGGTAATGATACAGAGTCAAAACCTGATGAGAATGGCTTTGATACAGTAGCTGGTTTCAGTACGTCTTACTTTACACCTATTGAAGTATTAGACTCTTTTGGTAAGTAGTTTAGATATACTTTAAAACCTGGTACTACACAACATCCTAGTAAGTCAATGAAGTTCGTTGTATATGGTAACTTTACAGACCCTAATAGACGATCTAGTGCATATGCAACAAGAACATACAAAAGATACTTAAAAGACGTAAATACATGGCAAATAGACTGGACTAATATTGCATCATAGTTTGGTTTACTAGACGGTCTTAATATACCAGGTGGACCTAATGATGGTAATCTTACTGGTGATGGTGCTTATCTTACTAATGTATATATGACAGGTGCACTTATTCAGTTTACTCCTGAATAGATGGATGAAATGAAAGGTCATGATGCATATTCAGTATCATTAAGTAGAGAAACAGCTACTATTATACTTGATAACAATTTAAATATTATTGATGAGTATAATCAGTTAAGTCAATTGACATTTGCTATTCAAGCATTTAAAGGTCCAGTAGAATTAGCATATAGTGATGTATACGGTGAAGGTACATACTTCGTAGAGTATGAAGCCACTGGTCTTAAGTGTACTATGAGTAATGGAGTATTTAGAATTACTGAAATTACTAATGTTAGTGACATGCGAATAAAGATCACTGTAAACTGTGAAGGATTAGCTTTATTTAAAAAGGAATTCTTACTTAATTATCAGTTAGAAGGTGATGCTTTATGGGTAACGTATAATGATAATGATGCAGTACCTAACAGACCTACTGGTAGAGGTGAAACTGATGGTTGGCATAGAAACTATACAGCCAGTGCTATATGGATGTCAACTAAGAGTTCTAGAAGAATTGATGAAGGTGAATGGGGAGATCCAGTAAGATTCGTAGGAGCTTCTGTACAGGGTGAAGATGGTCAGTATACAGTATTCTGTTATACTAATTCTAGTGTACAACCAGAAACACCTACAAGTACATAGATACCCCCTTCTGATTCATTAACTACTTGGTATATGTATCCACCAGAAAGAGAAAGTACAGATGTATTTACTTGGATGACTCAAGCTACAGTATATGCAGATAAATCATTATCTGGTTGGACTAAACCTATTAGAATTACAGGTGAAACTGGTGAAGATGGTTCTGATGGTACTAAGATAGAATTTATATATACTTTGTTTACTCCTACTAATGATAAACCAAGACCTGATACTCCATCTACTAGTCAATAGGATGATTACATACCATTTGGATGGTCTGATAATCCACAAGGTGTATCTAAAGAAAAACAGTATGAGTGGATAAGTACACGTGAAAAGAAATCAGCTAAGTTAGGTGAAGGATATTGGGGTGAATTTTCATAGCCAGTTGTATGGTCTAAATGGGGAGAAAAAGGTATGGATGGAGATGGTTATGAGTACATATATACTCGTACTTCTGATGTAGATAAAGTTCCAGCAACCCCTTCTTCTATACAATAGAATGATTATATACCTACTGTATCAAATGGAGGTTCTACAGATTATGATTGGTCTGATGATCCTAAAGGAGTAAGTGAGACATATAAAGCAGAATGGACATGTAAACGTGTAAGAACTGATGGTGTATGGTCTGACTTTAGTACTCCAGCGTTATGGTCTAACTGGGGAGAGCAAGGCTTATCAGGAGGTCATTACCAATATAGATGGAAAGTGTCAAGTACTAAACCTTCTACTACTCCAGATAACGATTCTTCATGGTCTACTAATAGTGAACAAGCTATTGAGAAAGGTCAATATGTGTGGTAGATTCAACGATTTGTTAATCCAGATGGTACTACTACTGAGTGGAACAATATAATTAGATTAACTGGTGCTGACGGTAAAGATGGTGAAGATGGTAATAGTATCGAATTCTTATATGCTCGTAATAGTACAGGTAAGATACCACAAAAACCAGCTGATAATCAAATTGATGATTGGACAGGTACTGGACCAGATGGTACAGAATGGACTGATAATCCACAAGGAGTTACACCTAATATAATTTATGAGTATGTATGTCAGCGTTATAAGGATAAAGCTACTCAATTATGGGAACCTTATTCCAATCCTGGTATATGGGCTAGATATACTGAAAGAGGTAAAGATGGTGATGGATATGAATATATCTATATAAGACAATCTACATGGAAATCTCAAGGTCAATTGAATCCTAGCTCAGACCCAGTATATATAACAGATGGCAATATATACCCACCAGCAGATGTAGAGTCAGACGCTTATCAAACTGATGACTATGTTCCTGTCGGTTATTCTGACAATCCAGAAACTGTAAACAGTTAGATAAGATATCAGTATATGTGGGCTAGAAAGAAAGAAGGTGGTAAATGGCAAGCTTGGAAGAACGGTTCATTGTGGACTAACTTTGCAGTAGATGGTGAATAGGGTGAGCCTGGTGAACCTGGTACTCCAGGAGGTAGTATAACAGTTAGCGGTGCTCCAGCTTCTATTAGATCTAGATTAGGTTTCTTACAAACTACTAATTGTACTTTAAGAGCTATTCGTACTAATACTTCTGGTATTACTCAATCTGCAAGTGGTAATTATGCTGTTTACTATAAAAGTAGTTCTAGTGGTAGTTGGTCTAAAGCCGATAGTGGTTCAGGTACTAGTTACTAGTTATCTTGGTCTTCTAGTTTAAATGCCGAATATTTCTGGTTTGGATTTAGTACAGATGTAACTCCTAGTCCTACAGGTACGTATAATGTATGGAGTGTTGAAGTACCAGTAGTATATGACGGTAAAGATGGTTCTGACGGATCTGATGGTTCTGACGCAGATTCTAGTTATACTCTTATGAGAGATTGTGGTGTTTGGAACTCTGGAGCATATTATTATAATGATAAAGCTACTAGCGCTATGAACAGTAGTGAGTATATTAAATATCAGAATTATAATAATATGTATGTAGTGGATTATGTAGTATGGCAAGGCGTTACTTACTTAGCTAAGACAAACCACAGTAATGTTCAACCACCTAACTCTTCATATTGGGAAACTTCATCTAAAGTAACAGCTTTGACTGTTAACAATCTATTAGCCAATAATGCTAAACTAGGAGAGTTTAATTTTAGTGGAAACACATTTACATCATCTACTGGTACATTATCTCTTAATAGTTATAATGGCGAATTATGGTGTAGTAGTGCTCATATAAATGGTGTAATTCATGCAACAAGCGGCTCGTTTACTGGTACAGTAAATGCAACAAGTGGTACGTTTAATGATATTACTGTATAGTCTGGTAATATAGCTGGCTTTAAAATATCAGGAAATAATTTGGTTAATAATGCTACAAATGCTAGTATACAATTCTCATTAACTGGTAGTCAATTTTTGCAGATAAATAATAGTTCTTACACAGGTCTTATAGATGTACGTAGAGATGGAGGTACAGCTATTAGAGCTCAAGCTTATGGAAGCAATTCAACTGGTTTATCAGTTGCTGCTCAAGCAGGTTATGCTACTAGCATTAAAGCAATAGACTCTACTGGTAGTTGTCAGTTTGTAACTAGAGACTCAGAAAGAATATTAATAAACGGTTTATGTGTTAATACTGTAACAGTAACTAGCAGTTATAATGCTAAAACTAGCGATGACTTTATAGTATGTAATAATACTGGTGCTATTACCATTAGTCTCCCTAGTGTAGGAACATTCTATAAAGGTAAGATATATTACATAAAACCTACCAATACAGGTAACTGGACCGTTAGTGGTGGTATCAGGTTAGCTGACCAAAGAGGTACAAAATACTCTCAATCGTATAGTGATAATAAGATAAGAGGATTTATATTTGATGGTAGCTATTGGAATGAAATGTTCTTTAGTAATTAATAAATGTATGAAAATAGATTTTAATAAATTAAAAGTATATACAGGGTTAGACAAAAAGGAATGTGTACTAACACAAGCTGCAAAAGAACTAGCAGATGGTCTTTATAAGACAGCTATGGGAATATCTGGTTATGCTTTAGCATTAAAATTATATAATAGCAAAGGTGAGGAAGAGTACACTGAAGAAGAATTTAGTATGATTATGAACTATGCCAATAAATACGGTACTCCATTTTTCATTGATGCATTACAAAGGTTAAAGGAAGATGAAAGATCAAATGATTTAGAATCAACTGAAACTAATGAGTGATAGAGAACTGCTAGAGGGCATCTATATGATGCTCTTAGCAGTTATGCAAGAACAATATATAAGTGATAGTAAACAGTTTGGCATAAATATGATAGCTGATTTACTAGTTGATAATATATCTAGGAGCAGAGAAAGAAATGAAAAAGATAACATTGCAACACGTATTAGGGAATAAGATACTAGAGTATGATGTTGATGATAGAGGTGTAATCGTTGATGAAAGAGAAAAAGATCGCTATGCTAAGCAGTAGGATAGTAAGGAGAAATTAATGTCTAACTGGATTAAAGAGCATATCGTTTTCTACTATGACGTAAAGAAGCAAGGTGCGACCAACGAAACATTGAAGGAGTCTGCTTACTTGCAGGACTTGTCGGGTAAAGGGAGGAGGATGAAATTAAATAACTTCTTGTTTGCCGAAATGAGTGGTGTTGGAGGATACAACGACAACTTTAGTAATTGGAGAACAGATTCAAACAATGGAGTCGTAAAAATAGAATCGGACTCATCAATTGTAATACAATCCGTAAAAATAGAATATAGAGGAGCATTATATCAAGATAGTACTAAAAAAGCAACTTTAAAATGTAATATTACAGGGATAACGGAAGAACTTAAAGGTAAGTTAATCTTTAGATACACAGATGCAGAAGGTGACAAAAATATTACATTGGAAAATGGATACTTTGAGTTCAACTCGAGTGAATACGAAGGATTATCCGGGTGGTATGGGTTTAGTTCCAAGCAGCCTATAGACAACTGCAACATCACCATTACTCAGATACCCGAATATCCCGGTGCATTAGTGACAGATGGTGTAGATGATTACGGATTGGTAGAGAATCTGAGTAGTGGAGTGAAGATGCTGTTTATGACGGTTAATCCGATAGGGGACTTTAACATTGGTAAGATGTACTACTCGCAAAGACATAACCCGATAGATATCACTCCATTCTATATCTTTACAGGCGGTACTAATAATATTGCTTATGCAGGAAATAGGGATGGTGTAACTTATATTAACGGAGTATTAAACAAGTCTATTACGTATAATGAATTGTTTGGAGTGAAACATACAATTACGACTGTAAACGATAACGTTAAGCCTGAGACAAGTAAAGCTCCTTCTTTCTTTTGGGAAGAAGGGAACACTAAGAATTATTGCTCCAGACTCGCCTTCTACAACTCCATAGCCTTTGACTCCATACCAACAGAGGCAGACGGATTCACAGAGCAAGAATTAATTGATTACGTAATTGATAAATATGAATTAAAATGAGATACGTTATAGTAACAATAGAATGGTGCTTGGAACACGGTATAGTAGTTCCTGAACACGCAAGAAAGAATATTGATGGTACTAAAGTAATCTTACACGAAGATTGGTTAAAACCTATTCTTTATAGAGAAGATGAAAAGCAAGTAGAATCTTACTTCTATGACAGTAAAGAATTAAATGATATTCTTAACACTGAAGAGTGGAATGGAAAGGAGGAGTAATGGATAGAAATAAGTTAATTGAAGAAGTTAGTAAATACTTCAACATAAAAGAACTAGTATGTCCTCATTGTTATAATAAGTTTAAAGATAACTCATGGTAGTTCATATCAACCGAGTTACTAAGTACTTTATATGTATTAAGAACTGTAGTAATAAATAAACCAATGGTAATTAATACTTGGGCTACTAATGGTAGTTATAGTCAGAGAGGTTTAAGATGTAACATGTGTTAGTTAGTAAAGAGTAAAACTAGTATATACATGTCAGCTCATAGTTTAGGTAAAGCTATAGACTTTCATGTACCTGGTATGGATGCAGAATCTGTTAGAAATCTTATAAGAGCTAACGTAGATAAATTCGAGTATCCTATAAGAATAGAGAAGGATACGAATTGGATTCATATCGATAATTACCAGCAAAAGGGCTCTTCTAACAAACTTTCTGAGTTTGTAGGATAAGTTAATCAATTACACATAGAAAGTGTCTTAAAACGCCTTAAAATGCGTCATTATGGAAAAGCAAACAATATTATATAATATATTATATATTGATGAAAGAGCTAAGAATCTAATACCAGAAGTAGTAGATGCTTGGAATATTACTCCACATAGATTTAGTAAAAGTGGTGAATCAGTATCATTAAAGTTAAATGATACTATAGAAGAAATTAAAGGTTACAGTACTTCAGATTTTGTAGATATAGAAGTTACTAGAAAAAGTATTATTATTACTTTACAACCTAATACTACTCAAGGATCTAGATAGGCTAGAATTACTTTAAGTATAGGTGGTAGGGAACATTCTACTAAACTGTTGCAATTTGTAATACACTAGAATTGATAATTGTAAAATATACGTATATGGTTAAAATTATTGAGAGCTATACAGCTCCAAATCCGAAAGAATACACATACTGGGTAGATCTAACCAGTAATCCAAATAAAGGTGTTATTAAGTATTTTAAAGGTAATGGTAAATGGGCAGATGTCAATGATAAGACTAATGACGATTAGTCTAAAGACATTGAACAGTTACAGAAATCAGTAGATAACTTAAAGTCAACTAAAGTAGATAAAGTATCAGGTAAAGAACTTTCTAGTAATGACTTTACTGACTCTTATAAGAGTAAGCTTGATGGTATAGCAGCTCAGGCTAATAAATACGTTTTACCTGCTGCTACTGCATCTGTTTTAGGTGGTGTAAAGACTGGTGCTAATATCACTAATACTAGTGGTACTATTAGTCTGACTAAAGCGAATGTTACGGCTGCTTTAGGTTATACTCCTCCTACTGCTGATACTAAAGTTAATGTTAATAATACTCTAACAAGTACTAGTATAGTTGACGCTTTGTCAGCAGCACAAGGTAAAGTTTTAAAAGATTTAATTGACGCACTAACTGCTAGAGTTTCTGCATTGGAAACTCCAGCTGCATAATATATGAAGTATGGATACAGTAAGATTTTTTGCTGCTAATACCCAACCTAACCCAGTAGAAGTTGACTACTGGGTTGACCTTTATGATAACCCTTATGGTGGTAGCATTAAATATTATAATGGTACAGAATGGGTAAGATTAGCAGCTTCTGGAGGTATTCCAGATTTAAGTAAGTACTATACTAAAGTACAAGTAAACTAGTTACTTAATGATAAAGCTAGTGTATAGTCAGTTGAAAGTAAAGTAGACGATGAAGAGGTAAAAGATGTAGTTAAGAATATCACATTTAGAACTTCTAATCCAAACGAAGTACAAATGGTACTCGCAAAATATGATACTACCACTGTTGCTATATCGTTACCTAAAGCTAGCAATGCTTCTGCTGGTATAGTTACTTCTGATGATTTTAAAGACTTTGTTAAGTAGGCAGAACTTCAGCAATTATATCAAGAACTATACGATAGTAATAGTACTATAATTAATACTATTAATGATATAAAAGCTAAATACCAAAAGAAACTGACAGCTGGTAGTAACATAAAAATATCTGATGATAATGTTATATCAGCTATTATTTCAATTGATGGAAGTGATATAGATATTGATGGTATTAATAGTAAAATAGACGGACTGACTGATAAATTACAGGAAGAAGTTACTAGGTCTACTAATGCTGATAATAAACTTACACGCGATTTAAGCGCTGAGTCTACTACTGCTAGAGCTGCTGAGAAAAAGAACGCTGATAATATCGCTAGCAATACTCAAGCTATTCAGAAAGAGGTAACAGATAGAAATGCTGCCATTAAGGTAGAGACTGACAGAGCTACTGCTGCTGAAAATAAATTAGCTAATGACATTGTTACTACAGTTGAAACAGAAAAAGATAGAGCAGAAGGTGTAGAATAGGTTATAATTAATGATTTAGCTGAAGAAGTAACTAGAGCCAAAGCAGCTGAGCAAGCTAATAAGACTTCTATAAATAAAGAAGTTACCGATAGACAATCAGCTATTGCAACTGAAGTAGATAATAGAAACGCAGCTATAGAGGTTGAAAAACAAAGAGCTCTCAAAGCAGAAGCTGCATTAGATTCTAAGATTGCTACTCATACTAATGAAATTAATACTGCTTTAGCAACTAAAGCTGATAAATCTACTACTTATAACAAAACAGAAGTAGATAGTAAAGTAAGCACTATCAATCAAACTAAACAAGATAAACTTACAGCTGGTTCTGGAATTAAGATTGAAAATGATACTATAAGTTCTACTCTTGATGTGCAATTGTATAAAATAGTTGATTCTTTACCTACTTAGGATGTAGAACCTGGTAAGATTTACTTAGTATTAAGTGAGATATCTACTGAATCAAATAAGTATACAGAGTATGTGTATGTTAATAATGAGTGGGAAATCATGGGATCTTATACCGCTAATGTAGATCTTAGTGGTTACTTAACTAAAACAGACGCAGCTAGTACTTATCAACCTAAGGGTAATTACGCATTAAAAACTGAAATACCAGATGTATCTACAAAGGCAGATACTTCATATGTTAATACACAGATACAAACTGTAAATACTGAAATAAATAAGAAAGCTAATAAAGCTGATTTACATGCTGTAGCTACATCTGGTAATTATAATGACCTTACCAATAAGCTTAAAGCAGGAAACGGTGTAACTATTACTAGTGATAATACTATCAACACTAGTGTAGATTTATCAGGAGTTACTAATAGTATTAGTGAACTTGATAGTAAGATAGAAGCCGAGATATCTAGAGCTACTATAGCAGAGTCTAATAAGGTAGATAAGATAGTAGGTAAAGGTCTTAGTACTAATGATTATACAACAGCAGAGAAGAATAAGTTAAGCGGTATCGCTGCTGGTGCTTAGGTTAATGTATAGTCCGATTGGAATGCTATAGCAGGAGATTAGATGATATTAAATAAACCCACCTCCTTACCAGCTAGTGATGTTAGTGAATGGGCAAAAGCTAAGACGAAGCCTTCTTATACAGCAGCAGAAGTTGGTGCTGTTGCTACATCAAGTTATACCGCCAATGATGTATTGAACAAATTAAAAACTGTTGACGGTTCAGGAAGTGGTCTCGATGCAGATACTGTTAGAGGCTTTACTATAGCTAAATCAGTTCCATCAGATGCTAAGTTTACTGATACTACTTACACATTTGCTAATGGTGCAGACGGTTCATTCACTGTAACACTTAATGGAGGTAGTGCGTAGAAGGTATCTATTGGTAAACCTGCGGAAGCAATGACAGTTAAATATAGCATAAGTGATATAACCAAAGCAGAAAATATATTGCTTGGAGGCACCAGTGAATATCATTTTGCTATCTAGATTAATAAAGATAGTGATAATGTACCATATGCAGAGTTAAATACTGGTAGTAGTGGTATGAATCCAATATATGTTAGACAATACGACACTAGTGGAATTAGAAACAGTATAACATTGCTAGATCCTAATGGTAACACACTATTCCCCAATACCGTAACAGCTAACAGAATCGTCGCATCGAATTTCACAGGTTCATTAAAAGGTAATTCAGACACAGCCACTAAGTTAGCTACTGCTAGGAATATAGCTCTTAGTGGAGACTTAACAGGTAACGCTAACTTTGATGGTAGTAGTAATATTAGTATAAATGCATCTCTTAAGTTGATAGATGAGGATGGTAACGCTTCATTTGATGGTGTTGTTTCTGCAAATTCGTTCTCTGGAAACTCTACATCATCTACTAAACTTTAGACTCCTAGGAGTATTAACGGTACTAACTTTGATGGTAGTGCTAACATAACTACAGCTAACTGGGGTACTGCTAGAAATATCACTATAGGTAAGACAGCTAAATCAGTTAATGGGTCAGCTAATGTATCATGGTCTACTAGTGAGATAGCTAATAATGCAACTACTACAACAGATGGATGGATGAGTAAAGAGGATAAGTTAGCATTAGCTAATTTGAATAGTGAGTTCTACGGAAAAGAACAAGTAACAGTATCTGTTAAAAAAGATGGGGTAGCCCATTCTGTTTAGATTGATATTAAAAATAAAGATAACGATGAAGTTATAGCTACTTCTACTGGCAGCAGCTTAACTACAAGAATTGTGTATGGAGTTAAATATTATGTATCAGTTCCTTATATAGACGGATATTCTACTGCTAATGAAAGCTCAGAATATACAGCTTCGCAATAGGTAAGAGCTATAAACATCGAATATATGAAATGTGATGAAATCACAATAGATCAAACTGTAACAGATCCTAACTCTATGATATCAGGAGATGTTAACGGTACTGTATTATAGTGGATACGTAATAACACTCACAGGTATGTTGCAAAGAAAACTGGAGATGGGCAGGTTACTATATGTCAGTTAAGCGATAATAATACTACTAAATTCTATGACAATTTAACGAGTTCTTCTGATTACATTAGTAATATTAACTATGATGTATTTGTCAGAATACCTAGATTCTGGTATAAAGCTACTGAAACTACTACTAACGTTTGGAAAATAACATTTTCTAACACTAAACAATCTAGTACATGGAAGGAGTGGGATGGTAACGATCTAATTGGAGCTTATGAAGGTTATGTCGCTGGTTCTACATTACATAGTAGATCAAATATATCGTCTACTGGTGATACTTCACAAACAAATTTTAAGGCATATGCTAGATAGAAAGGTACTGGATACACTCTTGTTAAATGGAAACACCATTGCATTGTAGGAGTGTTATATTACGCATTATATGGTAATACTAATTGCCAAGCTACTATAGGCAGTGGTACTAATTCTTATACTAAGACTACTGGACTTACTAATAGTTTAGGTATGAATGATTCATCAGCCTCTGCAACAGGAAATAGCGGTAGCATAAACTTCTTAGGATTAGAGAACTGGTGGGGTAATAAATATGAATTCATCGACAATGCTGTATTCAACTATGGTAGTTCTAATTATAAATTTACTATAACAGAAGATGACAATAGTACTAGAGAAGTTCAAGCTCACCCATATACAGGTACATTTTACCCTACTGTAATGGTATTTGGAGAGCATTTAGATCTTGTTATGAAACCTAATACTACTTCTGGAGCAACTTCTATTGGCTTCTGTGATAGTCAGTATTTTTCAGGAAGCTCTAATTAGGTGGTTCGGCGTTCTGGCAGCAACTCGGTTGCCTATGGGGGTGTGGCTTACTTGGATGCGGGCTACTCGGCTTCGATTGCTAGCTCGGGCATTGGTTCCCGTCTTGCCTTCAGAGGTACTATCATAGAAGAA
>UMHM01038858.1_pt1 | contig 15353 bp, 10 predicted proteins | sample 1965501 | NCBI WGS metagenome assembly UMHM01 (sample SAMEA4836095, study PRJEB28245) | human gut metagenome | biome: gut microbiome; material: fecal sample | place: Denmark | collected 2008
GTCAAGTTTTTCTTGACATTTGGCACTTTTACTAGTAGTATAATAAATTGCATAATAGTGTGAGTTTTCAGATGAAAACCACCTAGTATAGTACAAATTCGAACGAAAGGATGGCATGCATGGACAACAACAAAGCATATCGTATTGTCTCGTGTGGAAAAAAATCTTCCCGCCGAGATTACTCAAAGGTTAGTGGTAAATTAGAATTACCTAATCTTGTCGAAATCCAGACAGATTCATTTAAATGGTTTACGCAACAAGGTATCCAAGAAGTATTTGAAGAAATCTATCCAATTGAAAACTATGGAAAAAACATTCGCTTAAATTTCTTACGTTATCATTTTGAAGAACCAAAATATAACGCTGAAGAATCAATGTATAGAGAATGCAACTTCGCAGCGCCTCTATATGCAGATATGGAATTGGAAGTTACAGACTCTGAAACCGGAGAAGTTGTAACAAAGAGTGAAGAAGTATATTTAGGGGATTTCCCTTTAATGACAGAAACTGGTACATTCATCATCAATGGTGCAGAACGTGTAATCGTTAGTCAGATCGTACGTTCTCCAGGTGCATATTTTGCGGATAGTTATGATGAAAAAACGGGAAAACAAAATTTTAGTTGTGAATTGATCCCAAGTCGTGGTACTTGGTTGGAGTTCATGACTGAGCAAAAGAAGACAACGAATGGACGTTTAATTAACGTATCTATTGATCGTCGTCGTAAAGTATTATTCAGTATTTTATTCAAGGCAATCGGTATGTCTTTGAATATCGGAGTGAATGAAGATACGCATGATACGTCAATGATGGAAACATTCCTTCGTGCAATGGGACGTAATTGGTCGGATGTTGCGACTGATGCAGAAGATCGCGAATACATGAATATGTATTTGTTGTTGTATACTGCTTTCTTCGGTAAATATGAGGAAATTGAAAATTCTTTATTGAATGATAAAGTAAAAACAACACAGGAAGCTTTACTTTCTTTCTATGAAAATCAAAGAAGTGATGAAATTCCAACATTAGATGGATCTATCACTTTAATGCAGGCTAAATTCTTTGATCACCGTCGTTATGACTTGACAAAGGCTGGCCGTTATAAATTACGCAAAAAATTAAATGCGATCGATCGTATGTATGGTATGACACTAGCTCATGACATTGTGGATGTAAATGGCAATGTATTCATGGAAAAGGGTACTATGGTTCACCGTGATGAAAGAAATGCATTGCGTGAAGAATTGGCTAAAGGTACTTATTGTGTCGCTTATCCATTCCGTTCAGAATTCCATGAAGAAGATATTGTTTCTATTCCAGCAAGCTGGACAACAGGATTAATTGGTCGTGTTTTAGCTAATGATGTTGAAACGGAAGATGCTTATCTAGATGCAGGTACAGTCTTAACGGAACAGGATGTTTTAGCAATCCAAAAGGTTGTTGAAAATGTAGACATCTTTGCTGGATTGTTTGCACAACCAGTTCAATTAACAGCAGAAAATATGGATTCTGTATTTAATTATGGTCAACGTTTATATGCTCTTGGACGTTTAACAAATGCTCAAGGTGAAGATATTGTTGATGCAGACATGGAATTAGTTGCAAACCGTTATATGGTTGGCGTAACTCCAGATGCAATTGACAGTGATGTTGAAATGCAGGTAAAACAACGTGCTTTAAGTGAAGATATTACAGCATGGTTGATTGGTGCATGTGTTCAAGAAGTATATATCATCGATCAAAATGGGGATGAAGTACGTATTGCAGGAAATGATCCATTTGCAAACAAACATACAATTACAGTTTCAGATATGTATGCATTCTTCTCATATAGCTTAAATGTTATGGAAGGTGTAGGAACAACAGATGATATCGATATGTTAGGTAATCGTCGTATTCGTTCTGTTGGTGAATTGATTCAAAATCAATTCCGCATTGGTTTATCTCGTATGGAACGTGTAGTTAAAGAACGTATGTCAATTCAGGAATTAGATAGCTTAACTCCAAGAAAATTGACAAACATTCGTCCTTTAACGGCTGCGATTAAAGAATTCTTCTCTAGTTCACAGTTATCACAATTCATGGATCAACAAAACCCTCTAGCCGAATTGACAAACAAACGTCGTATTTCTGCCTTAGGTCCAGGTGGTATTAGCCGTGATCGTGCAAGTTTTGAAGTTCGTGATGTTCACAACTCTCACTATGGTCGTATTTGTCCAATCGAAACGCCAGAAGGACCAAACATCGGTTTGATCAATAACTTGACTACATATGCTCGTATTAATGAGTATGGATTTATTCAGACTCCTTACCGTAAGGTAAATGCAGATGGTACAGTTAGTGAAGATACAGTTTATTTAAGTGCGGACGAAGAAGCAGATTATGTAATTGCCCAAGCCAATGAGGTGCGCGATGGTTATTTAGCAAATGAACGTGTTGTTGCTCGTAAAGCAGGTGAAACAATCATTGCAGACCGTGATGAAGTAGAACTTGCTGACGTTAGTCCAAAACAGATCGTATCTGTTGCGACTGCCTGTGTACCATTCTTAGAAAATGATGATGCGTCTCGTGCCTTAATGGGTGCCAACATGCAGCGTCAGGCCGTTCCATTACTAGTTCCTCATTCACCTTATGTAGGTACAGGTATTGAGTACAAAATTGCCAAGGACTCAGGTGTAGGTATTGTTGCAAAACAAGATGGTGTAGTTGAATATGTAGATAGTTTGCGTATTGTTGTTAAAGATAATGAAGGTGAAAACCACACTTATCAATTACGTAAGTTTGCACGTTCAAATGCTAGTACATGCATTAACCAACGTCCAATTGTAGAAGTTGGAGAAAAAGTTGAAAAAGGCGATATCTTAGCAGATGGTCCAAGTATGCAAAATGGTGAATTGGCTTTAGGTCAAAACGTTGTTATCGCATATACAACATGGCATGGATATAACTACGAGGATGCCATCATTATGTCAGAACGTATGGTTAGTGATGATGTGTATACTTCAATCCACGTAGAAGAATATGATATTGACTGCCGTGAAACTAAGTTAGGTCCAGAAGAAATCACTCGTGATATTCCTAACGTTGGTGAAGCAGCTGTTCGTAAATTAGATTCAAACGGTATCATTATGGTGGGTGCCGAAGTTAAAGAAGGAGATATCTTAGTTGGTAAGGTGACTCCAAAAGGACAGAGTGAAGTTAGTCCTGAAGAAAAATTATTATTAGCAATCTTTGGTGAAAAATCACGTGAAGTTCGTGACAATTCATTGAAAGTACCTCATGGTGGTGCTGGTATTGTTCATTCTATTCGTGTATTTAAACGTGGGGATGGATCGGATCTTCCTCCTGGAGTAAATATGCGTGTTAAAGTATATATTGTTCAGAAACGTAAAATTTCTGAAGGTGATAAAATGTCTGGTCGTCACGGTAATAAAGGTGTCATCTCTAAGATTTTACCTATCGAAGATATGCCATTTATGGCTGATGGACATCCAGTTGATATTTTGTTGAACCCATTCGGTGTACCTTCTCGTATGAACATCGGACAGATTTTAGAAATTCACTTAGGTTACGCAGCTCGTAAATTAGGAGTTAAATTCTCTACTTCTGTATTTGATGGTTTATCAAATGAAGACTTACAAGATGTAATGCGCGAAGCAAGCATGACTGTCGATGGAAAACAGGTATTGTACGATGGACAAACTGGACAACCATTTGATGAACGTATTAGTGTTGGTGTAATGTATATGATCAAGTTAGCCCACATGGTTGACGATAAATTGCATGCTCGTGCTACAGGTCCATATTCTTTAGTTACTCAACAGCCATTGGGTGGTAAAGCACAAAATGGTGGTCAGAGATTTGGAGAGATGGAAGTTTGGGCATTAGAAGCATATGGTGCTGCTCACACATTACAAGAAATTTTGACAATTAAATCGGATGATATTCAGGGTCGTATCAAGACTTATGAAGCTATCATTAAAGGTAAAGATATTCCGGAACCAGGTGTTCCAGAATCATTCCGTGTATTGATGCACGAATTACAAGGTTTAGCAATCGATATTCGTTTGTTAGATGAAAACAATAACGAGGTTGATATCACATTAGATGATGATGACCAGGATGTTCATCCAGCTCAACCTTTACCAGAACAAACACAAAAGGAAGAGTTAGTCGACGATATTGAAGAGAATAACGAAGAAGAGGAGGCGTAGTATAAAATATGAGTATTAACAATTTTGCCTCGATTCAGGTTCGCTTAGCGAGTCCAGAAACGATTTTAAAATGGAGTCATGGTGAAGTAACAAAGCCTGAGACAATTAACTACCGTTCACAAAAAGCTGAGCGTGATGGTTTATTCTGTGAACGCATTTTCGGTCCAACTAAGGACTGGGAATGTGCTTGTGGAAAATATAAAAAAGTACGTTTTAAAGGTGTTGTTTGTGATCGTTGTGGTGTTGAAATTACAAAAGCAAGCGTAAGACGTGAACGTATGGGTCACATCCATTTAGCTGCACCAGTAGCTCATATTTGGTATTTACGTGGTATTCCTAGCCGTATGGCATTGTTGTTGGATGTAACACCAAAACAATTAGAAGAAGTCGTATATTTCGTAAGCTATATTGTTACGGATCCAAAAGAATCTGGTTTAGCTTATAAACAAATCCTTTCAGAACGTGAGTTCCGTGAAAACCAAGCTATCTATGGTTCAACAGGATTCACTGCTCAAACAGGTGCAGAAGCTGTACTTCGTTTATTGCAGGATGTTGATTTAGAAGCTGAGTATCAAGAAGTACAAGATGCACTTGAAAAGGCACAAGGTGAAAAACGTAAGAAATTAATCAAACGTTTAGATACAATTAATGCATTCCGTAATAGTGAAAATTTGCCAGAATGGATGATTCTGACTAACATTCCGGTAATACCACCTGATTTACGTCCAATGCTTCAATTGGATGGTGGTCGTTTCGCAACAAGCGACTTAAACGATTTATATCGTCGTGTAATTACTCGTAATAATCGTTTGCGTAAATTATTAGATTTGGGAACTCCAAATATCATCGTTCAAAACGAAAAGCGTATGTTACAGGAATCTGTAGATGCCTTAATTGACAATGGTCGTCGTTCAAAACCTATTACAGGTGCTGGTGGACGTGCATTAAAATCATTGTCTCACTCATTAAAGGGTAAACAAGGTCGTTTCCGTCAAAACTTATTAGGTAAACGTGTTGACTTTTCTGGTCGTTCTGTAATTGCCGTAGGACCAGATTTGAAAATGTATCAATGTGGTATTCCTCGTGAAATGGCAGTTAACTTGTTTAAACCATTTATCATTAATGAAATCGTAAATCAAGGATTAGCACAAAATCCTAAAAATGCAGAAAAATTAATCGAACGTCGTGATCCTCGTATCTGGGATGTTGTTGAAAAAGTAATTGACGGATATCCAGTATTGATGAACCGTGCGCCTACATTGCACCGTTTGGGTATTCAGGCCTTCTTGCCTAAATTAGTTGAAGGACGTGCAATGCGTCTTCACCCATTAGTATGTACAGCGTTCAATGCCGACTTCGATGGTGACCAGATGGCCATCCACGTTCCATTAGGAGAAGAAGCTCGTGCTGAAGCATTAGTTATGATGCTTGGTTCTCACAATATCTTAGGTCCTAAGGATGGTAAACCAATCGTTACTCCAGGACAGGATATGGTTATGGGTAACTTCTATTTAACAATGGAAGAAACAAAAGAAGAGTTCTTCGCAGAAGCTAAACACTACGAAGAGGTTGGTTGCCCTTTAGAAGCAGCTCATTGGCACCGTTTTGGTGAAAGTGAAGGTCATGTATATACAGATGAAGATGAAGTTATGATGGCTTATCAGTCAAAACAAGTTCACCTTCACACTCGTATCGCATTGCCTGTATGCAATATGCATAAAACATCATTTGATGAAAAACATAAAAATGATTATTTGATTACTACAGTTGGTAAAATTGTATTCAACTCAATGTTCCCTGAAGATTTCCCTTATATCAATGAGGTTTCTAAGGAAAACTTTATTAGTACTCCTGATAAATATTTTGTATCTCCAGGACAAAACATTAAAGAATATATCGAAGCAATGCCTTTAGTTGATGCGGTTAAGAAAAAAGATTTAGGTAAAGTTATTGCTGAAGTCTTCAAACGTTATGATGCAGATCAAACTGCAGAAATTCTTGACCAGATCAAATCATTAGGATTTGAATATTCAACAGTTGCTGGTATTACAGTTGCCTTGTCAGATATTGAAGTGGCTCCACACAAAGATGAATATATCGATGAGGGTCGTGTAAAAGCCGATCAATTAAAACACTTACAACGTAAGGGTATGTTGACAATGGAAGAATGGGAACGCCACTTATCTAAGATGTGGGATGATCAAAAGGATAAGATTGTTACATCATTGATGAACAACTTGCCTCGTAAAAACCCAATCAACATGATGGCGACTTCTGGTGCTCGTGGTAACGCGTCAAACTTTACTCAGTTAGCAGGTATGCGTGGTTTAATGGCAAAACCTGGTCATGCTAAAGCTGGTGCTGGTGAATATGTTCCAACTATCATAGAAGTTCCTATCTATTCTTGTTTCCGTGAAGGATTGAACGTAAGTGAGTTCTTTATCTCGACTCATGGTGTGCGTAAAGGTTTGACCGATACTGCCTTGAAGACTGCCGAATCTGGTTACTTAACTCGTCGTTTAGTTGATGTTGCACAGGATGTAATTATTAAAGAAGACGATTGTGGAACAGATAAGGGTTACTGGATTGAAACTTTAATGGATCGTAAGACAAATTCTGTTATCGAACCATTACAAGATCGTTTAGTTGGTCGTTATTCAAAACAAGATGTAACAGATCCTAATACTGGTGAATTGATTATTGCAAGTGATGAATTTATCACAGATGAATTAGCTAAGAAAATTGTTGATGCAGGTGTTACAGGAATGTATATTCGTTCTGTATTTACTTGTAAGTCTCGTTTAGGTATTTGCCGTAAATGTTATGGACGTAACATGGCTACTGGTAAAGACGTTGAAGTTGGTGAAGCTATTGGTATTATGGCTGCCCAATCAATCGGTGAACCTGGTACACAGTTAACAATGCGTACATTCCATACTGGTGGTGTTGCCGGCGCCGGTGCAGAAGATATCACTCAAGGTTTGCCTCGTGTTGAAGAATTGTTCGAAGCACGTTGTCCAAAGGGGGTTGCGGTAATCGCTCAGATTTCTGGTGAAATCACTTCAATCGAACGTATTGAAGGAACAATGCGCCAAGAAGTAATTATCACAAATGAACACGAAAGTGTTTCTCATAAAATCAATGCGAACCAATCAATGCGTCCATGGGTTCAAATCGGTGCTAAGATTGAAGCTGGTGTTGCATTGACCGAAGGTCCATTAGATCCAAAAGAGTTATTACGTGTTGCTGGTGTACGTGAAGTTCAAGACTATATCTTGAAGGAAGTTAAGAAGGTATACCAAAGCCAAGGTATCGAAATCAGTGATAAGCACTTGGAAGTAATGATTAAACAGATGATGAAGAAAGTAATCGTTGTGGATAGTGGAGATACAGATTTAAATGTTGGTGTTCAATTGTCATTGAACAATATCACAAAAATCAACCGTGATGCTTTATTAAGTGGAAAAACCCCAGCTACTTTCAAGCCTGTATTATTAGGTATTTCTAAATCTTCTGTTGAAACAGATTCTTTCTTATCAGCCGCTTCGTTCCAGGAAACTACTAAAGTTCTTACAGATGCGACAATTAAGGGTAAAGTTGACCACTTAATTGGTTTGAAAGAAAATGTTATCATTGGAAAATTGATTCCTGCAGGTACAGGATGTCAAGGTGATCGTCCTCAGAACTTAATTGTTGCTGCTAAGGCAAAAGAACTTCGTGACAAACGTATTGCTCGTATGAATGAAGTTCATAATGAAGAATCAGATAAATTTGATAAATTAGTATCTGGTTCAGATGATGTTATGGAAAATACAGAACCTTCTGTAGAAGAATCTATTCTACAAGATGCTGAAACTTCTGATAACAATTCAATTGATATCCAATCTGAAGAATAAGAATATAAGGAGTAGGCATATGCCTATTCCTTTTCTTTAGGAGAAAACGATGGAAAAATATTTTGATTTAGGTAGAGCCTATTATACATATTTAAAAAACAGCACAAAGAAAGATCAATGCACTGTAAGTGTTGTATGTGATGATATTGATATAAAACATTTCATAATGGATGGTCTATTGTTTGCAGGTGCTTTTATATATGATGGGTATCAAGATAATGTAGAAGGATGTATCACTGTTTGTGATGGAAATATATCAGTTAAAGAATGCGCATTATCTGATTTAGTGTATGAAAACTATACAACGAATCCAAACGGAACAATAATAAAAAAGTAGGACATGTGTCCTACAAGATTTGAATATTATTTTTTAAGCATGTATCAATCATGTCTTTAGGCCATAAACTTGCCTGAACTTCACCGATATGTGCTTTTTTTAATAGAAGCATACATAATCTAGATTGACCAATTCCTCCACCTAAAGTATATGGCAATTCTTTATTTAGAATGGCTTTATGGAAAGGAAGTTCACATCTTTCCAAACAGTTTTCTTTTTTCAATTGTTCTAGCAATGTATCTTCATCCACACGAATACCCATAGAAGAGATTTCTAGAGCACTTTGTAGTGGTTCATACCAAAATAAAATATCTCCGTTTAGTGTCCAATCATCATAGTCTGGTGCACGTCCATCGTGTTTTTCGTTATTTGATAATTTATCACCAATTTGCATCACAAATACACAGCCATGTTCTTTTGTGATGGCGTTTTCTCTTTCTTTTGCATTTAAATTTGGATACATGTCTAATAATTCTTGCGTAGTGATAAAGAAGATATCTTCGGGCAAGTGATTCACAGCCTGAGGATATTTATACCACACTTCATGTTCCATGTGTTTGATAACTTTAAAGATAGTTCGTACATGTGCTTCTAATGTTTCTTGTGTACGTTCGTTTTTAGAAATGATCTTCTCCCAGTCCCATTGATCAACATAAGCAGAGTGGATATTATCCAATTCTTCATCTTTACGAATGGCATTCATATTTGTATATAAGCCTTCATGTAATTTAAAACCATATTTCTTTAAAGCCATACGCTTCCATTTTGCTAAAGAGTGCACAACTTCCATTTGTTCACCAGGAAGTTCTTTCATAGTAAAAGATACGGGTTTTTCTGTACCATTTAAGTTGTCATTTAAACCAGAACTTTGTGTGACATATAAGGGTGCAGAGATTCTTGATAAATTTAATTCTTTACCAAATTCATATTGGAATGTATCACGTATATATTTAATAGCTTCTTGTGTTTCTCCAACAGTTAAAACTGGATCGTAGTTTTCAGGTATAATAAGTTTCATATCATCTTCTCCTTAATGTAAGTATTGTATCACAAAATATGAAAAGATTTTCAATTAATTTTGTGATAAAATCATTTCATGAACATTTTATTTTCAGTTAACTCAAAATTTGTCTCATTAACCAAGACATGTATTCAATCTATCATTCGTTTTGATTCAAGTATAGATTTCTATATTTTACATCATGACTTAAATCAAAAGCACATGGATGATTTAAGAAGTTCATTTTTAGAATGTACTTTTCATTTTATCGAAGTGAAGGAAGAAGAGTTTAAGGATTTTCCTATTTCTTCTCGATATCCATTAGAAATTTATTATCGATTATTCGCATCGGATTTATTGCCTAAGGCATTAGATCGAATTCTTTATTTGGATGTGGATATTGTGGTGATTCATAGCTTAGAAGAGCTATACAATATGGCTTTTGAAGATAATCTCTATATCGCGTGTAGTCATGTAAGCGAGAACATGACGCATTTAAATGCGAGAAGATTAGGCTTAGAAGAAGATGTACCATACATTAATACGGGTGTATTGTTGATGAATTTAGAATTATTACGTCAACAATTGAATAAGCAGGATATTTTAAATTATGTGAACACATACAAGAAAAAACTTGTATTGTTTGATCAGGATGTATTAACCGCTTTATATGGAGATAAGACTAGATTAGTGGATTATCGAAAATATAATTTGAGTGAAAGAATGATGAATTTCTATAATTTAAGAAATCCAAGAAATAAGATAAATTTAGATTGGGTAAAAGAAAATGGTGTTATTATCCATTATTGTGGAAGAATGAAGCCTTGGAATGGCAGATATATAGGTTGTTTAGATTGTTTTTATAAGGAGCTTGAAGTATGAGAGATCGGTTTTCAAATCGTTTAGGATTTATTTTAATTAGTGCAGGATGTGCCATTGGAATAGGCAATGTTTGGCGCTTTCCATATATTGTAGGTCAATATGGAGGTGCTGCCTTTGTCTTAATTTATTTATTTTTTCTAGTTATATTAGGATTGCCAGTAATGGTTATGGAGTATTCGGTAGGACGTGCTAGTCAAAAAAGCGCTGCCTTATCGTTTGATGTATTAGAGCCAAAAGGAACGAAGTGGCATTTTATGAAGTACGTGGCAATGACTGGTAATTACATTTTAATGATGTTTTATACATCGGTTTGTGGATGGTTGTTTTATTATTTCTACAAAATGTTGATTGGCGATTTCAATGGATTAAATGTGACTCAAATCAATAGTGAGTTTGGTGTGATGTTGGCAAATCCATGGATTCAAGTTGGCATGATGTTTATCGTTGTATGTATTGGCTTTTTCATTTGTTCAAAAGGCTTGCAGAATGGGGTAGAAAAAGTATCGAAGTATATGATGTTGTGTCTATTGGGATTGATGCTAGTTTTAGCTATTCGTTCATTAATTTTGCCAGGAGCAATGGAGGGCGTAAAGTTTTACTTATTGCCGGATTTTTCAAAGATGCAAAATGTATCTGAAGTTGTATTTGCGGCCATGGGACAGGCCTTCTTTACTTTGAGTTTAGGCATTGGTGCCATTGCGATATTTGGCAGCTATATAGATAAAAGTAAGAAGTTAACTTCTGAAGCAATAACGGTAGTATGTTTGGATACATTTGTAGCACTAGTTGCAGGCTTTATTGTGATTCCTGCTTGTTTTGCATATCATGTGGATCCTGGACAAGGTCCTGGGTTGATTTTTCAAACTTTACCTAATATCTTTGTTAATATGCAGTTTGGAAATCTTTGGGGAGCCTTATTCTTTTTGTTTCTAAGCTTTGCGGCATTGACAACAATTATTGCAGTATTTGAAAATATAATCACAATGACAATAGAGTGGACAGGATGGTCACATGCGAAAACAATTAAAGTGAGCTTTGTGTTTGTTTTTGTGTTGTCTTTACCTTGTGCATTAGGCTTTAATGTGTTGTCCTTTATTCAACCAATGGGTGTAGGTACGACGATTCAAGACTTGGAAGACTTTATTGTTTCAAATAATTTACTTCCACTAGGTTCATTATGCTATGTATTGTTTTGCACATCTAAATATGGCTGGGGATTTAAAAACTTTTTAAAGGAAGCCAATTGTGGTGAAGGGATATCTTTTCCTAAACAAGTTGCTTTCTATGTTTCATATATCATTCCTGTTATTATTTTGGTAATATTTATACAGGGATATATCTCTAAATTTTTCTAGGAGGAGCAGTTATGATCAAAAAAAGAAAAGTAGTAATCGTTGGTGCAGGAAATGTAGGTGCTAGTACAGCATTTTGTATGATCAACCAAGGGATTTGTGATGAAATTGTTTTAATTGATATGAATACAGAAAGAGCCAAAGGAGAAACTTTGGATATGATTCATAGTATTGCTTTTATGAATCGTAATATGCAGATAAAATTAGGAGACTATACAGATTGTAAAGACGCGGATGTTTTAGTGATTACAGCAAGTGCTCCGATGGGCAAAGAAAACGATCGTTTAGTGGCTTTAAAATCAAGTTCAAAAATTGTTACAAGTATTGTTTCAAGTGCAATGGAGAATGGTTTTAATGGATTTATTGTGGTTGTTTCAAATCCAGTGGATATTATGACGTATGTAGCTTATAAAGTTTCTGGTTTACCAGCAAATCAAATCATTGGTTCAGGAACATTATTAGATTCAGCACGTTTACAATGTCATATTGCTGATTGTATCGATGTAGATCCAAAAAGTATTCATGCGTATGTTCTAGGAGAACATGGAGACAGTGAAATGATTCCATGGAGTACAGTTCGTGTTGGTGGTAAAGATATTTATCAAATTATTAAAGATAATCCAACTCGTATGAATGAGGGAATGTTTGATAGTATTCATGAAGCCGTTAAAAAAGATGGCTGGGAAATTTTTAACCGAAAAGGAAATACTTGTTATGGTATTGCCGCTAGCACAACACGTATTGTTCGTGCATTGATGTTTAATGAATCTGTAGTACTTCCTGTTTCTACATATTTAGATGGACAATATGGTCAAAACGGTGTTTATACAAGTGTACCGGCAATTATTGATGCGTCAGGTGTCAAAGAGGTTGTCGAAATTGAAATGACAGAGGATGAAAAAGCACAGTTTGATTCTTCTTGTAGTCATCTACAAAGTTTTTACAAGGAAGTATAAACTTTCTTTTCTTTTAGTATAGGAGGCGTTAGGGTTGGCACAAGGACAAAAATTAATGACTTCTGGTTCTATACCTAAACAAATGATATTTTTTGCGCTACCCATTCTGTTAGGTAACCTTTTCCAGCAATTATACAATACAGTGGATTCTTTGATTGTTGGAAATTTTTTAGGAAGTCAGGCACTTGCGGCCGTTAGCTCAAGTGGAAATATTATTTTCTTGATGATTGGATTCTTTAATGGAGTTGCGATTGGTGCCGGTGTTGTCATATCGCGTTATTTTGGTGCAAGAGAAATAGAGCGTATGCAGAATGCAATCCATACTACGGTAGCATTTGGATTGATTGTAAGCTTTATTATGACACTTGTGGGAATCTTTTTTACACCTACTCTACTTCGTTGGATGGGGACACCTGAAAGTGTAATGGATGCTTCTGTAACGTATTTTAAAATCTATTTTTTAGGCTCTTTTGGGTCTATTATGTATAATTTTTTTGTAGGTATACTACAAGCTGTTGGAGATAGTAAGCATTCACTTTATTATTTGATTGTTTCAAGCGTTGTAAATATTGTATTAGATTTATTCTTTATTGCCGTTCTTAAAATGGGCGTAGGATCGGCTGCTTTAGCTACAATTATTTCACAATATATTTCGGCGGGACTTTGTCTATATTTATTGTTGACGACAAAGGGGACGCATCGTATTGTTCCTGCTAAAGTAAAAATTCATAAAGAGCTTTTAGGTGAGATTTTAAAGTATGGTTTGCCTAGTGGATTTCAGAATTCCATTATTGGTTTAGCAAATGTTGTAGTTCAATCGAATATCAATTCTTTTGGTGATATGGCCATGGCAGGCTGTGGTGCTTATTCTAAGATAGAGGGCTTTGCGTTCTTGCCAATTACTAGCTTTACAATGGCGCTTACGACATTTGTGGGGCAAAATCTAGGGGCTCGTCAATATGATCGTGTTTTAAAGGGTGCTAAGTTTGGTATGATTTGTTCAATGACTTTGGCAGAGATTATTGGCGTTATTATTTTTATCTTCAGTCCGCAGTTTGTTGCAGCCTTTGATGCAACACCAGAGGTTATTCAATTTGGTACATTGCGTGGACAAACGAGTGCATTCTTCTTTTGTTTATTAGCCTATTCGCATTGTGTGTCAGCTATCTTAAGAGGAGCTGGGAAGTCTATGATTCCAATGCTCGTCATGATGATTTGTTGGTGTTTTGTGCGTGTTGCAGGTTTAACAGTTGCTGGCATGTTGATTCACAATATTTGGTGTGTATATTGGATTTATCCGATTACATGGTCTTTATCAAGTATCACTTTCTTTATTTATTATCATAAGGTCGATTGGCTTCATGCATAAATTTGACAACTGGATTTAAGAAGTGATAGACTAATATCGAGGTAGGTAACTATGAAATCAATATTAGAAGAGTTAAAAGATGTAAAGATTAAAAAGCACACAGTTACATCTATTGAATATGATTGCAAGTCAGAAGAAAAAGAGGATGAAGTATTTGATCAAGTTCATAATATTGTCACAAATCATTTAGATGACTTCGCAAAGATTACTTTTGATGTCGAAGCAGATCACAAAGTAAAAGTAGAAATTAGTGAAAACTAGTTAGACCATTCAAGAAATGGTCTTTTTTTTGTATTTGTCTAGTTTTGATAATTATATATTTGATACAATGAGTACAGAAAGATGTGTAGGTACTATAATATGATAATTAAAAAAATTACATCAAAACAAGATGGATTAAAGTTAGAGATTGCAATCATGGAGTGTGAGAATCCCAAAGGAATCGTACAGTTTTCGCATGGTATGGCGGAACATAAAGAGCGTTATTTTGATTTTATGCAGTATTTAAATGAAAGAGGCTATATTTGTGTGATTCATGATCATAGAGGGCATGGTAGTAGTGTAAAATCAAAGAATGACTATGGATATTTCTATACAGAAAATGTAGATTATATTGTGGATGATTTATTCCAGGTTACTGAGTATGTATGTGAAAAGTATCCCGGATTAGAAGTTACTTTGTTCAGCCATAGCATGGGAACATTAGTGGCACGTTGTTACTTAAAAAAATATGATGCATATATTGGACGATTGATTTTATGTGGTCCTCCAACCGAAAATTCGGCGGCAGGTCTGGGTTTAGTGTTGGCAAAAATAATAAAGCCTTTCTATAAAGAAAAGAAAGGCAATGGTTTATTGAATAAGATGGCTTTTGCAGGTTATGAAGCAGAAAATCGTTGGTTAAGTAAAAACTCAGAAAATGTTGATCAGTATGAATCGGATGAATTATGTGGATTTTTGTTTACAACAAATGGTTTTATTAACTTGTTCCAGTTGATGATCAAAGCTTTTGATAAAAAAGGATGGAATGTAACTGATGAAAACTTACCAATATTTATGATTGCAGGACAAGAAGATCCGGTTATTCAGGGTAAGGATAAATTTGATGATTTAAGAAAGTTTTTGGTGAGTGTAGGATATAAGAATGTTTCTAGTAAATTGTATCCGACTTTAAAACATGAGATTTTAAATGAAAAAGAAAATCAAATGATTTATGAGGATGTATATGAATTTATAAATGATGCCATGGAGTAATCCTTGGCATTTTGTATAAAAAAACTCGCAAATGCGAGTTTAAGTTTTACATGGAGCAGGTGATGAGAATCGAACTCACGTAGTCAGCTTGGA
>UMHM01100059.1_pt1 | contig 15335 bp, 12 predicted proteins | sample 1965501 | NCBI WGS metagenome assembly UMHM01 (sample SAMEA4836095, study PRJEB28245) | human gut metagenome | biome: gut microbiome; material: fecal sample | place: Denmark | collected 2008
AAAAAGAAATAACATGTAGATGTGAAGCACCTGATGAAGGAAGAACTATTAAATTTAATTTAAAAGATTATAGAAGTCCTGCTTTCATATTAGAAAAAATAAATAAGAATAAATTATATTATATGGAAGCAACACATAAGCCTAATAAATTACTTGAAAAACTAAATAAGAATAATTTAACAACTATAAGTATAGTAACAGTACATAGAAAGAATACAATTGATATATTATATGCTGAAATAAATATGTATTTAAAAGATAAAACATTAAGTAGTAAGATAGATTTAAAAAGTAAAAAAACTATATATGACTTTATAGATGAAAAATATAATGTTTATAAAACACATCCTGAAACAAATGAAAACTTAAATGATATAGAACTTCCACTTATAGATGAAATGATAAATATATCAAAAACATGTGCTTTAGCAATAGATGAAATAAAAGAAATAAAATGGAATTTTACATTATCAAATACAAAAACATATTTAGTAAGTGCTTCGTTATGGAATGATTATATAGAAGCACAAATACCTAATTATTTAAAAGATAGTATAAGTTTTATGCCTTATTATAGAAAAGTTATAAATGAAAAGAGAAAGATTAAATAGTATTTTTATATCTTTCTCTATTTTTAATTGTAGATGATTTTAGTAAGGATGATGCACGAAGTATAGAAGTATTACCATATTTAGAAGTAATTTTATCTATTATTTTGTTATATTCATCAGTTGGAACTTCATTCTTATCAAATAATGATAATTGAGTAGCACCTTTATCTGCAAGTTTAGAATATGCTATACCAACTTTTCTAATAGGTAAGTCTTCTATATTTTTGTAATACATATATTTTAATGTTTCAAATATCTTTTCACCATTATCTTCTTCTGTATTAAGTAGAGTAGTATCATTAAATGATTTATATAAATCTCTTGAATATGAAATACTTAAATGAATAAGTCTAGTTGTAAGTTTCTTTTCTTTAAGTTGAACATTTAACATATCATTCATTTCTTTAATAATAAGTATTGCTTCTTCTATACTATAATCTCTATATAATATTTGACTCATACTCATAGATTTTTCATGTACTCTTGAATTAAGTTCTTTTATAGTTGGAAAGTATATTCCATTAGCCTTATCAAATATATCATTTCCCATCACATTACCAAATCTTTTGATATAGAAACTTCTTGGATAATTATTTATATCACCGACTTTGTATATTCCAAGATTATTAAGTTTACGTTCAGTATTTTTACCAATTCCCCAGATTTTAGTAAGAGGAGTTATATTCCATAATTTAGTTTCAATATCTTTATAAGTCCATTTAGATAAACAATTTTTATTGTGTTTTGCTTCAATATCCATCGCAACTTTTGCAAGTAAAACATTAGGTCCAATACCAGCAGTAGTGGTAAGTCCAGTTTTTTCAAGAACAGTTTTCATAATTAATAAAGCAAGTTCTGTGTCAGTTTTATTATAGTATTTTAAATAATCAGTAACATCCATAAATACTTCATCAATAGAGTAGAAATGTATATCTTCTTCACTAATAAAACTTTTGTATATATCAAATACTTTCTTACTGTATTCTTGATATAGCTTGATTCTAGGCTTAACAAACATTATATTTAGATTTTTAGGTATTTCAAAAACTCTACATCTTGATTTAACTCCACGATTTCTAAGGTAAGGGGATACTGCAAGAGACATAGCTTTATCACCTCTATCAGTATCAGCTACTACTAATGGAGTTTTATAAGGATCAAGTCCTCTTTCAACACATTCACAGGATGCAAAAAAACTCTTTAAATCAATACTTATAATATTTCTCTCTTTCATATACATATATAATAAATAACAAACGTAAGTTTGTCAATATAAATGAGTAGGAAATATAATATGATGGAAAAATATCATAAAAAAAGCAATCATAAGATTGCTCTTTTAAACAGTTGACCAATAGTAGAAAATAATTTCTACATTAATACTATTTAAAATCAAGTATATTTATTGTTTTTTAGGTCTAAATTCAAGAATTTTACCTTTGTCTTTTTGTTCTTCACTTTTTACAATTGAACTATATTTTTCACGAGCGGATTTATAAAGTCTTTCTTCATCCATAACAGCAAGTTTAATATCATCCATAGTTACTACGTCTCTATCGTTAATAGCCGCTATTGCATATGCTTCTTTTAATATATCAATTACAAGTCTTGGATTGTTAGATGGATCTTTATAATCTCTATATGATTTTTTAGTAACAGCAATTAGTGAATTAATAATATTACTTCTATTAGTTCCAAGAGCATCAAGAGTACATCCACTAATTTCATTATAAGTATTAATTAAATCATCAAGTATAGTATAAATTGTATCATTAGTAGGTTCTTTTATATCAATTCTTTTAAATCTTGTTTTAAAAGCAGGATTACTACTAATATGTTCCATATATTCTTCAGTAGTAGTCGCACCAATAACTCTAACTTTGCCACTATCTAAATATGGTTTTAATATTTCAGCAACACTATTAGAATCATTTTCACTCTTACCACCACCAATAGTTTGATGTATTTCGTCAATAAACAATATAATAGTTTTATCTTTAGATGCTTCATCAAGTATTTTCTTAAGTTTTTCTTCTAGTGAACCAACATATTTAGTACCAGCAACCATAGTCGCAGTATCAATACTAATTATTTTTAAATACTTAAGTAGGTATGGAACATTACCATTTTTAATTCTATAAGCAAGTCCTTTTACTAAAGCTGTTTTACCAATACCACTTTCACCAGTTATAATAACACTCTTATCTCTTTCAGGATATAAAAGTATTTGTTCTATCTTTCTAATATCTTCATCTCTACCAATACTAGGATCTTTAATATAACTAAGTTTAGTTAAGTCTTCACCATACTTATCTAATATAGAACTCTTTTTATTATTATCGTTATTATTTTGTGTTTCTGTTTGAGGTTTCATAAATAATTCTCCCTTTCTTGTTTTGAATATTCTTTCGATACCATCAACATCTACAATAGTTAATTCAAGAAAAGAACTATCACTTAATGATAATATTTCTTTAAATGATTCATATGTTAAATCTTTACCATTGATTCTTAATATTTCAGCACTCTTAATATCAATAGAATCATTTTCTTCATCAAATACTTTTACTTTAACATTATTATTGTCTTTAGGTATTAAATAACTACATCCGTCATCATTAATAAGTTTAAATCTATCAAAATCAAATTCCCATATAGTATCTTTATGTTTACTATTAAATATATCAACATTATATCTATCTTTAGCCATTTCACCATATACTTCTTCACGTTTAGATTGATATTCCATAAATAAATCACTATGACCAAAATCTTCTATATCAAACATTTCAGCCATAATATCTTCTGGAACTTCATTATAATATACCATTGAATAATCAAATATTTGATATGGTTCTAAATCGTTAATAGAGAAATCTTTATCACGTAAATAATAATCTTCTTTTATTTGATATACTATATTTCCTAAATAACTTTCTAAATCAATAAGACCAAATACTTCATTATCAAATAAATCTTCTTTTAATAGTTTAAATTTAACTGTATCATTACTTTTTTTAATATATTTAAGACTTGCTTCAAATGTAATATCTTTACTTGCAAATAAATCTTTAGTAAATCCATCTATATAAAGTCCTGCTAAAAAGAATGATAATCCAATTATGTAATGTCCATCATCTAATTTAAAATATAATGTTTCATTATCACCATTAGTAACTCTATAATACATATCGTTATAACTAAAGTAGTTAATTAATGAATAAACAATTCTTAAATAGTCTTGAGTCTTCTTATCTAAACTCATAAAAATAGTTTTATTTTTCATACCAATACCTCTTAATTCAATATACTAACAAATTAGAAATAATATTTCAATTAAATCTTGTATTTTATAATAATTTTATTAAAAAAATATATATGTTTTAACTTGTTAGTAATATTTTAGTGTGCTATACTTTTATTATAAGGAAGGTAAGATAAATGAAAGATAAGAAAATATTATTTGGTACATTTATAGCATTACTTTTATTATTAACAACAGGACTATCTTATGCATATTTTAGTGCAAGTATAAGTGGTAATGAAAATGCTAAAAATGTAGTAGTGGAAGCAGGTACATTAAGTTTAGTTTATACTGATGGACCAGAAATAAAGGCACAAAATATTAAGCCAAGTTGGAGTACAACAAAAGAAGTATCAGTAAAGAATACAGGTACACTAGATACAAATTACAACATTATATGGCAATCTTTAACAAATGAAATTACTAATAATGAAATTGTAATATCAGCAACTTGTCAAAGACTTAATTCAGTAGGAACAGTAGAAGGAACATGTGAATCAATATCACAAGCAGCAATAAGTGATATGACAATTGCTAAAAAAATAAATATAGAGGCAGGTATAACTCACAAATATACTTTCACAATATTATTCAAAGAAACAAATGCTGATCAAAATACTAATCAAGGTAAAAAATTCAATGGTGTTTTAGGAATAGAAGAATATAAAGCACCTAATTTTGCAACTGATAGTTGGTCAACAATAATAGCAAATGTAAAAGCAGGTAATGGAAGCGAGTATAAAGTTGGAAGTACAAAAGAAGTTAATCTTGGAACAACATATGGAACACATACATTACGTATTGCAAATACATCAACTCCAAGCGAATGTTCAACAACTGGTTTTTCACAAACTGCTTGCGGATTTGTACTAGAGTTTGCAGATATAATAACAGATCATAAAATGAATGATACAGATACAAATGTAGGAGGATGGCCAGCAACAAGTATGAGAACATTTGTAAATAATGATATATATAACTCGTTACCAAATGAAATAAAAAATGCAATAATAGATACAACAACAGTTTCTGGACATGGAAATACTAATTATAATAACTTTACATCAACAGATAAATTATATTTATTAGCACCAAAGGAAATATACACAAATTTTTCTAATAGTTGGGATTCAGCAAAAGACTTAACAAGAACATTAGATTATTATACAGCACAAGGAGTAACAACTAATAATTATAGCGGAGCTATAAAGAAAAATGGAACTAGTGCTTCAGGTTGGTGGTTTCGTGCGGCTAATTCTTTTACTCCTGGCAATTTCTTACGTGTTACTAGCAATGGGGATTTTGTTGAATACGTTGCTGATTATGCATTCGGCGTCGTGCCAGCTTTCCGATTAGGTTAATTAAAAAATCATAAGGTACTAGAAATAGTACTTTTTATGTTGTATAATTTAAGTAGAATAAGGAAGTGTGATATGAAGAATAAAGGATTTACATTAGTTGAACTTTTAGCAGTAATAGCAATATTAGCATTACTTGTTATAATAGCATTACCAAATGTATTAAAAATGTTTAATCAAGCAAAGAAAGATACGTTTTTAACAGAAGCAAAAACAATATACAAAGAGATATCTAAGAAATATATTAGTGAAACAATGAGAGGTAATAAGATTAGTATTGTTTCAAATGATAATAATAAATTAGAACTAGAATCTAATGATCTAAAATATAAAGTTAAATTAAAGAATGATGGAAGCATTAAAAAATTTCAAGTTAGTAATGGTACATATTGTTTAAGTGGCAAATTTAATAATTTAAGTGAACTTACAACTGATAAAATAACTGAAGGAAAATGTGAAGAAACACCTCCTAAAAATTTTTCTATTGATTCATGGGAAACAATAGTTGAAGCAGTTGAGGAAGGTAATACAAGTAAATATAATGTAGGTGATACAAAAGATGTAGAACTTGAAGGGTATGGAAAACATACATTGCGTATAGCTAATAAATCTACACCAAGTGAATGTTCAGGTACAGGTTTCTCACAAACGGCATGTGGATTTGTTCTTGAATTTGCTGATATCATAACCGAACATAAAATAAATGATACAGATACAAATGTAGGAGGATGGCCTGCAAGTGGTATGAGAACATTTGTAAATAATGATATATATAATGCAATACCAAGTGAAATAAAGAATGCAATAATAGATACAACAGTAGTATCAGAACATGGAAAAAGTGACACAGAAAACTTCACAACAACAGATAAATTATATTTATTAGCACCAAAAGAGATATATACAGATTGGTCTAATAGTTATGATACAGCAAAAAATTTAACGAGAACATTAGACTATTATAAAAATTTAGGAACAAGTGCACATAATTATAGTGGAGCAGCAAAGAAAAAAGGAACTAGTGCTTCATCATGGTGGCTTCGCGTGGCCGATTCTAACGCTCACGATCGTTTTTACATTGTGCCCACCATTGGAGATTGGTTTATCACCACTTCTAATTTTTCATCCGGCGTTTCGCCAGCTTTCCAATTGGGATGATGTGTAAAGCATATGTAAACTTATGCAAAACGCAATTGGTTCTAAGTACTAAAACAAATTCCGACTTAAAACAAAAAAGGTATGAAAGATGTTATGAAGTGACTATTCCATGTGAAAATATTGATAGGCGATTATGAGAAAATATAAATAATAGGAAAGTAACCTGTCTTTAGGCAGAAAATGAAAATTTTGAATTTATGTGGATTCAAAATTTTTTAATTGTTTAGATTGTGAAGAATATCAAAATAGAAATATTATGATTTAGTGTTTATTTATGGTAAAGTTTTTCTTGTAACATATAATTTAATATGATATAATACATTTGACAACGAAGAGTGGGCATAACAGTCCACTCTTTAATTACGAAAGGAGGCATTTGTGTGATAGATAAAATCAAAGATGCAATAACTGAACCACTAGAGAAAGAAAATATAAAATTGTTAGATGTTTATCTAGGAGAAGATGAAGGAGAAAAAACATTATTTGTAACTATAGATAGTGAATCTGGAGTAGATATGGATTTATGTGTTAAAGCAACACATATAGTTGATCCAATAATTGATTTATTAGATTTAGATTTAGAAGAATATGTTTTAGATGTAGGAAGCAAAGGAGTGAGTGAAGAAGATGAAGAAAACTAAAGTAGAAGATGAAAATGTTGCTAAGGCAAAAGAATTTAAAAAAGCATTAGACTATATCGTTAAAGAAAAAGGCATTGATGAAGATGTTGTTATAGAAGCAATGCAAACAGCACTTTCAACAGCATTTAAAAAGAATGAAAAAGCAGATTATACATCAAGAGTATTAATTGATAGAAACACAGGAGAAATAAAAGTATTTAAAGTTACAACAATAGTTGATGATTATAAAGATGATGACGATGATATTGATCCTGAAACTGGAGAAGTTAAAGTAAAACATGATTATCTAAACGAAATGACAATAAGTGATGCTAAAGAAATAAATAGTGATTATCAAGTTGGAGATGAAATATTAGAAGAAGTTACTCCTAAAGATTTTGGTAGAGTTGCTATTTCAGTAGCAAAACAAGTTGTACTTCAAAAGATAAGAGAAGCAGAACGTGAAAAAATCATGAGTGAATTTGAAGATAAACAAGATGAACTTATGATAGGATTTCTTGCAATGGAAGATGCTAGAAATTACTATGTTGATTTAGGTAAAGCACGTGGAATACTTCCTAAAACTGAATTAATACCAGGTGAAAAATTAACCATGGGAGACTCTATTAAAGTATATATTACTAAGATAGAAACTACTACTAAAGGACCATTAATTTTAGTATCAAGAAAGAATTATGGATTTGTTAAAAGATTATTTGAACATGAAATACCTGAATTTAGTGATGGAACTCTTGAACTTAGGGGAGTTGCTCGTGAAGCAGGTGTTAGATCTAAAGTAGCAGTAGCATCAACTAATCCAAAAGTAGATCCAATTGGAAGTTGTATTGGTGAAAAAGGAAGAAGAATTGCTAATATAATTAATGAACTTGGAGGAGAAAAAGTAGATTTAATCGCATATAGCACTGACCCAGAAGAATTCATTGCTAATGCATTAAGTCCTGCTAAAAACTTAAATGTAAGTATAACTGATGAAAAGAAAAAAGAAGCTTTAGTTATTGCTGATGATGAAAACTTAAGTTTAGCAATAGGTAAGAAAGGTATTAATATTAAACTTGCTAGTAAACTTACTAAATATACAATTAATATTAAAACACTTGCTGATATAAATAAACAAATTAACTCATAAGGAGAATAAAATGAAAGTAAGAAAAGTACCTATGAGAACATGTGTAGTGACACATGAAAAATTAGAAAAGAAAGAATTATTAAGAGTTGTTCGTGATAATGAAGGAAATGTATTTGTAGATGAAACTGGTAAAGCAAATGGTAGAGGTGCTTATATTAAAAAAGACAGAGAAACTATTGAAAAAGCACGTAAGTCTAAAATACTAGAACGTCATTTAGAAGTAACAATTAAAGATGAAATATATGATGAATTATTAACTAAAATATAAAATAGAAAAAGGAGGGATTTTATGAGTATAGAAGATTATGCTTTAGAATTAGGTGTAACATGTGAAGAAGTTATAGATTCACTAAAGAAGATGGGATATAACTACAAAAGCAAGAGTGATATATTAGATGATGAAGCAATAATTATGCTTGATAATGAATTATCAAAAGTAGAAGAAAATAATTTAACAGAGGAACTTGCTGATAAATTTGAACTAGAAGATAGAGCAGAAGAAGCAGCACTTGCATACAATATTGAATTAGATGAACAAGTTAAGGTAAAAGAAAAATTCAAGAAGAAAGATAATAAACAAAATCAAGAAGATTTATCACTTAAGAAAAAGAATATTTATAAAAACAAACAAAAACTTCAAAGTAATAAAGAAGAAGTAGAAAATAATGTTGTTTTATATAAAGAAGGTATGAGTGTATCTGATCTTGCAAATGAACTTAAAGTTCCAGTTACAGATGTTGTTAAAAAGTTAATTGGTATGGGACTTATGATTTCTTCAAATCAAGCAATTTCATTTGAAGATGCAGAAGTATTAGTTCTTGATTATAATAAAGAACTTGTTAAAGAAGAAACAACTGATATAACTAATTTTGAAGAATATGTAATTAAAGATAATGAAAGTGATTTAGTAGAAAGACCAGCAGTTGTAACAATTATGGGACATGTTGATCATGGAAAAACTACATTATTAGATTATATTCGTAATTCTCATGTTGCGGCTGGTGAAGCAGGTGGTATCACTCAAGCAATAGGTGCATATCAAGTAACTAAGAATGGTAAAAAGATTACATTTATTGATACACCAGGTCATGCAGCATTTACAGAAATGAGAGCAAGAGGTGCAGCTGTAACTGATATTGTTATTATTATAGTAGCAGCAGATGATGGAGTTATGCCTCAAACAAGAGAAGCAATAGATCATGCTAAAGCAGCAGGAGTACCTATTATTGTTGCTGTTAACAAGATTGATAAGCCAAATATTAATGTTGATAAAATAATGAGTGAATTAAGTGAAGTAGGTCTTACTCCAGAAGAATGGGGAGGAGACACTATATTCTGCCGTATAAGTGCTCAAACTGGAGAAGGTGTTGACTTACTGTTAGATAACATTAATGCATTAAGTGAAATGTTAGATTTAAAAGCAAATCCTAATAGATATGCTAGTGGTTCAGTAATAGAAGCAAGACTTGATAAGAATATAGGACCAGTTGTAACATTATTAATACAAAATGGTACATTAAGACTTGGAGACCCTATCGTAGTTGGAACAAACTATGGAAAAGTAAGAACGCTTAAAGATGATACAGGACGTGAAATAATATCAGCAGAACCATCTAAACCAGTAGAAGTAACTGGACTTGATGATGTACCTGTTGCAGGTGATAAATTCATGGCATTTGAAAGTGAAAAAGAAGCAAGAAGTGTAGCCATGAAGAGAAAAGAACATGAAAAAAGTAAGAAATTTGCTAAAAAAGCATTAAGTCTTGAAGAATTATTTGATTCTATTAAAGAAGGTAGAAAAGAAATAAATATTATATTAAAGACAGATGTTAAAGGTAGCGAAGAAGCAGTTAAAAATGCATTATTAAAAATTAATGTAGAAGGTGTTAAGATAAATGTTATTAGAAGTGGAGTTGGAACTATAACTGAAAGTGATGTAGTTTTAGCAAACGCATCTAATGCGATTATTATTGGATTTAATGTAAGTCCAAGTAAACAAACAAAAGAAACTGCTAAAAGTTATGGCATTGATATAAGACTTTATAATATTATTTATAAACTTGTAGAAGAAATAGAAAGTGCTATGAAAGGTATGCTTGATCCAGAATATGAAGAAGTAGTTATTGGTGAAGCAGAAGTAAGACAAATATTCCATTTTTCTAAAGTTGGTAATATCGCAGGATCTCATGTAACAAGTGGAATTGTTAAAGTTGGAACACCATGTAGAGTAATTAGAGATGGTATAGTAGTAACAACATCAAAAATTGCAACACTTCAAAGAGAGAAAGACCAAGCTAAAGAAGTTAAAGCAGGATATGATTGTGGTATGACTATTGAATCATTCCCAGATATTAAAGAAAGAGATATTATTGAAGCATATGAAGTAAGGGAAGTGAAAAGAGTATGAGTTTAAAAGGTGAAAGAGTAGCTTCTGACATGCAAAAAGAACTTGGAAATATATTACTTCTTGATGCTAAAGATGAAGACTTTAAACATGTAACAATAACTGCATGTGAAGTAACAAATGATTTAAGTTTTGCTAAAGTATACTTTACTACTACTGATGATAGAGTAAAAGTAGAAAAAGATTTAAACAATGCAAGTGGATTCTTTAGAAGTTTACTTGCTGAAAGATTACAAATAAGACATACACCTGAATTAAAATTTATATTTGATGAATCTATCGAATATGGACAAAAAATAGAAAAAATAATTGAAGAACTTCATAAAGAAGACTAATTTATAAAGATGGGGGAAATAATAATGGACGAAATAAATTATCCAACAGCGTATGCTTTATATGAAATAAAAAAATATACAGGACATGATATGTGTGGACTACCTATAATTGATACAGATTGTTTTGTAGTAATGCCTTGTTATATAACAAAGCATACAGTTAAATATGATTATGATGGTAAAATACATGAAGAATATGATGTTATATTTATGAAAAAAGAACAAGATGATACTTTTGTAGATGTAGATAATGTCATATTTGAAGAGCCACAAGTAGTAAGTTTTATAAGTGCTGATTATGAAACTATGAAAAGTGAATGTCATAAAGAAAATGGCAAACTATTAATAAAAAGATATAATTTATCTACTCCAGTTGAAATAGCAAGAGTTAGAAATGAATTTTATCAAAGACAAGAAGAATTACAAGAAAAAGTAAATGGTAATAATGGTGTACTTAGATTATCAAATAAAGATTACAATGAATAATTTCTAAATGTAATTGACAGTTTAAAGTTTAAGTTGTATAATCTAAATCATAAAAACAAAGACCAAGAGGAGTAATATATACTACTTATTAGAGATGAAAAGTTATTAGCTGAAAGCTTTTCTTAAGGAATATATATGAAGGTAGCTTGTGAGTTTAATTTCTGAGTTTAGTAAGAAATTACGTAATTATGCGTTAAAAATATAAGAAGTAAATAAGGTGGTACCACGATTTAATCGTCCTTTGGTATCATCTTTTCTTTTGGAGGAAAAGTTATGAAAAATGAAATGAATGATAATTTAGATGAATTTGATAAGTATGTTATGTCATTTGATTTAGAAGATAAAATGATAGAATATAAATATAAACATAGTTATCGAGTCATGCATGAATGTGATGAAATATCATATACATTAAATTTAGATGAAGATGATAATTATTTAGCATGTTTAATTGGACTATTACATGATTATGGTAGATTTGAACAATGGAAACAATATAAGACATTTAATGATAATGAATCTATTGATCATGCTGTTCTTGGATGTAAATTATTATTTGATGATGGAGATATAAAGAATTATAAATTAGGTACTGAGGACTATGATATTGTAAAGAAAGCAATACTTAATCATAATAAATATAGTATAGATAGTGACTTATCAGTAAAAGAAACATTACATTCTAAAATAATAAGAGATGCTGATAAATTAGATATATTATATGCATTCTCTAATCCTAGAATATTAGAATTAAATGAAGATGATAGTGAATTATCAAGTGAAGTAATAATAGAATTTAAGAAACATAAATTAGTCAAAAATGAATATGTTAAAACAGTTAATGATAAGATACTTGTCTTTTTAGCATTTGCATTTGATTTAAACTATGATTATAGTAAACAAACTATATTAGAAAAAGGTTACTATGATAAGATGTTTGAACATATTAAAAATAAAGATAAGTTTAAGCCTTATTTTGATGAGGTAAAGAAATATTTAAAAGGAGAATAGATTATGTTAGAAAAAAAATATAACCATAAAGAAGTAGAAAATGGTAAATATGATGCATGGATGAAGAGTCATTTATTTGAAGCAGGTGATAAAAGTAAGGAACCATTTACAATAGTTATACCACCACCTAATGTTACAGGTAATCTTCATTTAGGACATGCACTTAATACAAGTTTGCAAGATGCAATTATTAGATATAAAAAAATGAAAGGATTTGATACTTTGTGGCTTCCTGGTATGGATCATGCCGCTATTGCAACTGAAGCAAAAGTTGTTAATAGATTAAAAGAACAAGGTATCAATAAATATGAACTTGGAAGAGAAGGATTCTTAAAAGAATGTTGGAAATGGACTGATGAACATAGAGATAATATTCATAATCAATGGAAAACGATGGGACTATGTGTAGATTATACAAGAGAAAGATTTACATTAGATGAAGGACTTAATAATGCAGTAAATACAGTATTTATTAAATTATATAACGAAGGACTTATCTATAGAGGAGAAAAGATTATAAACTGGGATCCTGTTGCTAAAACAGCACTTTCTAATGAAGAAGTTATTTATGAAGAAGACGAAGGAGCATTCTATCATTTAAAATATTTTATTGAAGGAAGCGATAGATATTTAGATGTAGCAACAACTAGACCAGAAACATTATTTGGTGATACAGCTGTCGCAGTAAATCCAGAAGATGAAAGATATAATGATTTAATAGGTAAAAATGTTATACTTCCAATTGTTAATAAATTAATACCAATCATAGGAGATGAACATGCTGATCCAGAATTCGGAACAGGTTGCGTTAAAATAACACCAGCACATGATCCTAATGATTTTGAAGTAGGAAATAGACACAATCTAGAAAGAATTGTCATAATGAATGAAGATGCCACTATGAATGAACATGCTCTTAAATATAATGGCATGACAAGAGAAGAATGTAGAAGTGAATTACTTAAAGATTTAGAAAAAGAAGGACTACTTATTAGTGTTGAAAAGATGACACATAGTGTAGGACATTCTGAAAGAACACGTGCAGTAGTAGAACCTTATCTTTCTAAACAATGGTTCGTTAGTATGAAAGGTATGAGTGAAGACTTATTAAATGCTCAAAAATCTAAAGATAAAAAAATAAACTTTATACCAAAGAAATTTGAAAAGATACTTAATCACTGGATGGAAGATTGTCATGATTGGTGTATAAGTAGACAATTATGGTGGGGACATAGAATTCCTGCTTGGTATAAAGATGATGAAGTTAAAGTACAAGTAGAATGTCCAGGAGAAGGATGGACTCAAGACAATGATGTTTTAGATACATGGTTTAGTAGTGCATTATGGCCATTTAGTACTCTTGGTTGGCCAAATAAAACAGAAGATTTAGAAAGATATTTCCCAACTGATGTTTTAGTAACAGCATATGATATAATATTCTTCTGGGTAGCAAGAATGGCATTTTCATCACTTAAACAAATGAATAATCGTCCATTTAAAGATTGTATAATTCATGGACTTATAAGAGATAAACAAGGTAGAAAAATGTCTAAATCACTTGGTAATGGAATAGATCCAATGGACTTAATAGATGAATATGGATGTGATGCTTTAAGATTTTATTTAACAACAACATCTGCAATGGGAATGGATATAAAATTTGATACAGAAAAAGTCGCATCAACTTGGAACTTTATAAATAAATTATGGAATGCATCAAGATTTGTACTCATGAAACTAGAAAACTTTAAGAAGGAAGACTATAAATTAGAAGAATTAAATGATGCTGATAAATGGATGCTTACTAAATTAAATGAAACAATTCATGCAGTAACAAAATCAATGGATAAATATGAATTTAATAATGCAGGAAGTTGCTTATATTCATTTATATGGGATATATTCTGTGATAAATATATAGAAATGTCTAAATTCAGTGAATCAAATGGTACAAAGAGTACACTTCTATATACAATAACATGTATTATAAAAATGTTACATCCATTTATGCCTTTTGTAACAGAAGAAATATATAGTAATTTTGAAATAAAAGATACAGAATTACTATTACAAAGTGAATATCCAACATATAATAAAAAACAAATATATAACGATATCACTAAAGAAATAGATAATATGTTAGAATATATAACACTATTTAGAAATAAAAAACTAGAAAATAAAATATCAAATGATATAGAAATAATAGATTATAACAAGAACACATTATTAAATAAGATGTTAAAACTAGAAGATAAAATAGTAGAAACTCCTACATATAAAGATAAATTAACTATAGAATTATATAGTTATAAATTTGATATATATTTTGATAATTCTAAAAATAGTGAAGAAGAAAAGCAAAAGATACAAGAAGAAATATTAAAACTAGAAGTATCTATAGAAAGACGTAAAAAACTTCTTTCTAATGAAAACTATGTTAATAAAGCACCTGAAGCAATAGTTAATAAAGAAAGAGAAGATTTAGCTAAAGAAGAACATAAACTTGAAATATTAAGAAAGAATTAATGAGATTAAGTTCTCATTTTTTTCTTGTCATGTTATAATTATAAAGCAGGAGAATTATATGAAAATAAATGCTAAAAAAGATAAATTTATGCCTACAATAATATTAGATATAACACTAGAAATATTCTTTCTAATTCCAACAATATTAGTGTTCTTTTTAGCATTAGATATAAAAATAGAATTACTAGGAATAATTATATCATTATTTATATTGTCAGTACCAAATGTATTTTTAATAGGTAATATCGTAACAGGTATAAAGTATTATAAAGGTATAAGTATTGTTATTGAAGAAGATACATTATATTTGAATCTCTTACTTCCATCAAAAAACATATCAAAAAAAGATAAAGTATATAACCCATATAAACT
>UMHM01043344.1_pt1 | contig 15321 bp, 11 predicted proteins | sample 1965501 | NCBI WGS metagenome assembly UMHM01 (sample SAMEA4836095, study PRJEB28245) | human gut metagenome | biome: gut microbiome; material: fecal sample | place: Denmark | collected 2008
GAATCCCGAAGCGGTGAGAAGTTCGAGGTTGCGCCTCATCTCCATGGCGATTCCCTCCTCGACCGCCTTGAAGAGTTCGCCGCGGGTGGTGGTGAGCCGCCAGCCGTGCACGGTCCCCGGAGTCCGGGTGTCGAAGTAGGGAGTTCCCGAGGCGGTGAAGTAGGGCAGAACATCGATGGAGGTGGGTTCCGTCGGCATCGAACCGGCCAGCGCGGCATAATCCCCGCCGAGGTCGCGGCAGAACTCTTCGAGAAAATACTGCATGAAGTTGCTCCCGGTGAGCGAATAGGCGACCGACAGATACCGCCCCGGCAGGGCGAAGTCGTAGCAGCAGAGGTTGCTGCGGAAGAGCTCCGCGGAACGAATCAGCCGGGAGTGGACCGGCGCGATGCATTCGACGCTTCCTGCCGCGTACATGGCGCCCCCTGGAAAGCAGGCGCCGCAACCGAGCGCGGCGAGCGCCTGGTCGTGGCCGCCGGAAACGATCAGCGTTCCCGGTTCCAGCCCGAGAGCGTCGGCGACGCGGGAAGAAACCGTTCCTGCCACCGTTCCGGAGGGGAGCGGCCGGGCAAACTCCTCCGGAGAGAAGCCTGTCGCATCGCAGAGTTCCCGGCTCCAGCGGTGCGTCTCCACATCGAAGAGCATGGTTCTTCCGGCCAGCGGCCACCCCATCGCCGGTTCGGCGCCGAGCCGGGAGACCAGCAGATCCTCGAAACAGAGGAAACGTTTCGCCTCGCGGCGGATCTCCGGCCGGAACTTCGCCAGCCAGAGCAGCTTGGCCAGTGTGAACATGCCGGAGGCGGTGTGCCCGGAGATCCGGTAGAGCCGTTCGACGCCGAAGCCGGCGGCGAATTCCGCCATGATGTCGGTCGCACGGGTGTCGCTCGAAATCATCGCCGGAGCCAGAACTTTCCCGGCGGAGTCCACCGGCAGAAACGCCTCCCCCTGGCTGGAGATCGCCAGCGCCCGCACCGGGTCGCCGCCGGAACGGGCCGCGGAGGCCGCCGCGCCGATCACGTCGAACGCGGCGCGCATCACCTCTTCGCCGTCGAGTTCGGCAAAGCCGGGCTCGGGGGAGGAGACCGGATAGCCCCGCGAAGCCGAACCGAGCTCCCGCCCCGCCTCCGAAAATGCGACCGCCTTGACCCGGCTGGAACCGATGTCGATCCCGAGAAAACTCATCGCTCAGAACTCCGTCTTCTCATATCCGAGGTAGTTGGTGAACGCCTCGTCAAGCGCCCGGCGCCAGCTGCCTTCGGTCATGCTGACATGATGGCGGTAGCCGCCGCGGCCGATTCGGACCAGTTTCGGCTGGAGTTCCGGAATGCGCGCCACACCGCCGCAGCCGAAGAACTCCTCCGGCAGCCGGTCGGAGGTGAACTCCCCTTCGCCGGAGTAGAAGCGGACCTTTCCGTCGACGGTAGCCGCCGAGGCGAAGGTGAACGACATCGGCCGGAGCCGCCCGACGTTGCAGCCGAAGGCGCACCCTTCGCCGAGCGACTTGGCGAACATCGGGTGGTCGATCACCCGGCCGCGCGCGGCCATCAGCTTCTGTGCCACCGGGCCGCAATGGAAGAGGATACAGCGGTCGGGATCCTCCTCATAATTGTTGTTCCAGTCGAGGCAGGCGGCAGGCTCCTGCGACGCGAGGCTAAGCGCATACATCGTCACCGCATTGCCGACATCCAGTTCGCAGGCGGCGGGGATTCCCCGGTCGTTGAGTTCGCTCAGCACGACGCACGGCGAGACCTTCAGCGTCTGCTCAAGGTCGAGCCAGCAGCGCAGTCCGACCGCCTGCAGTTCGTAGCGTTCGATCATGCGGTCGATGGCGACCGAGAGCCGGGCGAGCATCTCGACCCGGTCGGCCGGGACGCCGTCAAAGTCGGTGTACTCCCGGAAACGGCTGACCTTCGCCTCCAGTTCGGACGAACCGGCTTTCACCTTTTCCACCTCGAGCAGCAGATCGGAGTTGTCGAACACTTCGACAGTGATTCCCTTCTTCTGCAGCGCCACTTCGTCGAACCGGATGGTTTTGAAGGCGGTCGGCCGGGCGCCGATCGCACCGATCCGGCACCGTTTCATGCCACGGACGATCCGGCAGACCGCGGCGAACTGCCGCATCTCTTCGGCAAAGCGGGACGAAGCGGGGTGAAGTGTATGCGGCTCCCACGCAGTAAACGGAATGTTGAACTGGGTGAAGACATCCATGATTGAGAGCTTGCCGCAGAAGGCGTCGCGGCGGGACTGGAAATCCATCTTGTCGAGTTCGTCGGGATAGGCGAGGATGTAGATCGGCACCCCGCAGTCGCACAGCGCCTCCGACGCGCCGTTCTCGTCGCCGAAGTTCGGCAGCACCAGCAGTACACCGTCATATTCGCCGCGGTGCCGGTCGAGGAACGCCGCAAAGGCGCGCCCTTCGGCGGCGGTCTCCACCGCGCCGTAACGGGTAAGGTTTTCCGGCGCGCACAAGGTGTCGATTCCGAGCGCGGCAAGCGCTTCGGTGACCTCGCGGCGGGCTTCGGCGATCAGTCGCTCCGGGAAAAATCCCCGGTTTCCCAGATAGAGTGCAAATTTCATGGCGGAACTCTCCTTTCTCTGCTTTTATTATATCCGGACGAGACCGGTTTGAGAATGGAACCACACGCACCGGCATGGAAAAACTGGCAAATTTTTAGAAATGTGCTATACTATCCGGCAATGCGGAATCAATGAAACAGGAGCCGCCGCCATGCCGAATCAGGAACCGCCCACGCCGTTGAGTGAACTCATCGGCCTTCTGTCACGCCAGCTCAACATCCGGCTCACCTTCTTCGACTGCACCGGCACGGAACAGGCAGTTGCGACGGGGCGGCCGCATTCGGACTTCTGCCTCCGCCACCGCAGGGAGGACCCCGAATTCGACGCGCGCTGCGTCCGGTGCGACCTGGAACACCTCGCGGAAGCCCGCCGGACCCGTCGCGAAGTGATCTACTGCTGCCACGCCGGGCTGCTCGACGGCGTCGTTCCGCTCTACAGTCGCCGCGGCCTCTATCTGGGGGGCCTCGTGTTCGGGCAGATCCGCCGGGAGGAGAGCACGCTCCCGGCGGAGGGAATCCGCACCGGCACGCCGGAGATGATGTGCGAGATCGCCCGGCTGCTGCGGATTGTCGGTGAACACATCATTCAGCAGGAGATGATCCACCTGCGGCGACCGCGCTGGGTCGACACCGCCTCGGAGTACATCGACCGGAATTTCCACCGCAGGATCACGCTGAAGGAGCTCGCCGCGCGGACCGGCTGTTCGACCAGTTACCTTTCGCACCACTTTCCGGCGGAATTCGGGCTGCCGCTGCGCGCCTACCTCCGGCGGCTCCGGCTGGAGAAGGCGCGGCTGCTGGTCGAACGCGGACTGACTTTGAAGGAGATCGCCGCGGAAACCGGATTCTACGACGAATTCCATCTGTCGAAAGCGTTCAAGCAGTTTTTCGGCGTGCCCCCCTCTCAGCTGCCCTGACACGCGGATTTCGCAAAGAAGAGTACGGAAAAATCCGCGTCCGGCGGTTGCGGTTGCCGCAAATCCGGAGTATATTGTAGAACAGCAATCATACCCGCGATTCACACATGGAAGGAACCTTGCAATCATGGACCGCCGTCAACAGCTTTTTGACCGCCTCGCCCCTGTTCACCAGGAACAGCTGCTCCGCTTCTGGCCGGAACTTTCCCCGGCACAGCAGGAGAAATTGGCCGGGCAGCTTGAGGCCATCGACTTCAATGAGATGGATAAATTGATCCGCGACTACGTGCTGGTCCGGCCGAAGACCCGGATCCCGGAGGATCTCGGTCCGGCGCCCTACTTTCCGCTCGTGCCGAAGGACGAGGCACAGCGCTCCCTCTACGAAAAAGCCGAAGCGCGCGGCGTCGAACTGCTGCGCGCCGGCAAAGTGAGCTGCCTCACTGTCGCCGGCGGGCAGGGAACCCGGCTCGGATTCGACGGCCCGAAAGGAACCTATCCGATCGCGCCGGTAACCGGCAAGACCCTGTTCGAATACTTCGCCTCCTCGATCCTCCGCGCCGGGGAAAAATTCGGGAAACCGCTCACCTGGTATGTGATGACCAGTCTGCTGAACCGGGAGGCGACCGAGGCGTTCTTCCGCGAACACGCCTTCTTCGGACTGGCGCCGGAACAGGTCTTCTTCTTCACCCAGGGGACGATGCCGGCGATCGGTTACGACGGCAAGCTGTTGCTGGCGGAGAAGGATTCCCTCTCACTTTCGCCGGACGGGCACGGCGGCACACTGCTGGCATTGCGCAAATCCGGCGCGCTCGACCGCATGAAGCGCGAAGGGGTCGAATACCTCTCCTACTTCCAGGTGGACAACCCGCTCATTCCGGTGGTGAATCCGCTCTTCCTCGGGCTCCACGACCTCGAACACTCCGAGATGAGCGCGATCATGCTCGCCAAGACCGGTCCGTTCGAAAAACTCGGCAACTTCTGCGTCACGCAGGGGCACATCGAGATCATCGAATACAGCGACCTGCCTGCGGAACTCGCCGAAAGCCGCAATCCGGATGGTTCGCTGCGCTTCATCGCGGGCAGTCCGGCAATTCACGTGATTTCGCGTGAATTCATCGAACATCTGACCGCGGGCGGCTCGCTGAAGCTGCCGTGGCACCGCGCCGACAAGAAGATCCCCTGCCTCGATGAGGCGGGCAATCCGGTCAAGCCCTCCGAGCCGAACGGCGTCAAGCTCGAATCATTCATCTTCGACGCGATGCCGCTGGCGAAGCGCACGATGGTGCTCGAAGGGCGGCGCGAGGATCTCTTCGCCCCGACCAAGAATCCGACCGGCGTCGACTCGGTCGAAAGCTGCCGGGCACTGCTGGTCGATCGCGATGCGCGGCGGCTGGAGGCGGCGGGCGTCAAGGTGCCGCGCACTCCGGAGGGGAAGGTGGACGCGCTGATCGAACTTTCGCCCCGCCGGATCTTCGACCAGGCGGATGTCGACGCCTACGTCGCGGAACACAATTTGCGCGAAATCGCCCGGGGAGCGAAGCTCTATCTGGAATAAAAGGGATACGGCGGCGTGAAGAACCTCTTCCTGACGGACGAACTTTCGCAGGTGAACGGAGAGGACACCAGTTCGGCGATCATCCCGGCGCGCTGGCTGCTGCTGGTGGTGACGCTGCTGGTGGTCTTCGGGCTGACCATGCTCTATTCGGCCAGCTACAACACTGCCGGGTTGAAGTACTTCCGCAACCAGCTCATCTGGGTGGCGCTCGGTTCGGCCGGCGCGTTCGCCGCGTTCGTGGTCGGGTACCGCCGGATCGCCGCCGGGCGCTACTGGTGGATGGGAATCTGCTTCGTGCTGCTGCTGGCGGCGGTGCTCTTCTTCCCCGCCATCAACGGCGCCAACCGCTGGATCCGCATCCGGCTGCCGGGGCTGGAGCTGAGTCTGCAGCCGTCGGAGTTCGCGAAGATCGCAGTGGCGCTCTTCGTAGCGAAGTACTGTTCGGACAATCTGCGCACCTTCGCCCTGCTCCGGAGCCGGAACGGCCTCCTGCCGCTCGCACTGGGGGCGGGGCTGCTGATCGGCGGTATCCTGATTGGACGGGACTTCGGCACCACGCTTCTGGTGCTCTCAGTCACCTGTCTGACGCTCTTCATCGCCGGCTTGAATCTGCGCTATTTCGTCATTCCGGCCGTGATTGTCGCGCTGCTGGGGGTGTACATCGTTCTGCACGATCCGACCCGGCTCGCCCGGATCACCTCCTTCACCCGTCCGGAACTGGTGCAGCAGGACGAGGGCTATCAGCTCTGGAACTCCCTTCTGGCGCTCGGTTCCGGCGGCTGGACCGGCATCGGCTTCATGGAGAGTCGGATGAAGGCGAAATATCTGCCGGAAGCGCACACCGACTTCATCCTGGCGATCGTGGGCGAGGAGCTCGGGCTGATCTGGATGCTGATTCTGATCGCGCTCTACGCCTGGTTCACGATCTGCGCGCTCAAGATCAGTCTTCAGTCGCCCTCGCGGCTGGGGATGCTGCTCGGCTTCGCTCTGACCATGGGAATCACGCTGCAGGCGGCGATCAACATCGCGGTGGTCTCCGGTTCGGCGCCGACCAAGGGGATGCCCGCGCCCTTCATCAGCTACGGGGGCAGTAACCTGATGGCGAGCCTGATCGCGGTGGGCCTGCTGGTCTCCATCGCGGCGGAAACCGCGTCCCCCGGATATAACGAAGAGTATCTCAACGCCATCCGCCGGACATTTTCCTTTCTGCCGTGGTGGCGCGGTTACCGGAATCGGGAGGAGGAGTGATGAAACTGCATCGACTGGTCATCACCTGCGGCGGCACGGGGGGGCACTTCTACCCCGGGCTGAGTACGGCGCGGGCGTTTCAGGAAGAGTACGGCGGCGAAGTGCTGCTGCTGCTCTCCGGGGTGAATTCCGCAAAGCAGAGGGCAGTTGCCGAAGCGGCGGAAATCCGGGCGGTGGAGCTGCCGCAGATGCCGAGTCCGGGGCACTCTCCGGTCCGGGCGCTCCACTTTCTGCGCGGGCTTCTCGGCGGCTGCCGGGCGGCAAAACAGGAGCTGGAAAAGTTCCGGCCGGAGGCGCTGCTCGGAATGGGGTCCTTCGCGTCGCTGCCCGCCTTTCTCGCCGCAAAGAGGCTGCATATTCCCTGTTTTCTGCATGACGGCAACGCCCGGATCGGCAGGGCAAACCGGTGGCTCTCGCGCGGTGCGGTGCTGCTCGCGACCGCGTTTCCGCCGGTCAATGCCGCCGCATGCCGCTGCCGGGTGATCACCACCGGGATGCCGGTCCGTCCGGAACTGGTCCGGTGCGCCGGAATCTCCCGGGAAGAGGCGTTCGCCGGCTTGAACCGGCAGTTCAAGACACACTTCGATCCGGCGCGGCCGACGATTCTGATCTTCGGCGGCAGTCAGGGAGCGCGCATCTTCAACGTGACCTGTCCGGAGGCGCTGAAAGCGCTGAACCGGGCGGACCTTCAGGTACTCCACCTCGCGGGACCGGCACGGCTCGACGAGGCGCTCGCCGCCTATGAGGGGGCGGCGTTCCCACGTCTGGTTCTCCCGGGGTCGGAAAAGATGGAACTCTTTCTCGGAGCAGCGGATCTGGTGCTCTCCCGCTCCGGCGGCAGTACGGTGGCGGAGCTGGCGCTCTTCGGCAGAGGTGCGGTGTTGATCCCCTACCCCTTCGCGGCGGAGCACCATCAGTGCGACAATGCGGAATTTCTTGCCGCCGCCGGAGCGGCCCTGCGGATCGACAATGCGGAATTCACTCCGGAGCGGGCAAGGGAGCTCTTCGCCGGATTTCTCGCCGATTCCGCCGCCTGGAGAGAGCGCGGCAGGCGGGCGGCGGCGCTGGCGCGGCCGCGGGCGGCAGAGGAGTTGCTCGAAGAAATTTCGGCAGGAGCCGTTTCCGGGGATTGTATTCCCGGTTAAAGGGGAGTATATTGTACGATTATGAGACGAATCATTCAAATCATGCTGCTGGCGCTCATGGTGACATTCGCCCTGCCGGCACCGAAAGCTGAAGCGATGGATCCGGTGACGCTGGCGATTCTCGCGCCGATCGCGCTCAAGGCGGCCAACGCGGCCAAGCCCTATCTGATCCGGGCCGGGTTGAACACCGGCCGCTGTCTCCTGAAGATGGGGGAAGATACGCTTCAGACTCTCCGCCTGCCGCTGGGACTGCTGCAGATGAGCATCGGCGCACCGTTCGGAGCATTCCGCAACGGACTGGTCAACACGATCAAGGGCTTCATTGGCCCCGGGAAACTGATCGTCCACACGCTGCTGCTGCCGGCGATGATGATCGGATTCGATTTCAACATCTGATTGCGGGAGGGGCAGTGTCCAAATACGCCCAGATCAAACAGCGCCGGGAACACTACGGACTGCTGCGCAACTGGTACGGCCCCGAACGCGCCGCCGTCGAAATCTCCGCACATACGCCGCAACCGGTGGCTCTCTCCGAAGTGGTCGATGCGGTGTGCGGCGACATCCGTTCGCCGGAAGTGGCGCACTTCATCGAGCTGGAAACCAGCTGGGAGAAGATCATCGGGCCGGCGATGGCCCGGCTGGCCCGTCCGGTCCGGCTGCAGGAAAAGGTGCTCTACCTGGAGGTGCCGCACAGCGCGCTCATCCGTGAACTCGCCCCGTCGCTGGACCTTTTCCTTCGGCGGATCGCCGCCTGCATCGGCAAAGGTGCCTGCGAATCGATCAAGCTGATTCCTTCGGGCAGTCTCTCCCGTTCCCGCCGGGGAAAGTGACGGAAAAATCCGTTATTTGAGCAGAGAATATACTCCGTCACTTATCCGTCGTTTTTCCGTCAGAACGTCTCTCCACCGCCAGAAGCGTGTAGTCGCCCCCGCCCGGAACCGGAATCAGCCGGAGCGCACCGGAGCGCAGAAGCGAACGCAGGTGAAGCGACAATTTGAAATTTTCGCGGTCGTAAACTTCCAGATGTTCCGGATTCTGTTCGGTGGCGCCGACCAGGATATAATCGATTCCTTCGCGCTGGAGCGTTTCGAGCACCGCGTCGGCACTCTCCGGCACGGGGGTGAAGAATTTCTCCTGAAAGTACGGAGTTCCGATCCGGTAATCCCGGGGGACGAAGAGTCCACGCCGTTCGAACAGCAGCAGGACTCGACTCTCTTCCGGCGTCTCCCTGCTGAGGTAGTCGAGCATGGCAAAACAGGCGGCATCCCGGCTGCTTCGGGCAAGAAAACGGACCGGATTGTTCCGGTTCTCCCGCAGCAGTTTCCAGGCGAACTCATAGTGCCGGAGCGCCGGCACCAGAACTCCGGCCCAGGCCGCCGCGAGCAGCAGCAGATACAGCCCCGCCCGGATCCGGCGGGGAAACACGCCCGACAGCGCGGCAAAGCACCAGCCGACAACGAAACAGAACGGCAGCAGAAATCGTGTCTGCTGCGAGGAGTACCCCCAGAACAGATAGATCGCCGCCGTCGCCAGCAGCGGAAAGAGAAACACCCGGCAGCGTACCCGGCTGCGACGATGGAGCAGCAGGAGTGCGACGCCGCAGGCGGCGATCATCAGCGGCAGCTGGAGCCCGAGCACCACACCGTCGAACAGCTTCTCATCAAATCCGGCGAAGATCCAGGCGACCGCCGGACTCCACCACCCCTCCAGTCCGTAAAGGTGACGGCCGAGCAAAGTATGATAGGTTTCGACCTCCGCCGCCGGGGAGCCGGGTGCGAAGATTCCGGAACCGAAAGGGTAGAAGGGATTGCCGGTCGCAAGCAGGCTTCGCAGATAGAAGGGGAACGCCGCCGCCAGCGCCGCACCGCAGAATCCGGCGACCGGAGGAAGAAGGCGTCGCCACTCTCCGCAGCGATCCCGGAGAAGCCGTCCGACGAAAAGCAGGAGAAGTGCGAGCGAAACCCCGCCCGCCGTCAGTTTGACCGCCGCCGCCATGCCGGCATAGATTCCAGTCAACAGGGCGGCGCTTCGCAGGGAAACCAGTCCGCGGACGGCGCAGGCCCCGGCAAAGAGATTGAGCACGATGAAAGGTTCGGCGTAGTTTTCGCGGTTCATCGCCGCGACCACCGGAGAGAGAAGCACGAGCAGCGTCACCGCCACAGCGGTCATCCGCCCGAAACGGCGCAACGCGAGAAAGAGCCAGGCGAAAAGAATCGGATAACATGACCATACCAGCAGCCGCGGCATGGCGATTCCGCCGAGCCGGATGGCGGGCATCATCAGGAAGTGCTGCATCGCCGGAAAAGCGGAATAGGGATTGTCCAGCACCATTGCCGCCGAACCGGAGGCGAGATATCGAAACGGCAGCGCGGTCTGATAGACCTGTTCATCCCAGGCGTAAGGCATGCAGAAAGCCGAACCGAGCGTCCAGACCGCCCCGGCCAGCGCCAGAAGAAGCAGCAGCCAGTGGTGACGGCAGATGGTCGGAAGACACGTCAGCAAAATCCATACGCCGTAACCAGCCGGAATCGCCAGCACCACTGCCGTCACCACCGGAGGGGCTGTGCAGACGATGCACTCCCCGAACCGGAACAGCAACGCCAGAAGATCGAGCCCCAGCACAAATCCTGTGAACTCCCGCATGGCAACCGAACCGCGCCAGCGGCAGCGGCGCAACAGCAGAGTGCCGATTCCATACGCGGCCGCCAACAGAAGAAACAGTGCGCTGAGCGCCTGGAGCGGGGGCGCCTGCAACGACAGGATGAATTCATTCAGCGTCACCGGGCCCCCCTCTTGATGATGCGAAGTTCCGACGGGCTGTCGTCCGCCACCGGATTGCGGATCAGCAGCGGCAGCTCCTCCGGCCGCAGCCCCTTGAAGTGCATAATCGCCCGAAATCGCATCTCCGCCTCCTCGGCCTCCTCCAGCAGTCCGAACCTCCTCAGCGCCATCATATGGTAATAGGCGTTGAGCGCACTGTAGGGGAAACGCTGCTGTTCGCGTTCAAATGCGGCCAGAGCCTCCCGCTTCTCCCCGAGCACGGTCAATGCGCGCGCGAGGCGCCCGTCGCTGTGGGAATAAAACGCCAGACCGGTTGCCGGAAGCTGCCGGTAAAGCCGGATCGCCGCTGTCGGATCCTTCCGGTCAAACAGGCGGATGGCAGCGGTGACATAGAGATTTTCCGGCGTCAACTTCCAATCCATGCTCCGGTTGAGCGCGAGAAGTGCGCGATCCAGATCTCGCTGAAAATGTGCCTCTTTCGCCTCCCGAAGGAAGAGACCGCTGAAAAAAGCGGGAACAGCGGTCAAAATCGCAGCAAGAAAGAGCAGCGCCGACGACGCCATCCGGAGTCGCGGAAAGCGGATGACGACCGGAGCCCTTCCGGCCGGTGCGCCGACGCTCCAGAAGAGACCGACCAGCAACAGGAACAACGTCCCCGCAAAGGGGGTCGACAAAATGACGTCGAACATGCCGTGGCCGAACAGCAGCAACGTGCTCCAACCGAGGACAAGCCCGACCGGCTTGTCGATCGACAGTGTGCAGAGTCCGCGCCACAATCCGAAAATCAGCAGCAGCCCCCAGATGATTCCCGGCACACCCCAGCCGCAGGCGTAGGAGAGCAGCTCGTTGTGCGGATGCGGATGCCGGTCACAGGCGAAGTCCGACAGAAAATACTCCCGGGGGAGATGCTCCGGAATCGCCCCTTCAAACCGGCTTATGCCGTTGCCGAACGGAGAACCTACCGCAAGCTCGACCGCGCCGTGCCAGAGCGGAACCCGCGCCTCTCCGGGACGAAATAGACCGGGCACATGAGTTGCCGCCAGAAAGAGAAAAAGGCAGATGGCTCCAAGCAGAACCAAAAGAAGGGTGCGCCGCTGCGGCATGGTCTTGAGCAGCAGCATCAGAACACCTGCGGAGGCAACGGCGGAAAAGAGCGCGGCAAGTGAAGTGTAACGGGGAGTCAAAAGATACGGAAACCACGCAACCACAATTGCGACGGCGGCACAACTCTCCAGCTTGCGGCGGATCGGCAAGGCGAGCATTCCGACCGGGATGGTCACCAGCAGCAGCGACCAGTTCCAGTTCCAGTTGCCCGGCAGTCCGGAGGGGGGCAACCCGCGCAGCAGATCGCCGACCAGGGAGGCCGTCAGAAGAACCGCGACGATCAGCAGAAACGGCGGCAGCAGGCGCTTCAATTCGCCGGCAAGAATGATTCCCGCCAGCGGCATCGCCAGGTAGAAGAGTTCCGTTTGAAACTGATCTGCCGTACAGGAAAAGCGGAAAAGAAAGGAAACAATCAGAATCAGCACTCCGCCGCCGAGGCAGAGGAGAACCCGGGTCAACGGATCGACCAGCCAGAGTTCAGCCAGTCGACGCGGGAAGAGGAGACAGCAGCAGACGGCGAACAGCCCGAGCGTGCCCGGCGAAAAGAGCTGCACCTCGCTCCAGAAGGGAATCGGCCCGGAAACAATCCGCAGCGGCGCGAGCGGGTAGCTCAACAGCGCCGTCGTCAGCAGAATTGCCGCGGCACAATAACGGGGAAATGTCGTTTTTTCCGTCTGCATGATTGCTGAATTCGTTTTTCTTTACAAAAAAGGAGGGAGGCAGCGCCTCCCTCCTCCTGATCGAGTAAATTCTCTCTGAAGTTCAGGGATTATTTACCATCGCAATCTTGACCACCCGCGTTCGGGTAGATGAAGCTGTAACCGCGGTTCTTGTTGATGTACCAGCTGGCACCCGGGAATCCGGTCACATGGCCACCCTGGAAGAGGATGTTGCCGTAGTCGCTGTGGTTCGGTGCACCGCCGTTACGGGTGCCGTCAACTTTGTTGTTGGCACTGTCGTCACCAATTGTCGCCGCCGTTTTATCACTGACATAGATATCAGCGCCGATACCGGAATCCGCACGGCCATAGGTCGCGCTGTCACCCTCGATCATGCCGCCGGCATAAGCATAGTCGCAACCAGCATAGGTGTCAGGAATGGTGCCATAGCCGAGCGGAATGCTGCCGGTGCCGGCACTGGTGGTGCTGGACGGACAGATGTAGATGCCGTAATCGGTCAGGAAGTCGTACGCACGCAGAATTTCGAGACCCTTGGCTCCACACGCGTTGGGCAGGCGGCTCTCATAGTCGATCGAGTAGGTCTTGAGAGAAGTACCGATCTGCTTCAGATTGCTGATGCAGGAAATACGACGCGCCTTTTCACGCGCCTGGTTCAGAGCCGGCAGCAGCATCCCCGCCAGAATCGCGATGATCGCGATCACGACGAGGAGTTCGATAAGGGTAAACCCACGACTTTTTTTCATTTTTATCTCCTTACGATAAAGTTCGATTCGGTGTGCCCACTTCCCTTAAAATGGACATTTACCGCGACGTTACCTATATTTTAGCAAAAAATATCGAAATATGCAAGAGCAATTCCAACTTTTTTCGGCTTTTTTTGCTTTTTTAATCAGGATCACCTAATTAAATAAGGAGAAAAATGAATCTTTCATGATCGTCGCCCTTCCTTCTCCTTCTCCGGATTTGTCTCCCGATTCCGGCAATTTCCTCAAGGAATTGGTGCAGGCATCCCCATACCGACCACAGAGGCCGCGGAAGCGAGAAATTTCTTTCCGCGGCAGTGACGACGGAAATGCGTTTGGTCCTTTCCGCAACCGGAACGCCCTGTTTTTAAGGGATGCAGAGCGCAGACCTCCGACATTTCCGCCGTCGATTCACGTCACGTCTTCAAACTTTATCCTGGAGATTTGATTCGATAGCCGGCCCTCCTTATTTTTTTTGTTTCACCGGAAACCCCGCGGGGAAGTGCGCATCTTCCCCGCGGACCTTCCCGAGATTCTCTAGCTCAGTCGCCTGTCACTTCCGCGGCACCGCCCGGATTGGGATAGATGAAGCTGTAGCCGCGGTTCTTGTCGATGTACCAGCTGGCGCCGGGAAATCCGGTCACATGCCCCCCCTGAAAGAGGATGTTGCCGTAGTCGCTGTGATTCGGCGCACCGCCGTTACGGGTGGTGTCGAGCTCGTTGTTGTCGGACGTATCCGCCTCGCCTTCGGTTTCCTCCCCCGGTGCAGCATAGATATCCGCGGCAATCCCGGAATCCGCACGGCCGTAGGTCGCGCTGTCCCCCTCGATCATACCGCCGGCATAGGCGTAGTCGCAACCGGCATACTTGGTGCCGATTTGATTGTAGCCGAGCGGAAGACTGCCGGTGCCGGTCGTCGTGGTGCTCGACGGGCAGATATAGATCCCGTAGTCGGTCAGAAAATCGTATGCACGCAGAATTTCGAGTCCCTTGGCTCCCGAATCGCCGGGCAGACGACTCTCGTAGTCGATCGAATAGGTCTTGAGAGCGGTGCCGATCTGCTTCAGGTTGCTGGTACAGGAAATGCGGCGCGCCTTCTCCCGCGCCTGGTTCAGCGCCGGCAGCAGCATCCCCGCCAGAATCGCGATGATCGCGATTACGACGAGTAGTTCGATTAGGGTAAACCCACGACTTTTTTTCATCATCCATCTCCTTCTGTTCTGGTGGATAAAAATTCAGCTCGCACGCCCCGGGATAAAGCAACGGTCCGGATACTTTGCGGCTTCACTAATATTATGATAAGCGTTAGTGTAAATTGCAAGAGATTCCCTCTCTTTTTTTTGATATATTTCCAATTTTTACCGGAAAGACAAAAAAACCGGGCCGTTTTTCACGGTCCGGCAGACAGGCTCGGAATACTTTCCGTCAGTGAAAGAATGCTCCGATTTCGCGAAGTTCGGCACGAAGTTCGGAGGCATTCACCTCGCGCGGCAACTTCCCGGCGGCGCCCGCGAGCGCCGCCGCCATTCCCGCCCCCTGCCCGGTGATGAAACAGCCGGGGATCACCCGGATCGACGCCATCACGTTGCGGTCGCAGCTCACGCAGCGGCCACAGGTGAGCAGATTTTTCACGCCGCGCGGCAGCAGGATCCGGTAGGGAATGCCGTAGCTCTCGCCTTTCCCGCAGCGGAAGGAGCGAAAAAGCCTTTTGTGAGCAATCACCTCCTCTTTTCCCGGCCGGGCCGGATGGATGTCCGCCGGGAAGTTGTAGCGCCCGATCTCATCCGGGAAATCGCGCCGCGCCACGTAGTCGTCGCTGCCGAGGACATAATCGCCGAGAATCCGCCGGGATTCCCGAACGCCCAGAACGGAACCGGAACCGACAATCTCCGCGTTTCCAAACCCGGCGATCCGACTGCGGTAGAACTCCTCGTATTCAGCCAGCAGGCGGCGGTTTTCGATCACGCCGCGCGTCAACGACCGCTCATCGGTGGAGTCAACGCCGAAGACATGGGTGATGTTGCCGACCGCGGCGACGTTGGAGACCCGGAAGATGCCGGTGTGATGGAAATCCGGCACCGAAAGCCGCCCGTCGCGGAACGCCTCTTCGAGCTTTGCAAGCATGTTGTCATCGTTGTGGCTGAACGCTCCGCCCGCCCGGTAGGCGGCGAAATCGATCCCCGCCCAGAGTGAACAGAGTGTGGAGGGCATCACATCGCCGTTTTCGCCGCCGAATTCATACGGCGCACCGGCGAGCACCGCAAGAGTGCCGTCACCGGTCGCATCGAGAAAGATCGGCGCCTTCACCGCGAAATTTCCGCTCGGCGCGTTGCAGAGAATCGCCTCAATCCTGCCGGATTCGACCACTGCGTCGACCAGCCGGGTGTAATAGAGCGGTTCAACGTTCGATTCCGCAAGCAGATCGTCGTAGACACGCTTGAGGTGTTCGGCGTTGATGGCGAGACCGCTGTCGAAATTCCGGCGGGCGGCGAGCGCCTGCAGCCGGTCGATCACCTCCCGCCCGAACCCGGCGGGAAGGAAGTTCACCCCGTCCGTGCAGGACATGAAAACC
>UMHM01076945.1_pt1 | contig 15320 bp, 13 predicted proteins | sample 1965501 | NCBI WGS metagenome assembly UMHM01 (sample SAMEA4836095, study PRJEB28245) | human gut metagenome | biome: gut microbiome; material: fecal sample | place: Denmark | collected 2008
CCCGCTTCGCTGGGCTTTGCTCGGAGTATGTGAGGTGAGTCGTGCTTTTTCGTCTTGAGGGGTTACGACACATCTGCGTCTCAAAAGCCAAAAATCACGCGAAAATCCATCGCTGTCAGGTGCAAGCAGTTTTGCCGAGGCAGAAAGGCGGTCAGACGACGAAAAGACCGCAGGGAATATTTTGTCTTTGAGGAAGTGTGGGCGTTTTTCTGCCCGTCAAAACCGTGTGTCCTTGTCAATCGAGGGTATACACATTGCATAAAATGTCTATATATTTTAACTTATTTATCTAACAACAAAAGGACATGGAGACCCATGCCCTTTTGCGTATGTGCGTATATATGTTTACTTGCTCACGACGAGGCCAAGCTTTTTCGTCCTTGCCCGCACGGAGGATATGTTGCGCTTGAGCGCCAGCGCGATGTCGTACACCGGGATGCCGCGCGCCGCCTGCTCTTCAAGAAATTCGTCCTCCGCCTGCGACCATGGCATACCCTGCATCTTGAAGCGCAGCTTCTCCGCCTCAAGTATGGCGTCGATATTGTCCACGATGTAGCGCTGTGCGTTTTCGTTGTAAACGACGACGGTGTAGCTCCCGTTCGCGCCGGAGCGCACCTCCTGCGATATGCCAAGCTCCATGCCCGCCGCGGTCGGAAGCTTGACCTCCCGCCCGTCCTCGCGCCTGTCCACGCTCAGCAGGCCGGACTCTATCAGCCAGAAGGTTATTCCGGAGTAACGCATCTGCACGGCCCCTTCGGTGTTCACGGCCGCGTTGAAGCGCCGCGCGATCTCGCTGACGGAGATGGGCGTTTCGGAGAACTCAAAGCGCTTTCGCTGCTCTTCCGTTATGATGAAGGGCTGCTTTTTCCCCTTCTTCGCCGCTTCCGGAAAGCCGCCCTCGGCAAATCTGCGCAGCAGATCGGAAATATAGAAAAAGCACCGTGAAATGCGCACGTTGTTCACTATGTCGTTTTCGGACACCGGCTCATCCGTGAGTGGGTTCACCCCGTTGGCCAGCTTGTAGATATATGTCTTTGCCCGGTTGATCATTTCCAGCTCGGTCATGTCGATCACATCACTCCCAAAGTATCATTTGCGTGACGTTGTCAGAAAATGGTGAACCCCATTATAACATATATGCCCGCTTTTGGCAATAAATTTAGTTAAAAAAACTTAACAGTCGAAACCTTTTGCCGCCGCGGAGGGGGATACCAGGCGCGGGAGAGATCACTTTCCGGCCTTGGCCTGGACCTTTGCAAGGAACTTGTCCGCCTTTACGATGAAGCGTTCATGCCGCCCCTGACCTATCATGCCGCACTCGTCATAGGCCTTCACGTCGAAAACAAGCCTCCGGCCGTCTATTTCCACAAGCTCACTCTCCGCCCATACGCGCATCCCCACGGGCGTCGCGGCGTCGTGGCTGATGTCCAGCCGCGTGCCGACGGTGGTCATGCCGTCCTCAAGCTCACCCGCGACGGAGTCGCACGCCGCGTGCTCCATCAGCGCCACCATATACGGCGTTGCGAAAACATCAAGGTTTCCGGAATTCATGCTTTTTGCGGTGTTTGTGCCGTCAACAACGACCTCTGCGCGGCCCTTTATTCCAGTGTTCATATTAATGTCCTTCCTTGCGTAAGAGTCAAATTCTGCACTTCTCTTACACTTATATTATATCATGCTATGTGAATATGCGCTATAGTAAATATGTTATGTAAACGTAAAATTATATAAATATATGAAAAGTGTATAAAAATATAATGGCCGGTATAGTCAGGCAGATTGACATTGCCGGGCGCGCGGGTATAATAAACGTACAAAATCAATGCGAGGGATAAAGATGAGAGCTTACGAAAGACTGCTGAAATACGTCAAAATACACACGGCCAGCGCCGAAGGAACGGACACCGTGCCCTCAACGGCGCGCCAGTTCGACCTGAGCCGCCTGTTGGCGGAGGAGATGCGCGCCCTCGGCATGGCGGAGGTGTATGTGGATGAGCACGCCTATGTCTACGGGGCGATCCCGGCAGCGGCCGGCATGGAGGCCGCGCCGTCCATCGGCCTCATCGCGCATATCGACACTGTCCCGGATTTCAGCGGGGAGAATGTAAAACCGCAGGTAATCGAAAATTATTCCGGCGGCGATGTGCCGCTGGGGGAGAGCGGGCGCGTGCTGTCACCCGCGATGTTTCCGGAGCTTGCCTCTCTTGCCGGGCAGACGCTCATCACGACGGACGGAACGACAGTCCTCGGCGCGGATGACAAGGCCGGTGTGGCGGAGATAATGACGGCCTGTGAAAGAATAATAAGCGAGGCGCGCCCGCATGGCCGCGTCGCCGTGTGCTTCACGCCGGATGAGGAGATCGGCCACGGCGCGGCGCTGCTGGATATCGCGCGCCTCGGCGTTGACTACGCCTATACCGTGGACGGGGGAGAGCTGCCGCAGGTGAATTATGAGACCTTCAACGCCGCCGCGGCGCACTGGGATATACGCGGCGTGAACGTCCATCCGGGCGATGCGAAGAACACGATGGTCAACGCCTGCCTAGTCGCCATGGAGGTGAACTCCATGCTGCCTGCCGGAGATATCCCCGCGGCGACGGAGGGGTACGAGGGCTTCTTCCACCTTCTTGAAATGCGCGGCACTGTCGAAGCGGCGGAGCTTGACTATATCATCCGCGACCACGACGCGGCCGCCTTTGAATGCCGGAAGCGCGCCATGCGCCATATTGAAAAGCTGATGAACGAAAAATACGGCACGGGCACGGCGAAGCTGACGCTCACCGCGCAGTACCGCAACATGGCGGAGCGCCTTGCAGAGCGCATGGATATAGTCTCGCGTGCTGAGCGCGCGATCGAAAAGGCCGGCCTCACGCCTGAGCGTGTTCCCGTCCGCGGCGGGACCGACGGGGCGCAGCTTTCATTCCGCGGGCTGCTTTGCCCGAATATCGGCACGGGCGGCTATTGCTTCCACGGCCCTTATGAGCATATCACGGCCGAGGCCATGGACACCGCCACGGAGATAATTCTTAATATCATCGCAGGCTGAAACTGTCGAAAAAGTGGCTTTTTTTCATGCTGAGCGCGCCGCATTCCGCGGCGCGCTGTTCGTTTATTTCATTCTCTTCCCAGAAAGCACACCCGGCTCTCTATTTCGGAATAGAGCAGCGCCCTTTCACCGCTCAGGTCGATCACGGTTATCACCCGCGCCATCGGATCGTCCTCCGGCACATTCATCAGATGGCAATAGACGTTGTCATGCCGATCGAAAAGCCCCTCGTTGAATATGCATCCGTCCTCGCCCGGATAGAGCGCCGCGTAAAACACCCCGGCCTCCACAAGATCCTGGAAGAAGTGACTGCCATAGCTCAGCTCGGGCCGTATCCCGTGCGAGCTGTACGCAAGCTCCGCCATGCAGTTGAAGGACGATATCTCCCGGAAGTTCACCGGCACGCCGAGGCTGGCCGTCGTCGTGCCCCAGCGCCCCGGCCCGAGAAGCACGGTGTTCTCCTCGCGCAGCAGCGTGTTAAGTTGGCCTATGCAGCGCGCCACCTGATACTTCTTCTGCTCGTTCAGCTCAAGGTACGGCTCCACCCGCACGAGCACCGCGTATTTCACGGGCAGGCAGTTGTTGCCGCCCATGAAGTTGCCCACCGTGCGGAAATAATAGTCCTTCACCTCCGGCATTATGCTGCTGGCCGTGCTTATGCCATGCGTTTGCAGCGGCCTGCATTGCAGCAGATTCACCCGGTATTCGCCCTCGGTCGTGAAGTTGCTGGCAAATTCTATGTCCACGGGATAGCGGTACTTGCTTTGCAGCAGGCGCATTATCCTTATCATCGTGTCGGTGAAATCCGTGTTTTTCAGCAGCTTGCGGAAGTTCATTATATCCGGCACCGGCTCGCCGTAAAGCCCCAGCTCGCGGTAGCGCGCGGCGGTCGGCATGTCCGGCTCCATGAAAAGCGACACGTCCGTTTTCAAACTGGCCTTGTCCACCTTGTCTATCCTCACTGTGGCGAAGCGGTTATCCTCAAGGTCGATGACGTCCGCGTGGTGCTGTGAGTATTTGTACTCGTCGCCGTATTCCACCTTCGGCGGGGCGAGGGGCGCGCTCAGGTCTACAAAGCGTGCGTAATCGTCGCCCCCGCGGTCAACGGCGCGCGTGCCCATTCCCGCCACAAGGCGCAGCATCCCCTTGTTCTCCTTTGCCGCCGTGCCGCCGCTCATGTAAAGATTCTTCGAGTGCCCCACGCCCGCCAAATGCGGGAAGTAGTAGCGCCCGTGGATATCGCCGCACACACGCATGACCAGCAGCGCCATCTGCTCGTCCTTGTTCAGCAGGTTCCTGTCGGCGCGGTATTTTATGGCTTCGGGGTTCATGGTGCTGGCGTATACCGTGCGCACGGCCTTTTCAAACACCTCATAGCGCTCTTCAAGCGTGCCCTGATTCGGGCAGAACACGCTTTCGTACTTGCCCACGAAGCCGTTGCCGAAGCCGTCCTCCAGTATCGAGCTTGACCGCACGATTATCGGCGACTGGCCGAAGTATTCCAGCATGGATATGAACTGCTCCTTTATCCGCGGCATGAACGTGCCGTTCAGAAGGTTGTCCTTGACGAGCGGGGCGTATTTGAAATAGTCCTCCTCCTTTTCCATCTGCGTGCGCTGTGCCCACACGCCGTTCTGCACGGCGTAGGTGTAAAAGAGGTCCGCCCCGATGTAATATGAATCGTGCGGGTCTATGCGCGAATGGTAAAGCTCCGGATCCTCGTCGCGCAGGATGTTGCGCGCCAGCAGCATTCCCGTCGCCTTGCCGCCGATGCAGCCCGTGCCTATCTCGCGGCTGCGGATGTACATCAAATCCTTCATGCTGAAGTATTTTCTACACAGCTCAAGGCGCGTCGGCTCATTGCCGAGAAGGCAGCTCATTATGTTCTCCTTGAGCTTTTTCCCGGCCTCATCCTCCGGCTCGCGCCCGCGCGGATCGACGCTGTCGAACATGCTGTCCCAGCAGTCGCGGTGCTCGCCCGTCTGGGTGAATATCTCGAATATGGCGGAATTGTCCGTGCTGGACGTGATGCTTTCGCATACCGCGCCGCGCACACGGATGGGGAAGAACATGTCCGCCGTCCTGCGCCCCTCGACCTTCACGGGGTGGATGTATACGCTTCCGTACACCGTGCGTATGTTCATCAGCACCGACGTGGCCCTGCGTATCCCCGTGATGGTGTCGTATGTGTGGCGCTTGTATATTATCGCCTGATACGCCATCGCCTCCTGCTGCTGCAAGAACGGGTTGAGCAGCACGAAGAAATTGCATATCATAAGGTCGGAGAACCAGTATTTCTGCAATTCCGAAAGGCAGTCGAACACGAAGAACGCGCCCTTCTCCTCCCGCCGTATTATTCTGTGCACCTGCACCGCGAAGGTCTCAAAGCCGACGCGCGGGTCAAGGGTGTATTTCTGCACGTTCGTGCCGCGCGCGGCCAGCGCCTCGGTGTCCATTATCTCCTCATGGTCGCCGAAGCGGATGTAAACTATCCTGTGCCCGCTGCGCGCGACGTTCGTCACGAATCGCGTCGCAACATACATGTAGTCGCCTATATGCTCGCACTGCCATATCACCGTGTCACCGGGGCGAAGGTGGTCTATCGCGCGGTCAAGGCCGTCTATTCCTGTGCTTATGCGCTGCTCGTTCATGTGCCGGCGCTCCTTTCCTTTTTATAACACCGGTAAAAATTATATAATGCACATGCACGCCTGTCAAATGGCTTTTCGCCCGCCCTGCCAAAAAAGTTTGAAATTTTATCCCCAGGGGGGGCTTACGCAGCCGCTCAGACCGTGTTAAAATCTGCGCGTAACATAAACCCACGGTCAGCAAGGAGAAAAGAAAATGAAGAAAATGTCCCCCGTTAAAAAGTCCATAATCACCGCCGTGTGCATCGCCCTGTGCGTCGTTCTGCCGCAGGCGTTCCACGCCATCCCCAACGCCGGGTCTATCTACTGCCCCATGCACATCCCCGTGCTGCTGTGCGGGCTCATCTGCGGCTGGCAGTACGGCCTGCTGTGCGGCATTGCCGGGCCGCTCGTGTCCGCGCTCATCACAGGTATGCCCCCCGCCGCGGTCCTGCCCGGAATGCTGGTCGAGTGCGCGGCCTACGGTGCGCTCACCGGGCTTATGATGCAGCTCGTGCATACGAAGAAGGTCTATCCCGACCTTTATATAAGCCTGCTTGTCGCCATGCTCGGCGGCAGGATAATTTCCGGCATCGCCAAGGCGCTCATCTTCTCTGCCGGCAGCTATTCCATGACCGCGTGGGTCACGGGCAGCTTCGTCACCAGCCTTCCCGGCATCATCGTCCATCTTGTCCTCATCCCCAGCATCGTCTACGCCCTCATGAAGGCAAAGCTCATCCCGGCCAGATATTAAGCGCGTCCGTGTCTATTGACTTATCCGCCGCGCTTGGGTAAAATATACTATATAAGTATGCAATGCAGCACGGGGATAAGGAGGAACGGCGTATGCATATTCCAGAGGAAGAGATACATTATCATGTCCATGCCGACGGCACGGCGCACAGCCACGGGCATGTGCACAGCCACACGCAGACGAAGGCCGTCGTCAACCGCCTTGCCCGCGCCATCGGGCATCTTGAGTCCGTCAAGCGCATGGTCGAGGACGGGCGCGACTGCTCTGAGGTGCTTGTCCAGCTTGCCGCCGTGCGTTCCGCGCTGAACAATACGGCCAAGATAATCCTCAAGGATCATATAGAGCACTGCATCGCCGGTGCGGCTGCCGACGCGTCTGAGCTTCAGGAGCTCAACGACGCGATAGACAAGTTCATATAAGCTTCTAAAGGGAAACTTCCAAAGGCGTGTGCGAAAAGCACACGCCTTTAAACATCCTGTGCGTCACTGCCCGGCAGTGCACTGTTCAGTCTAGCCTTTCGGCGGCAGTGAGCGGGAAAAAGCACGCCCCCTCCACGGGCAGGTTATAGGACGCGATATAGCCGCCGTCAACGGTCACATAATCATCCGCAACGTATGCAAGGTCATAGCTTCGCTCTTCACCGGGGAGGAGCTGCATCCACGCATACTGGCCCGGTATTGCCCTTTCGCATGAGCACGCCGCGCTTTTGTATGCCGGGAACTCGACATGTCCGTACAGCTCCGTTCCGACGTCTTTTGCGGTCACAAGGTATAGAACGTCATTTCCGAAGCAATTTTCCTGCGGGCCGAAGGCCGTGTCGCCGGTATTCATGTTTTTCACGGTCACATTTACCGTTACAAGGGTCAGGCCGTCCGCCAGTTTCCCGCTCTCGGAGTCTATGTTGTCTTTCAGATAGTTGACGCCGCCGCTGTCTGCGCCGTCGAGGATGACCATCGTTTCCGGGTAAATGTCGGTCATGCTCCAACCGGCGCTGTATAGATTTGAGGACAGCTTGACGGAGTTTACCGTGACGTTCAGCCCCGTCATATTTATCAGGAAGGAATCCCCGGCGCTTATTATTCCCTTGGATATGTTGTCGAATTCTGCGGAAGCCGAGTATTTTGCGGCGTCCGTGACGGCCGGTTCCGCCGCGTCCTGTCTTTCACTTATGGCCGTAAAGGCGGGCTGCACCGCTTTATTGTCCTCTTTCAGACCTGATATCACAAAAAAGGCAAGCAGGATAAGGATGATAACAGCCGCGGGGATAATAAATCTGCGTTTTGCGTTCATTTTATCGCCTCCATAAATATAGTTTAGTGCAATACTATCACATAAAAATGCGTTTGTGTGAAAAGTGACGTAAGAACCGGGTTTTTGTCGTGAAAAGGGGGTGAGAGGTCTCGTTACAACAGTTTTTATCTGAAAAACGGTAAAAAACGCGAATATCCGAAGCACTTATCGGATATTCGCGTTTTTGTGTTTTCATGGGCGCGGCACGGCTTGCCCGGCTCTTTATTCCGTCAGCTGCAAAGTGAATGACAGCGTGCCCGCTTCTTCGCTGTACTCGAACAAATAATACGCCGAATGCCGTTCCAGAACAGCGATCATGTTCTGAATTCCATAGCCGTGCTCAGCGGCGTTTGCCTTGGTCGTAATAATGCGGTTGTTTTTTATTTCCACAGGTGAGACGGTCGGGTTTTCAATGCGCAGATATGCGCATTGCGGTTCGACCTTCATATTCAGCCTGATGAAGCGCCGCGCAGTATCCTCGATTTTTTCACAGGCCTCTATTGCGTTGTCAATAAGATTTGACAGCACGATTATAAGCTCATCGTCAGGCAGGGGGAACTTTGAAAGGTCGTCCAGCTGCGGCATGAAGCGGATGCCGGCGTCCTCCGCCGCGGCCAGCTTCTGATTCAGAATTATATCGACTGCGATCCGGTTGGTCTCTATCATCGTGGAGCCTGCGGAGTCCAAGTGCTGTAATCTTTCGATATACTCTATCATTTCTGTGCGCGTGGTCTCGCGCTCGGCGAAGCCGCGCAGCACGATCAAAAGATTTTTAAAATCATGTGTCTGCTTTCGCTGCTGCTCATATGCTTTTTTCCATGTCTCGACGCTTTCAAGCGCTGCCTTCATACTGCGGCGCAGGATGAGCTGATCCTTTGCCTTCTTTCGCTGCTGATCAAGGTAATTCAAAATAAAAATCGAAGCAACGTCCAAAATGAGCAGGACAACATCACATATCAGCAGTTCATGGGCGGCGGGCGGGTACAAGAAGAATACACGCACAAGTAGGATAGACACTATCAAAGTCGTCAAAGGGAAGATGAGCACTCTCAGCCAATCCGCGATCGACGCCGCGCCGCGTTCAAAATGATGCCGCAGCCATATATTCAAGACCGTTATCCCAAACAGCTCGACGAACTTTATGCTTAGCGAAACCAGATAATATGAATCCGGGCTGCTCAAAATCGACGTTGTTTTATCACCGATGATCGCCCCAAGAATAAAGATCATCAGGTTGTCGCACAGCATCAGATACGCAAGCCAGAAAAGGACAGGGAACAGGCATCTTGTAAAGCTGACGCGGAAGCAGAAGCGCATCCAGACGGTCATCGTTGCTGCAAGTATGCAGCTTCTTATCAAGTAATTACTTGATAAGAAATACATGACGACGCAGTTTATCGCCGCAGCGGCAGCAAAAGATAAAATTTCCAGCGGCATAGGGCGCTTGCTTTCAAACAATCCGTTTATCAGGATATACAGCATAGTATATTCCAGAAGCAGCAGCGCCGTATTGAGCGTGTTTGCAGCCGCCATAGTCATAGGTGCAGCCCCTTCCATCGCAAAAAGGCGGTTTGGATTTCCTTATAATTTGATTCTGAGGCTTTCAGCACCTCGCCGCTGCTCATATACACATGATAATTGCATATCTTCATAATGTGCGCCATGTTGGCAATGAAGCTCTTTTGCAGCTTCAAAAAGCCCTTTCCGCTCAGCTCCTCGCCGTAGCTTGACAATCTTCCGGCGGCGCTTATCACGCCGCGCTCCGTTTCTGTATGGAACAGCACCTCTCTTCCGGCTGTGCCCTCAATATACAAAATTCTGTTCAGCGGCAGGACAATGATCCCGTCCTTCGTCCGGATGGAGAACGTTCTTGCCGATTCGGCCAGCTTTTTCTGCACGTCGCACATGACGCCGCAAAGCTCCGTATCCATGCGCTGCTTCAAAAGATACCGAAACGCGTTCACCCTGTACCCCTCCGGCGCGTATTCTATGTAAGACGTCACGAAAACGATTATAAGCTCCGGGTATTCTTGCCTTAGCTGTGCCGCGGCCTCAAGGCCGCTCATCTGCGGCATGTCGATGTCCAGAAAGACCACCTGCGTTTTGGACAGGTCTGCCCGCAAAATCGCGCCGGGCGAAGTATAGACCTCTGCTTCCAGAGGCCAGTCCTTTTCCGCGCAGATGCATGCAATGGCCGATTTTAATTTCTGTGCCGCCGCGGCGTTATCGTCGCATATCGCTGCTATCATGTTGTCACACACCTTTGACAAAGGATAGTTCTACCATATCGCGATTTCCCACTTTTGTCAATAATGTTTAAAGGCGTGTGCGAAAAGCACACGCCTTTAAGATTTTACAGCTTATGTTTCTATCACTTGTCCAGATAAGTCTTTACAAGCTCCTGCAGCAGCTCATCCCTGTCGAGCCGGGTTATGAGCGTGCGCGCGTTGTTGTAATTCGTGATGTAGGTCGGATCCTCCGAAAGTATATAACCCACTATCTGGTTTATCGGGTTGTAGCCCTTAACCATGAGGGAGTTATACACGGATGAAAGAACCTCTTTCATCGCGGTCTTGCTGTCAAGCGCCTCAAATTTTCTTGTTTCATCCGCCATGATGTCCCCTCCTTTGCTTTTCTCCTTGGCAGTATTATATCAGAATATGACCGCAAGTAAAGTCGAAAAACGGCGAATTACATTAAATTTTCATTAATTCCGCGGAGTTCAGCGTATGACTGCGCCGTATTTCTCCTTCAACGCGGTCAGAACCGCGCGCACGATCTCCTCCGCGTGGTCGTCGGTCAGCGTCTGGTCGTCGGCGCGCATCGTCAGCGAGAACGCCACGGACTTCATGCCCTCGGCGATGTGATGGCCAGTGTACACGTCGAACAGCGTGCAGTCCTTCAGATACTTCCCGCCGGCGGCGAGGATGCAGTCCGTCAGCTCGCCGACGGTGACGGCGCTGCTGCACACGATGGCGATGTCGCGCGTCACGGCGGGGAACTTGGGCAGCGGCTCATACACGGGCGTGCCGCCGCACACGGCGCATATCGCGTCAAAGCTCAGCTCTGCGCAGTAAAGCTCCGCATCGACGCCGTAGTTCTTGGCGACTTCCGGGTGTATCTGGCCGAATATGCCGATATAGGTCTCCCCGGCGTATACCTTGGCGCAGCGGCCGGGGTGATAGGAGGCGTTCTCTTTTTCGGCCACGAATCTGGCCTTCGGCGCGCGCACGTCCTTAAGCAGCCCTTCGACCCAGCCCTTTATCGTGAAGAAGCTCATTCCCGCGCCGTATGCGCCCATGGAAACGATCTTCGGCTCATTGGCAAGGCCGTCGTCGCGCTTGAGGTATATCTTGCCTATCTCGTACAGCGCGGCGGACTTGTTGCGGAAGTTGTAGTTGCGCGTGAGTATCTCCAGCATGGACGGCAGAACTGTCGTGCGCATGATGGAGGTGTCCTCACCCAGCGGGTTGAGTATGCGCAGGCTGTCGCGCAGCGGCGAATCCGCCGGCATACGGATCTTGTCGTAGTAGCTGGGGCTTATGAAGGAATAGGTGATTATCTCATCCAGCCCCATCGCGCGCAGCGCCTGTCCGACGGCACGCTCGGTAAGCTGCACGGGGCTGAACCCGCCGCAGGTGCTTATCGCGCCCGTGAAGCGCGTGGGTATCTCGTTGTAGCCGTAGAAGCGCGCGACCTCCTCCGCGATGTCGGAGTAATGCTCCACATCGCCGCGCCAGGAGGGAACGTATATCGTGTCGCCCTCCAGCGTGAAGCCGAGATCGACAAGTATCTTGCGCATGGTCGGCTCGCCGATGTCCGTGCCGAGAAGGGCGTTTATCTTATCCGGCTCCAGCTTCACGGTCGTCGTCTCAAGCGGCTTCGGCACGACGTCGATAACGCCGTCCACGACCTCGCCCGCACCGAGCATTTCCACAAGCTCGCACGCGCGCTGCACGGCGGCGAAGGTGTTCTTCACGTCAAGACCCTTTTCAAAGCGGGAGGACGCGTCCGTGCGCATACCCAGCGTCGTGGCCGTGCGACGCACGGAGGGGCCGTTGAAGTTTGCGCTTTCAAACAGCACCATCGCCGTGTCGCCGACGATCTCGCTGTTCTCGCCGCCCATCACGCCCGCAACGCCCACGGGCTTGTCGGTGTCGCAGATGCACAGCATGTTCGGCGTGAGCTTGCGCTCCGTTCCGTCAAGCGTGCGTATGACCTCGCCCTCGCGCGCGGTGCGGATGTGTATCTCGCCGTTGTTGACACAGGCGAAGTCGAACGCGTGCATCGGCTGGCCGTACTCCAGCATGACGTAGTTCGTGATATCGACGATATTGTTTATCGGGCGCATACCGGCGTTGCGGATACGCTCACGCATCCATTCGGGGCTGGGGGCGATCTTTACGTTCTTGACCATGCGCGCGGTGTAGCGCGGACAGAGCGCGGCGTCCTCAATGACGACCTTCGCCAGCTCGTTTATGTCGCCGCCGGCCTTGGCCTGTACCACCGGCTCATGCAGCGTCAGCTTCTTGCCGAAGGTGACGGCGGCCTCGCGCGCAAGGCCGATCATGCACAGGCAGTCGGGGCGGTTGGGCGTGATCTCAAACTCGACCACGTGGTCGTCCATGCCGACGAGCGCGCCTATATCGTCGCCGGGGCGGCAGTCCTCGTGCAGCACGAATATGCCGTCGGGGATGCAGTGGGGGAACTCCTCCTGCTTGGCATGCAGGTCGGCAAGCGTGCATATGAGCCCCGTCTTGGTGTCATAGGCGACCATGTCGCCCTCGTGCACGTTCTGGCAGCTGCATATCGTGTCGCACACGCGGGAGCCTGTGTCAAGCTCGCACTTCCACTGGTTGACGCCGTAGGCCTCCACGCTCGTCACCTCTGCCGCTATCACGCTGCCGAAGATGGCCTCGCCGCTGCTGATGTCGGCGGGGATGGACGGCGCGTCGGGGTCGAGCGCGTGGTAGTCGCCAAGTATGGCGGCGGCCTTTATCTCGCCGTAGGGGTAGTCGTGCGTGGTGAGCTGCAGCTCCTTGAGGGAGCACAGCATACCGTCGGATTCAACGCCGCGCAGCTTGCCGCGGGTTATCTTCACGCCGCCGGGCAGCACGGAATTGTGCAGCGCCGCGGGAACCATGTCGCCCTCGTGCACGTTCCACGCGCCGGTGCATATCTGCACGGGCGCCTCCGCGCCGACGTCTATCTGCGTCACCAGCATGTGGTCGGAATTCGGGTGCTTCGTGATGGAAAGGATCCTGCCCACCTTGACGTTCTTGATGCTCTTGCTCAGATCCTCGGTTATCTCCACCTTAGAGCCGGAGACGGTCATCGCCTCGCCGAAGGTGCGGTCGTCATACTGATCTATCGGAAGATCAACAAACTCGTTGAGCCATTTTCTTGAAAGTAACATTTATCTTGCCCTCCTAATCAAAACTGCTCGAGGAAACGGGTATCGTTTTCAAATATAAGGCGCATGTCGTTTATCTTGTATTCGCCCAGCGCCAGACGCTCCAGCCCCATGCCGAAAGCCCAGCCGGAGTAAACGTCCGGGTCAATGCCGCAGCCTGCAAGCACCTTCGGGTGCACCATGCCCGCGCCGAGGACCTCTATCCAGCCCTCGCCCTTGCACGTCGGGCAGCCCTTGCCGCCGCACTTGTGGCACTGTATGTCCAGCTCACAGCTCGGCTCGGTAAAGGGGAAGTGATGCGGGCGGAAGCGTGTGACGGTGCCCTTGCCGTATATCTTCTCCACAACGAGATTCAGCGTCGCCTTGAGGTCGGACATGGTCACGCCCTTGTCCACGACAAGACCCTCTATCTGGTGGAACATGGGGGAGTGCGTGGCGTCCACCTCGTCCTTGCGGTAAACGCGGCCGGGGGCCAGCACGCGGATAGGCAGCGGGCGCGTCTCCATGGCATGCACCTGCATGTTGGACGTCTGCGTGCGCAGCAGCACGCGGTTGTCCTCGGTGAAATAGAAGGTGTCCGTCCACTCGCGGGAGGGGTGCCCCTCGTCGATGTTGAGCTTCGTGAAGTTATAATCGGCAAGCTCCACCTCGGGGCCGTCCAGTATCTCAAAGCCCATGCCGATGAATATGTCCTTTATCTGGTCAAGCACGTTGTACATCGGGTGCTTGTGCCCCATTTTGTGCGCCTCGCCCGGCAGCGTCACGTCCACGGCCTCGCTCTCGAGCTTCAGCTCCATCAGCTTCTCGTTCAGCGCGCTTCTGCGCTCGTCCAGCGCCTGCTCAATGTCGGCGCGAAGCTGGTTTGCAAGCTGGCCCATGGCGGGGCGCTCCTCCGCGGAGAGCTTGCCCATCTGGCGCAGTATCGCCGTCAGCTCCCCCTTCTTGCCGAGGTACTTCACGCGCAGCGCTTCAAGCAGCTCAACGTTGTCGCACTCGCGTATCGCTTTGATGGAGGCGTCTCTCAGCCCCTGCATAAGTTCTCTCATTTCGGTCACTCCTAATCAAAAAAATAAGCTTCCATCCCAAAATATAAGGGACGAAAGCACAACTTCCGCGGTACCACCCAAATTCGGCAAACATGCCGCACTTGCCGGGCCTGTAACGCAGCCCGCGCGCCGGTGATTGGCCGGATGCTCCCGGGCGAACCAAGCGCCGCGCCCAAGGAGGCTTGCAGCCGACGGCCCCCACTCTCTGATGGGCGGTGAAACGCTATTTTCCCGTTCACAGCAAACATAAAGATATCATACTTTTTCCCGTATTGCAAGAGATATTTTCCGCTTTTTGCGTGAAAACGCGTTTGACTATTGCCGCCGCTGTGATTATAATGGGTCATGGCGCATATGGTGTGGTACAAGTATTTATGAAACGGAGACTGCACCATGAAAAAATTGTACATGCCGCTCATGCCGCTGCTTCTCGGGGCCGCCCTCATGCTTTCCGCCTGCGGAGGCGGCGCGGCGCGCGCCGGGTTTGAAAGCTTTGCCGAAGACCTCTCCGCACGGGATGAGCTTCACTTCACGTCACAGCTCCGCGCCGAGTATGACGACAGATGCGTCGAGTTCACTTTGGACTATGCCGCAGACAGCGGCGGCTGCACTGTCACGGTCGTTTCGCCGGAGATAATCAAGGGCGTTTCCGCGCATATCACGGCGGGGGAGACGGCGCTTGAATATGACGGCGTGGCGCTGGATACCGGCGCTCTGGACGATTTCGGCCTTTCGCCGATGTCCGCGCTGCCGCTGCTGGTGGACGCGATGCGCACGGGCTACCTTGACAGCGCGTGGGAGGAAAACGGCGAGCTTGCCGCTGTACTCATCCCCTCCGACGGGCTGAGTGTTGAGGTGCATCTGGATAAGTACAGCAAAACGCCGCTGTATGCGGAGATATCCTCCGCCGGGCGCGTGCGCGTCACGGCGCAGATAAGCGGCTGGAACGCCTGACACAATGCTATAGATATACATACTACAGAGGGATAAAGACATATGAACGACCTGCAAAAGAGAACCTGGGCGGAGGTCAGCCTTGAAAACCTGCGCCATAACTATATGGCCATCCGCGCCGCGCTTCCGGCCGGGTGCCGCTTCCTCGGCATCGTCAAGGCCGACGCTTACGGCCACGGCGCGCCCGCCG
>UMHM01024807.1_pt1 | contig 15197 bp, 9 predicted proteins | sample 1965501 | NCBI WGS metagenome assembly UMHM01 (sample SAMEA4836095, study PRJEB28245) | human gut metagenome | biome: gut microbiome; material: fecal sample | place: Denmark | collected 2008
GAACTTATAAATAAAGTTAAATTATAATGTTGCGGAATTAAGGTATAATAAGGTATAGAAACTATGAAAGAATTTGTAATCTCCGAAGCGCAGGCAGAAACAGCGGTATTGGTAGGTCTTGTCACGAAGACTCAGGATGAGCGTAAGACCAATGAATACCTGGACGAGCTTGCATTCTTGGCTGAGACAGCCGGGGCGGAAGTAGTGAAGCGGTTTACCCAAAAGCTGGATGCAGCGCATTCCGTGACTTATGTCGGCAAGGGCAAGCTGGAAGAAATTAAAGAGTATATCCGGAATGAAGAAGAAGCCGAACGCGAAATCGGCATGGTGATTTTTGACGATGAACTTTCTGCCAAACAGATACGTAACATTGAAGCGGAGTTGAAGATTAAGATATTGGACCGTACTTCGCTCATTCTCGATATTTTTGCCATGCGTGCCCAGACTGCCAATGCAAAAACGCAGGTGGAGCTGGCGCAATACAAGTATATGCTTCCTCGTCTGCAACGTTTGTGGACCCACTTGGAACGCCAGGGTGGTGGCTCCGGTGCCGGTGGAGGTAAAGGTTCCGTGGGACTTCGCGGTCCGGGTGAAACGCAGCTGGAAATGGACCGCCGTATCATCTTGAACCGTATGTCATTGTTGAAGGAGCGCTTGGCTGAGATTGACAAGCAGAAGTCTACCCAGCGGAAGAACCGCGGACGCTTGATTCGTGTGGCATTGGTGGGATATACCAATGTAGGAAAATCCACATTGATGACTTTGCTTTCGAAAAGTGAAGTCTTTGCCGAGAATAAGCTGTTTGCCACGTTGGATACTACGGTGCGTAAGGTGATTATTGAGAACCTGCCGTTCCTGCTATCCGATACGGTGGGCTTTATCCGTAAATTGCCGACGGATTTGGTAGACTCCTTCAAGTCTACTCTGGATGAGGTACGCGAGGCGGACTTGCTGTTGCATATCGTAGACATCTCTCATCCGGATTTTGAAGAACAGATAGAAGTTGTGAACAAGACGTTGGCAGATATCGGTGCCGCCGGTAAGCCCATGATTCTTGTATTCAATAAGATAGACGCTTATACTTATATAGAGAAAGCGGCTGACGACCTTACCCCCAGAACCAAGGAAAACTTGACACTCGAAGAACTGATGAAGACGTGGATGGCTAAGATGGAGGATAACTGCCTCTTTATTTCTGCCCGCGAAAAAATCAATATGGAGGAACTGAAGAGTGTAGTTTATCAGCGTGTGAAGGAATTGCACGTGCAGAAGTACCCCTATAATGACTTTCTTTATCAGACCTACGAAGAAGAAGTTTAATTTTAGTTATGAGTGATAAGTTATGAGTTATTTGCTGGCAGCGGTTTGAATCGGTAGTGCCGGCAAAGGCAATAACTTATAACTCATAATTCATAACTCGTTATAAGGATGAATTACAGAAGACTGACCGAAGATGAAATTCTCCGGTTGAAGAGCCAGTCATGTCTGGCTGATGATTGGGGGAAAGTAACCGTTGCAGAAGAGTTCTCAACGGAATTTGTGCATCATACCCGTTTTTCGGGTGAGGTGTGTTTGGGAGTGTTCCATTCAGAATTTATGTTGCCGGGAGGAATCAGGAAGCATTCCGGTTTGCGGCATGTGACGCTGCATAATGTAACGGTGGGAGATAACTGTTGCATTGAGAATATCCAGAACTACATTGCCAATTATGAAATAGGGCATGACACCTTCATTGAGAATGTGGATATTATTCTGGTAGACGGTGTGTCGAAGTTCGGTAACGGGGTAGAAGTGTCTGTCCTGAATGAGACGGGAGGCCGTGAGGTGCTGATTAATGATAAACTCTCCGCACACCAAGCCTATATTCTGGCGCTTTACCGCCATCGCCCGGAGCTGATTGCACGGATGAAGGAAATCACGGATTTTTATTCCAACAAACATGCTTCTGCTGTAGGAAGCATCGGGAACCATGTAATGATATTGAACACCGGTTCCATAAAGAATGTGCGCATCGGTGATTATTGCCGCATCTGTGGTACATGCCGTCTGTATAACGGAAGCATCAACAGCAACGAGGTGGCGCCGGTACACATCGGGCATGGGGTGATTTGTGATGATTTCATCATCTCTACCGGGTCTCATGTAGATGACGGAGCTATGCTGAGCCGCTGCTTCGTGGGGCAGGCATGCAAGTTGGGACACAACTACTCTGCCTCGGATTCTTTGTTTTTCAGCAACTGCCAGGGAGAGAACGGGGAGGCGTGCGCTATTTTTGCCGGACCTTATACGGTGACACACCATAAATCCACGTTGCTGATTGCCGGTATGTTTTCCTTTATGAATGCCGGTTCGGGGTCCAATCAGAGCAACCATATGTATAAGTTAGGGCCTATCCATCAAGGCACTTTGGAGCGTGGTGCCAAGACGACTTCCGATTCGTACATCTTGTGGCCTGCAAGGGTGGGAGCGTTTTCCTTGGTAATGGGGCGCCATGTCAACCATTCTGATACTTCGAACCTGCCGTTCTCTTACTTGATAGAGCAGAATAATACCACCTACCTTGTACCCGGTGTCAACCTGCGTAGTGTGGGTACCATCCGTGATGCCCAGAAGTGGCCGAAACGTGACGGGCGTACCGACCCGAACAAACTGGATTACATCAACTATAATCTTCTCAGCCCCTACACGGTGCAGAAAATGTTCAAGGGACGGGAAACGTTGCAGAATCTGCGTCATGCCAGTGGCGAGCTTTCGGATATCTATTCTTTCCATAGTGCGAAGATACGTAACTCGGCTTTGGTGAAAGGTATCCGCTTCTATGAAATAGCCATTCATAAGTTCCTCGGAAACTCTGTCATCAAGCGCTTGGAAGGCATTGACTTCCGGAGCAATGAAGAAATACGTGCCCGTTTGAAGCCCGATACTGCCATTGGCAGCGGCGAATGGGTGGATATTTCCGGATTGATAGCCCCAAAGAGTGAGATAGATGCGCTGATAGACGGTATTGAGTCCGGCAAAGTCAATCGCTTGAAGTCTATCAATGCCGAGTTTGAGAAGATGCACAGCAACTACTATACCTACGAATGGACCTGGGCGTATGAGAAGTTGGAAGAGTTCTATGGTATCAAGCCGGAAGGTATGACGGCAGAAGACGTCATACATATTGTCGAAAAATGGAAAGAAGCAGTAGTTGGCCTCGACCGCATGGTGTATGAGGATGCTAAGAAAGAATTTTCACTGGCTTCCATGACGGGCTTTGGAGCTGACGGCTCACGCTTGGAAAAGGAACTCGATTTTGAGCAGGTACGCGGCGACTTTGAAAGCAATCCGTTTGTAATGGCTGTGCTGAAACACATTGAGGTGAAGACGGCGCTGGGCGATGAACTGATAGGGCGGATGCAGCGGGTGTCAGAAAATTAATTATGATTTGTTGCGTTTTTACTCTAATTAAAGAATTATTTCAATAATAGTTTTTACCTTTGCTCGGTAAAGGCGGTTTTGTGCTGCCTTTGCTACCCGAATCACTTTTAAACATTAAATATACGAGTAATTATGGCAACAACACCTCCGTTCAAGTATCAGCCCATGTTCGAGAAGGGTAAGGATACAACTGAGTATTATCTGCTTACGAAAGACTACGTGTCTGTAAGCGAGTTTGAAGGAAAACCTATCCTGAAGATTGAAAAAGAAGGTTTGACGGCAATGGCCAATGCGGCTTTCCGTGATGTATCGTTCATGTTGCGTCGTTCGCACAACGAGCAGGTTGCTAAGATTCTGAGTGACCCCGAAGCAAGCGATAACGATAAATACGTGGCACTCACCTTCCTGCGCAATGCAGAGGTAGCATCCAAGGGGGTACTTCCTTTCTGCCAGGATACGGGTACGGCAATCATCCACGGCGAAAAGGGACAACAAGTATGGACCGGCTACTGTGATGAAGAAGCTCTCTCACTGGGTGTTTACAAGACTTATACCGAAGAGAACCTGCGCTATTCGCAGAATGCTCCCCTCACCATGTACGATGAGGTGAATACGAAGTGCAACCTTCCCGCACAGATTGACATCGAAGCTACGGAAGGTATGGAGTACGAGTTCCTCTGCGTAACCAAGGGTGGTGGCTCTGCCAACAAGACTTATCTCTACCAGGAGACAAAGGCTATCCTCAACCCCGAAACATTGGTTCCCTTCCTTATCTCAAAAATCAAGACTTTGGGTACGGCAGCTTGTCCTCCCTATCACATCGCATTCGTTATCGGCGGTACCTCTGCCGAAAAGAACTTGCTGACTGTGAAACTGGCTTCCACCCACTTCTACGATAACCTACCCACTACCGGCAATGAGTTCGGCCGCGCTTTCCGCGATGTGGAACTGGAGAAGCTGGTACTGGAAGAAGCTCATAAGATTGGCCTCGGTGCCCAGTTCGGCGGCAAGTATCTGGCTCACGACATCCGCATCATCCGCCTGCCGCGTCACGGTGCGTCCTGCCCCGTGGGTCTGGGTGTTTCCTGCTCTGCCGACCGTAACATCAAGTGTAAAATCAATAAAGAAGGTATCTGGATTGAAAAGCTCGACAGCAATCCGGGTGAACTGATTCCCGAAGAACTCCGTAAGGCCGGTGAAGGCGACGTGGTGAAGATTGACTTGAACCAGCCGATGGCCGATATTCTGAAGGAACTGACCAAGTATCCGGTTTCCACCCGTTTGTCTCTGAATGGAACCATTATCGTAGGCCGTGACATCGCACACGCCAAGCTGAAAGAACGTCTGGACCGTGGCGAAGACCTGCCGCAGTACATCAAAGACCATCCCATCTACTACGCCGGTCCTGCCAAGACTCCTCAAGGCATGGCTTGCGGCTCCATGGGCCCGACTACTGCCGGACGTATGGACCCGTATGTAGACCTCTTCCAAAGCCACGGCGGCAGCATGATTATGCTTGCCAAAGGTAACCGCAGCCAGCAAGTGACAGATGCCTGCCAAAAGTATGGCGGTTTCTACTTGGGCTCTATCGGTGGTCCTGCCGCTATCTTGGCACAGAACAACATCAAGAGCATTGAGTGCGTGGAATATCCCGAACTCGGTATGGAAGCTATCTGGAAGATTGAGGTGGAGAACTTCCCTGCATTCATCTTGGTGGACGATAAGGGCAACGACTTCTTCAAGCAACTGAAGCCCTGGAATTGCAGCAAGTAAAACAGAAGCCTTTTAGAAAGGCATAATATAAGGAAAGCCGTAACGGAGAAAATCTTGTTACGGCTTTTTTGTTTTGTAGAGGAAAACAAAGTGTTTCGCGGCATAGAACACTCTGTTTCATCAAGCAAAACAAACTGTTCCTTTATGTTGAAACAAATTGTTTCAATAGGAAGAAACAAACTGTTCTTTCATGTTGGAACAAAGTGTTCTTCCCTATTGGAACACTCTGTTCTGCCTTGATAAAACAGATTGTTCTCTATAGGAGAATAAAACTGAAACTCGTTTGTTGTCGTATTTTTGTTACATTCTCCTTTTCATTTCTCGGTTAACTTCTTTATCTTTAGCCCTCCAAACAACCAATTTAATAAAACATGGAACTGACTCTTACACGACAAACTCCGGCACAACACATCGTATGGCTGGATGTGGTACGCCTTGTTGCAATGTTTACAGTAGTTTGCTGCCATTGCACAGACCCTTTTAACTTCTATCCGGGCACATCGCCCGACATTGTTGACATCAAGTTCTGGGGAGCTGTCTACGGTGCGGCGCTCCGTCCTTGCGTACCGCTTTTTGTAATGATTACCGGTGCATTGCTGTTGCCGGTACGGGGTGACGCCTCGGCATTCTACAAGAAACGTATCCCCCGCGTATTCTTTCCTTTCCTCATCTGGTCTGTGATTTACAATCTGTTCCCCTGGATAACGGGACTGCTGGGAGTGGAGCCGAAAGTGATTCTGGATTTCTTCCCTTATTCGGGTGAGGAAGTGATGCGCCAGTCTCTGGCAGTGAGCCTGGGATATATTGCAGAAATGCCTTTTAATTTCTCTCTATTGGATGTACACATGTGGTATATCTATCTGCTGATAGGGCTTTATCTCTATCTTCCGATATTCTCGGCATGGGTGGAGAAGGCCTCGGAACGTGCCAAACTATGGTTTCTTGCAGCATGGGGAGTGACACTGCTGCTGCCTTATTATACCGAGTTTGCCGCTCCGTACCTTTGGGGGACTTGCTCGTGGAACTCGTTCGGTATGCTGTATTACTTTGCCGGTTTTAACGGCTACCTATTGTTGGGCCATTATCTGAGGAACCATAACTGGACGGGCCGGCAACTCTGTGGCATCGGCATTCCCATGTTTGCCATTGGCTATGCCGTAACATTCCTTGGTTTCCGTCGTATGACCTCCTTGCCGGATTTTACGGATGAGATGCTCGAACTCTTCTTCACCTACTGTTCGCTGAATGTAGTAATGATGACCATCCCCGTGTTTATGCTTTGCAAGCGGGCCAATTTCCGTTCGGAGCGCATCAAGAAAGCATTGGCAAACTTGACGCTCTGTGGTTTTGGAGTCTATATGATACACTATTTCTTTACCGGACCGAGCGTAGTCCTGATGCGTGCTATCCATGTTCCTATCTATCTTCAGATACCTTGTGCCGCAGTCGTCGCTTTCTGTACTTCCTGGTTTCTGGTGGCAATGGCATACCGTTGTTTCGGGAAACGGACCAAGTGGGTGCTGGGGTAGTTTGGATGAAAGATTGTTTATCTTTAAAGGAGGAGATTTAGGGCTTATTATCTCCTCCAGATTCTCCACATATAGTAAGCGCAGTGCGTGAATGCGAAAACAAACGAGATAATCAGCAGCACTTTGCTTTCTCCCCATCCCACAGTCTGTTGGTGCCACAGTCCGGTGATGACACAAAGAACGGCAAGGATAAGTCCAATCATGTTCAAGGTCACCTGCCCGTGGCGGGTGTCGCCTCCATGCTCCAGCTTACTGTGCTTCATGCCGTAGCCCACGTAGATGTCCAGACCGATGAGCATCCACAGCACCAGGCGTATCCATGTATCGGCAGGAAGGAACAACATCAAAAGGCAAGTAAGAATACCCAGTATGGGGATAAGTGGAACAAGTGGGGTTTTAAAGGAACGGGGCACGTCAGGCATGGTTCTGCGTACTACCAGTACAGCGGCACAGACCAGCGTGAAGGCCATCAGCGTGCCGATGCTTGTCATCTCTCCGGCCAGCCGTGCGGGTACAAAAGCTGCCAGCAGGCCCACAAGTACCATGAAGAGCAGGTTGCTGCGTGCCGGAGTACGGAACTTTTCGTTGATATGCGAGAAGAAAGGAGGCAGCAGCCCGTCATGGCTCATGCTTAGGAATACGCGGCTCTGTCCCAGCAGTGTCACCATGATGACGGAGCAATATCCGAACAGAATGGACAGCACGATGGCACGGTTCAGCCAGGGATAGTCCGGCTGGATGATACCTGCAGCATCAGCCTGCCCCATGTGCTCTATGGCTATGGCAACGGGAGCAATGCCTTGCTGTCCGCTGAAGGCGGTGTAGTGTGCCACTCCCGTCATGACGTGGGCAAAAACCATATAGAGCACGGTGCATACCAGCAAGGAGACCAGAATGCCGATAGGCATGTTCCGCTTCGGGTTCTTCGTCTCTTGGGCGGCTGTGCTCACAGCGTCGAACCCGAGGAAGGCGAAGAATACGATGGCCGCCCCTCGCAGGATGCCGGAGAAGCCATATTCGCCCAGCACGCCCGTATTGGCAGGGATGTAAGGTGTATAGTTGTCGGTATTGATGTATTTCCAGCCGAGTATGACAAAAATCAGTATGACGGAAACCTTCAGGAATACAATGAAGCCGTTGAAGATGGAGCTGCCTTCCGTACCCCGTATCAGGAAGAGGCTCATCAGCACGACGATAAGGAAGGCGGGGATATTTACGACTCCACCATCCCAGGGACAGGCGGTGAGGACTTGCGGTAGATGTATGTCCAGTCCCTCGAGAAAGACGACCAGATAGCGGCTCCAACTGATGCTTACCGTGGTTGCGGCTACGGTGTATTCCAGTACCAGGTCCCACCCGATAATCCAGGCGATGAGTTCGCCCATCGTGGCATACGAGTAGGTGTATGCGCTGCCGGCTACGGGTATCATGGACGCAAATTCCGCATAACATAGTCCGGCGAAGCAGCATCCCAGTGCGGCAATGGCAAAGGACAGTGTGATGGCCGGTCCCGTATAGCCTGCCGCCACCGTTCCGGTGATGGAGAATAGACCCGCTCCGATGATGACTCCCACGCCCAGGGCAACAAGGCTCCACGGACCAAGTACACGTTTCAATGTTTTCTTTCCGGAGGCATTCGCCTCCGCTTGCAGTGCCTCGAATGGCTTTCTGATGAATAATCCCATTGTGCTTTAATTCTGATAAATCGGGCGTAAAGGTACGGATTATATTGCTTATTCCATATAGCGTGCTACTTTTCCACTGATTTGCAGTAGGGAGATTTCACATAATTTGGTATCATATTCCGCGGAGAGAATACGTTCTTCTGCATCCAGCAGACTCTTTTGGGCTTCGCGCATCTCGATTCCCGAGAGGTTGCCCAGCATATATCGTTCCATGGCAATCTCGTGGTTCTCCTTGGCAGCCACAAGGTTCTGGCGTTCCAGGTTCAGCATTTGCAGGTTATTTTGGTAGGCCTGCCATAGGTTGCTGAAGTCGGCGCGCAGGGCTTGCTCCAGTTGCTCCCGTTCCAGGCGAGCGTTCTGCACGGCAATGCGGGCATTCTTGCGTTCGCGGCGCCGGTTGCCGTCGAACAGATTGAAGCCGACCGTGACGCCGAAGTTCAGACCGAGGTTGCTGCGGCGGCTGTTGGCAGAGATGTCATACTTGTTGAGGGTGTAGCCGTATCCGCCGTTCATCTTCACGTATGGGTAGTCGCGCGAGCAGACTTTCTTGTAGTCCAGACGGGCCAGGGTATTGTTCTGTTCGGCACGTAGCAGTGAGGCGTTGATGGTGAGGGTGGCGTTCCACAGCTCCTCGAAGTTCAGGGAGGCGGTCACGTTGATGAGGCTGTCTTGTATGATAAACGGCTGGTCTACATCTTTGTTTGCCATGAGTTCGTTCAGCTGGATACGTGAGGTGTGCAGCAGTTCCTGCTGTTTCATGTATTGGGCACTGTCGGCATTGAAGTCCACTTTGGCCTGCTGGTAGTCCAGGCGCGAGAAGTTACCGATGTGGTAACGCTCTTCCACAATGCGCAGGCGCTCTTTGGATAGCGATACGGCATAACGGAAGTTCTTCAAGCGGATTTTCTGCTGCACATAGTTATAGTATTCGGCGGCTATGTTGGCTATCAGGTCCTCGATGGCGATGCGCGTATTGGTCTCGCCTTGGCATTCCAGCTCCTTGAGCCGTTGGTAGTTGGCGGTAATGTTGAAACCGTCGAAGATGGTCCAGTTCAGGTTGATGCCTGCATCGAGAGTTTGGTCAAACACTCCGTTGTCCTTGGTTGTCTCTCCGGTGGCTCGGGCTTTGGTCTCGGTATTGTCTATGGTTCCCTTGTAGCCGGCGGAGAGGTTCAGTGTGGGCAGGTAGCCCGCATTGCCCAGTGTGGCGTTGTTCTTGCTGACCTGCTCTTCATTGCGGACAATGCGCAGGGAGTAGTTGTTCAGCAATCCCTGCTCCAGGCAGGACTTCAAGGTGTAGGTAGGCGCAGGCTGTGCATAAAGGTCCAGCGCTGTGCAGGCAGTGGCTATGAAAATTAAAACAATGCGTTTCATTCGGTCTTCAGTTTACTTCGGTTCGTTGATACATAACTATATATGGCAGGCACGATGTACATCGTCAGCAGTGTGGAGATGAGCATGCCGCCTACGACGGCAGTACCCATGGCGATGCGCTGGTTGCAGCCTTCGCCGGTGGCGTAGGCAAGCGGTATCAATCCCAGGATGGTGGAGGCACTCGTCATCAGGATGGGGCGCAGACGTTGCAGGGAGGCGTCCTTGATGGCTCGCATCTTGTCTTCACCCGCTTCCTGCTTCTGATTGGCAAATTCCACAATCAGGATACCGTTCTTTGCCACTAGACCAATCAGCATGATAATACCAATCTGGCTGAATATATTCATCGTAATCCCCCCGAAATACATGAACACCAGTGCGCCGGCAATGGCGAGAGGCACCGTCAACATGATAATCAGCGGGTCCTTGAAGCTTTCGAACTGGGCGGCCAGAATCAGGTAAATCAGCACGATGGCCAGAATGAAGGCGAACATCAGACTGGAGGAACTCTCCCTATACTCTTTGGAGTCTCCGGTCAGTGCGGTGCGGAAGGTCTCGTCCAGCGTCTCCTTGGCAATCTTGTCCATTTCATCCAGACCTTGTCCGATGGTCTTGCCGTCCGCCAGTCCCGCGGAGATGGTGGCAGAAACGAAACGGTTGTAACGGTACAGTTTCGGAGGTGCGATGCCGCCGGTAAGCTCAATCAGGTTGTCCAGCTGTACCATGTTCCCGTTGTCGCTTCGGATATAGATGCCTTTCAGGTCGGCGGGCTTGTTGCGTTGCTGGCGGTTGATTTCGCCTAATATCTCGTATTGCTTTCCGTTCATGTAGAAGTAGCCCATGCGCTGTCCGCTCAAGCCGTATTGCAGGGTTTGGGCAATGTTCTTGGTGCTTACGCCCATGATGCTCGCCTTGTCACGGTTGATGTTGATGCGCGCTTCAGGCTTGCTGAACTTCAGGTTTACGTCTGCCATCTGGAATACCGGATTTTCGTAGACCTTCGTCATGAACTTGGGGAGCACCTCCTGCAATTTCTCGATATTGGTTGCCTGCAATACATACTGCACGGGCATACCGCCGCGCCGTCCTCCGAATGAGGAGGACTGCTGTACGAAAGAGCGTGCCATGGTCTTTTTCTGCACTGCCTTCGACAACTTTTCGGCAACTTCCATCTGGGTATAGTCACGGTCTTTCATGTCTTTCAGTGTGATACGTACGTTACCGCTACCACTGGACACACGCGCTGTTACCGCTTCTGCATCCGGGATAATGGAGTCCACCAGATGATTGATGTCTTCGGTATAGTCGCGGATATATTCGTAAGTCACTCCTTCGGCACCCATTGTATTGATACTGATTTGCGAACGGTCCTCCAATGGCGCCATTTCAGCCGGGATAGTATTCCAAAGGACTCCGATAAGCAGGATGGTGACGATGGTGAAGGGCAGGGCAATCCAGCGCCGTTTCAGGAAGGCGGCCAGTGACTGGCTGTATACCCGGTTCATCCCTTCGAAGAAAGGTTCGGTCTTGCGATAGAACCAGCTCTGCTGTTCCCTTTTGATTAAAAGTTTGGTGGCAAGCATCGGCGTAAAAGTCAATGCGGCGAAGGAGGAGATAATCACCGAACCGGAGACCACGATACTGAATTCGCGGAACAGTCGTCCTGTCGTACCGTCCATGAATACAATAGGGAAGAATACCGCCACCAGCGTAATGGTAGTGGAGATGACGGCAAAGAAAATCTCCTTGGCTCCTTCTATGCCGGCTTCTTTCGGTGGCATCCCTTTCTCGATGCGGACATAAATGTTCTCCGTCATCACGATGGCGTCGTCCACCACCAAGCCCACGGCAAGCACCACGGCAAGCATGGAGAGCACATTGATGGAGAAACCGGCCAGATACATGACGAAGAAAGCTCCAATCAGCGAAACGGGGATTACAATACATGGCACAAGCGTCACACGCCAATCGCGCAAGAAGAGGAAAATGATGATGATAACCAGTACAAAGGCCTCATACACCGTCTGCTTCACCTCGTCGATAGAAGCGCGGATAAACTTGGTATTGTCAAAACCGTAGTTGTAATGAACATCTTCGGGAAGGTCTTTCTTCATCTTCTCCATGCGGTCATATACGGCGTTGGCTATTTCAATGTGGTTGGCACCCGGCTGCGGAATTACTACGACACCTACCATGGGCACACCGTTCATCTTCATATAACTTTTGATGTCGGCTGGTCCCAGTTCGGCACGTCCAATGTCGCTGAAGCGGACAATACGGTTACCGTCTTCCTTCAGGATAAGATTGTTGAACTCTTCGGCTGTATGCATCAGACCCAACGTACGGATGGTGAGCTCGGTAGTGTTTCCTTCGATACTTCCGGAAGGGAGCTCTACGTTTTCGTTGTCCACCGCATTCTTTACATCCAGAGGAGTGATTCCATAGCCGGACATCTTGATGGGGTCCAGCCAAAGCCGCATGGAATAGCGCTTTTCTCCCCAGATACTTACACTACTTACATCTGAAATAGTCTGAAGCTGCTCCTTGACAGTCAGGTCGGCTATTTCACTGAGCTCCAGTAGGGAACGTTTGTCACTTTGGAGGGCAACCATCAGGATAGGGGTGGCGTCCGCATCGGCTTTTGATACGGTAGGCGGGTCACAGTCACGAGGCAGATAGCGTTGTGCACGCGACACTTTATCACGTACGTCGTTGGCGGCGGTTTCCAGGTCAACGGAAAGCTCAAACTCTACTGTAATGCGTGATGAGCCTTGCTGGCTGACACTGGAGAGGGAGCGTATGCCGGGAATACCGTTGATGTTCTGCTCCAGAGGCTCCGTTATCTGGTTCTCGATGACATCGGCGTTGGCACCCGGATAGGAGCAGGATACTGATATGATAGGATTGTCTACAGACGGGTACTCGCGTACACCCAGATAATTGTAGCCGATGAAGCCAAACAGCAGGATTATCAGGGTAAGTACTGTCGAGAGTACCGGTCGCCGTATACTTAATTCGGATATATTCATTCTTTACAATTGATAATTAACGGTTGATAATTGACAGTTGTCAATTGATATTGTCCAGTGTTACCGGTAGTCCGGTACGGAGTTGCAGGGTTCCCGAGGTGATGATGGTATCTCCTGCCTGCAAGCCTTGCAATACTTGTACTTCCGCTTCCGTACGGATTCCCGTAGTAATCTCTACCGGCTGGGCTTTTCCCGACTTATAGAGGAATATCTTGTCTTTTCCCATTTCCGGTACAATGGCTTCGGACGGTACGGCAAGGGCGTCCTGAATTTCATCCTTGTTCAGCTTGATGCTGGCATAGCGGCCCGGAAGCACAGCTCCGTTGGCATTGGGATAAAGTGCACGGATTGTCAGGGTATGGGTAGTAGGGTCTATCTTTGATTCGCGTGCATAAACCGTGGCGTGGAAGGTATTTAGCTTTCCTTCGAGAGTGAAGTCCAGTCCGGCGCCGGTCTTTACGTCATTGGCATACCGCTCGGGTACGGCAAATTCCACCTTCAACGGCGAAATCTTGGTGAGTTTGGCTACAATGGTTGTAGGGGAAGCGTAAGTACCCACACTGACTTGGCGCAGACCGATGACACCGTCGAAAGGAGCACGCAGCTCAGTTTGTGCGATGTTCGATTCTATCAGGTCAATGTCGGCATTCAGGGTGGCCAGCTCGGTCTTTACTTGTTCGTAGGCTTCTTTACTAACCGCATCCCTTTCCAGCAGGGCGTTCTGGCGAAACACGCGGTCTTCTGCCAACTTTAATTGGGAGACGAGGCGTTGCAATTGTGCTTGCAGCGGCCGGTCATTAACTTTGGCAAGTAATTGTCCTTTCTTGACGAAGCTGCCTTCTTCAAAATTTATCTCTATGATTTTGCCGGATGTCTCGAAAGAAAGGTCCACTTCCTCATCCGGCAGCAGGCTGCCGCTGATTTGTATTTCATCCTTCAGCAGTTGCGGTTTGATTATTTTTGCGTTTACGTTTAGAATTTTCTTACCGCTACGTTGACCGGTCATCACCTTGTCTGCAGCGGCTAATTCTTCATTCTCTTTAGGTAATTGGGAGTAGATTCCTCCTCCAATCAGTCCGGCACCAATCACGATAATGATGCCCCATTTAACTCTCTTATTCATGTTGTAGTATTAGTAGTAATAAAATCAGCCTTAGATTAGACTACGGGAAAAGAGAATAGTTTAAAAGATAAAGAGTTAAAAAGTGTAAGAATATGGATTGGAAAGGTGATAAAATGACAAATCAGTAAGCAGCCCGGTATTTTCCCTCCTCCTTGTCCTCCAGCATGTTCAGATAAGAAGCGTAACGGGATTCGCTGATATAGTGCTTCTCGACAGCCTCGCGTACAGCGCATCCGGGTTCGTGGCGGTGGGTACAGTTGCCGTAACGGCAGTCGGCAGATACCTTGAATATTTCCGGGAAGTAGTGGCCTATCTCTTCTTCTTCCATATCGAATGTTCCGAAACCTTTGATGCCCGGAGTGTCAATGATATATCCGTTGCCCGGAACCGGGAACATTTCTGAGAAGGTAGTGGTGTGCATACCTTTATTATGATAGGTGGATATCTCTCCGGTTTTAATCTCTATATCGGGCAGTATTGCCTTGATGAGTGTCGATTTCCCTACTCCGGAATGTCCGGAAAAGAGGGTTATGCGTCCTTTGAGTTCTTTCTCGATAGTGTCGATGCCTTCCCCTTTTCTGGCAGAAACCTTGAAACAAGGATAGCCGATGGTGGTGTAAAGGTTGATGAGACTGTCCAGATAGTGCAGTTCCTCTTCATTGTAGGCATCCACTTTGTTGAATATAATCTTGACGGGAACACGGTATGCCTCGGCAGAGGCGAGAAAACGGTCTATAAAGGTAGTGGAGGTCTCGGGATAGTTCACCGTCACTATGAGCATGCACTGGTCGAGGTTGGCAGCAAGAATGTGCGATTGCTTGGAAAGGTTGGAGGCGCGGCGGATGATGTAATTCTTCCGGTCCTCTATCTCGCTGATAAAGGCCGTACCTTCTTGGTTCAGTATGATGTTCACATAATCGCCTACAGCCACGGGATTAGTGCTTCGTATGCCTTTCAGCCGGAAGTTCCCTTTGATTTTACATTCAATCTCCCTTCCGTCGTCAGTCCGTACCAAGTACCAACTTCCGGTGTTTTTTATAACGAGTCCCCTCAAAATAATTGAAAGTTGAAAGTTGAAAGTTGAAAATGGAAGGTTGAAAGGCTTCTATACTTGGTATATCGGTTTATTTTCAACTTTCCATTTTCCGTTTTCAACTTAATTAAACGGTCATGATTTCTTTATCCTTTGCAGCCAGCATGTCATCAATCTGCTTGATGAACTTGTCGTGAATCTTCTGCAGCTTTTCTTCACCGCCTTTCTGGG
>UMHM01062428.1_pt1 | contig 15187 bp, 10 predicted proteins | sample 1965501 | NCBI WGS metagenome assembly UMHM01 (sample SAMEA4836095, study PRJEB28245) | human gut metagenome | biome: gut microbiome; material: fecal sample | place: Denmark | collected 2008
CTGGAACGGCTGATGAGCTGGATCGATGAGAAGTTTTCGAGAGAATACCTGCTGGAATATACAGTGGAAGCCGGAAGACCGGACAGCATTACAGAAGAGAAGTTGAAAGTCATAAAGAATCATGACATTACAAGAATTTCCATTAATCCACAGAGTATGCAGCAGAAGACGCTGGATGTGATTGGAAGAAAACATACCGTAGAAGAGATAAAAGAAGCCTATGCACTGGCCAGAAAGACTGGATTCGATAATATCAATATGGATATCATCGCAGGACTTCCGGGAGAAGATATTTCTGACATGGAAGATACACTGGCACAGATTGCACAGATGCATCCGGACAGTCTGACAGTGCATTCACTGGCGATCAAAAGAGCAGCCAGAATGGAGATGGAGGATTTGAACCGGGATGCGAAAGAGACGCATGAGATCCTTTCCGGCATGATCGAGAGGGCTGCAAAGGCAGCAAAAGAGATGGATCTTTTCCCGTATTATCTGTACAGACAGAAGAATATTGCGGGGAATTTTGAAAATGTTGGGTATGCAAAGGTTGACAAAGCCGGAATATACAATATACTTATTATGGAAGAAAAACAATCTATTATTGCCGCAGGAGCCGGAGCATCGACAAAGATTGTATTGAGGGATCCGATTCCTATGCCGGGCAGTAAAAAGAAGAAAATGACGCGTCTGATCCGTCAGGAGAATGTCAAGGCGGTAGATGCCTACATCGACAGGATCGACGAAATGATAGAACGCAAAGGAGAATGGTTATGGCATTAAAGAAGAAACCGGTTACCGGTATGAAAGACATGCTCCCACGTGAGATGGAGATCCGTGATTACCTGATCGGACTGATCAAAGAGACGTATAAGACATACGGATTCTGTTCCATCGAGACACCATGTGTGGAACATATCGAGAACCTGTGCAGCAAACAGGGCGGAGACAACGAGAAACTGATCTTCAAGATCTTAAAAAGAGGAGAAAAACTGAAGATCGATACAGCAAAAGAAGAAAACGATCTGGTAGACGGAGGACTGCGTTATGATCTTACCGTACCGCTTGCCAGATATTATGCAAACCATTCGAATGAGTTGCCGGCACCTTTTAAGGCATTGCAGATTGGTAATGTATGGAGAGCAGACCGTCCGCAGAAAGGACGTTTCAGACAGTTCATGCAGTGTGATATTGATATCTTAGGAGAGCCGGGAAATCTCGCAGAGATCGAACTGATCCTTGCAACGACAGCTATGCTTGGCAAATTAAGCTTCCAGAACTTTACGGTATGTATCAATGACCGTAATATCCTGAAAGCAATGGCTGCTTACAGTGGTTTCCGTGAGGATGATTATGATGAAGTCTTCATCATTCTGGATAAGATGGACAAGATCGGTGCAGAAGGTGTTGCAAAAGAATTAGAAGAGATGGGATATGTAAAGGAAAATGTAGAGACTTATCTTCAGTTATTTAAGGATGTAGCACCAGATGTAACAGGTATCCGTTTCCTGAAAGAAAAACTGGGCGACTGCTTAAGTGAAGAGACAGCAGACAGTATGGAAATGATCATTTCCAGTGTTGAGACCGCAAAAGAATGCGAATTCAATATCAAATTCGATCCGACACTTGTAAGAGGACAGTCTTACTATACAGGAACGATCTTTGAAGTGACGATGGATGATTTCGGCGGATCTGTAGCCGGAGGCGGCCGTTATGATAAGATGATCGGTAAATTCACCGGGCAGGATACACCTGCATGTGGATTCTCAATCGGATTCGAACGAATCGTCATGCTGCTTCTGGAAAATGGATATGAAGTTCCGACTGTAAAAGAGAAGAAAGCATATCTGTTAGAGAAGAAGATGACAAAAGAAGGGCTTTTAAAGGTTATGTCACTTGCAAAGGCAGACCGTCAGGCAGGAAAACAGGTCCTGATCGTCAACATGAAGAAGAATAAAAAGTTCCAGAAAGAACAGCTTACTGAAGACGGTTATACAGAAATCGTGGACTGTTATGCAGATTCCGTGGAAAATTTATAAGATATATAGGAAACAATAAATTACGGCGTAAGGACGTCGGAAAAGGAGATAAAGAAACATGGCAGAATCAATGAAAGGGTTAAAAAGAACCCACAGATGTGCAGAATTATCTGCAGCCAATGTAGGAGAGAAAGTTACCATTATGGGATGGGTACAGAAGAACCGTAATAAGGGCGGTCTGGTATTCGTAGATGTCAGAGACCGTTCAGGTATTATCCAGGTGGTATTCGAAGAAGGAAAATGCGAAGCGGCACTGATCGAAAAGGCAGCTAAGCTTCGTGCAGAATATGTAGTAGCAATCGTAGGAACAGTAGCAAAACGTTCCGGTGCAGTGAATGATCATCTTGCAACAGGAGAGATAGAGGTGATTCCGGAAGAACTTCGTATTCTTTCTGAATCAGAGACACCGCCGTTCCACATCGAAGAGAATTCTAAAACAAAAGAAGAAGTACGTCTGAAATACAGATACCTGGATCTTAGAAGACCGGATCTGCAGCGCAATCTGATGATGAGAAGCAAGGTTGCAACTCTGACACGTCAGTTCCTTGCGGAAGAAGGATTTCTTGAGATTGAGACACCGGTTCTGATCAAAAGTACACCGGAAGGAGCAAGAGATTACCTCGTACCTAGCCGTATCCAGCAGGGACAGTTCTATGCGCTGCCACAGTCACCACAGTTATTCAAACAGTTATTGATGTGTTCAGGATATGACAGATATTTCCAGATCGCAAAATGCTTCCGTGACGAAGATTTACGTGCAGACCGTCAACCGGAATTCACACAGATCGATATGGAGTTATCTTTCGTGGATGTCGATGATGTAATCGAAGTAAATGAAAGACTGCTTGCCAAATTATTCAAAGAAGTACTGGGCGTGGAAGTATCTCTTCCAATCCAGAGAATGACATGGCAGGAAGCAATGGACCGCTTTGGTTCAGATAAGCCGGATATCCGTTTTGGTATGGAACTGACAAACGTAACAGATGTTGTAAAAGACTGTGAATTTGTAGTGTTCAAAAATGCGATCGAAAATGGTGGAACAGTTCGTGGTATCAACGCCAAAGGACAGGGCGGAATGGCTCGTAAGAAGATTGATAAACTGGTTGATTTTGCAAAAGATTATGGTGCAAAGGGACTTGCGTATATTGCAATTCATGAAGACGGAACAGTGAAATCCTCATTTGCCAAATTCATGACAGATGATGAAATGAAAGCTCTGATTGAAGCGATGGGCGGAGAGAACGGAGACTTGTTATTATTTGCTGCAGATAAGAATAAAGTTGTATGGGATACACTGGGAGCACTTCGTCTGGAACTCGCACGTCAGATGGAACTTCTTGACAAGAATGAATACAAATTCTTGTGGGTAACAGAATTCCCACTTCTTGAGTGGAGCGAAGAGCAGAACCGTTATACAGCTATGCACCATCCATTTACAATGCCAATGGAAGAAGATCTTCAGTATATTGACAGTGATCCGGGAAGAGTCCGTGCAAAAGCATACGATATCGTATTGAATGGTAACGAGATTGGTGGAGGAAGTGTCAGAATCTTTGATCAGGATATCCAGAGCAAGATGTTTGAAGTGCTTGGATTTACAGAAGAGCAGGCACAGGAGCAGTTTGGATTCCTTCTGACAGCATTCAAGTATGGAGTGCCGCCGCACGCAGGACTTGCATATGGTCTGGATCGTCTGGTTATGCTGATGGCAAAACAGGACAGCATCCGTGATGTAATTGCATTCCCTAAAGTAAAAGATGCATCTGATCTTATGACAGAAGCACCGGGACATGTAGATGCAAAACAGCTGGAGGAACTCGGAATTGCGGTTATAGCAAAAGAAGAGAAAAAGGCAGAAGACAAAGAATAAAGTAAAAGCTATATAAAGTAAAAGATGCGGGAAAACCAAAGAGGAGGTTGCTCCCGCACCTTTTTTATCACTATGCGTTCGTAAGGAGCTGCCACTTGCCAAAGCATGCAGGAAAAGTTGTCGGAGTTTTCAAATTAAAAGAAAAATTCAAAAAATTAAAAAAAGCAGTTGACAATACCATATATATACGTTATACTGAATATCGTTCTGATGAACACAAAATAATAAAACATACTTGATGTGCGATAGTAGTACAGTTGGTAGTACGCCACCTTGCCAAGGTGGAGGTCGCGGGTTCGAGTCCCGTCTGTCGCTCTGAAAAGACGTTGCAAGTAGTTGCTATGCGATAGTAGTACAGTTGGTAGTACGCCACCTTGCCAAGGTGGAGGTCGCGGGTTCGAGTCCCGTCTGTCGCTCTGAATTGACTATTTGTAACGTCTTTTTTTGTGCTGATCAATTATGAGGGTGCGGATTTGTTACTGTGCAGAAAGGAGATTAAACTGTACTAATTTCCGAGCATGGGAAGAATCGGATTGAAATTATATGTAGCACTATGCTATACTAAAGTCTGTATAAATAAAGTTGCAGAATCTGTCGCTGGCAGAATATCTGTAGATACGAAAACGAAAAGAGAGTGAACAAAAAACGAGGATGTGAGAAGATGAATCAGGAAAGAGTAGTAAAAGCAGGTCTTCTGGGACTTGGAACGGTCGGCAGTGGGGTGTATAAACTTGTGGAACGCCAGAAGAATGAAATGGCATTGAAAGCCGGTGCAGGTCTTGAAATTCAGAAGATACTGGTACATAACATAAATAAGAAGAGAGAGGGTGTAGACCAGTCTCTTTTAACCGATAAGTGGGAAGATATCATGAATGATGATGAGATAGAAATCGTAATCGAAGTGATGGGTGGTATCGAACCTGCAAGAACTATGATTCTGGAAGCACTGCATGCAGGAAAGAATGTCGTGACAGCGAACAAAGATCTGGTAGCGACACATGGACACGAACTTTTGGAGGCGGCAGAAGAAAGTGGAGTGGATTTCTTATTTGAGGCAGCTGTGGCAGGAGCAATCCCGATTATCCGTCCGCTGAAGCAGTGTCTGGCGGCGAATGAGATTCAGGAAGTTATCGGTATTGTCAATGGTACGACGAACTTTATTCTGACCAAGATGATCGAAGAAGGGATGGATTTTGACGATGCACTGGCACTGGCAACAGAGCTTGGTTATGCAGAGGCAGATCCGACGGCCGATATTGAAGGACTGGATGCAGGACGTAAGGTAGCGATCATGGCATCGATTGCATTTCATTCCAGAGTTACATTCGATGATGTATATACAGAAGGAATTACAAAAATTACTGCGAAAGATGTGGAATACGCAGAAGAATTCGGTGATGTGATTAAATTACTCGGTGTTGCACATAATACGGAAGAAGGAATTGAGGTTGCTGTTCATCCGATGATGATTCCGAAGGAACATCCGCTTGCATCCGTGAGAGATTCGTTTAATGCAGTATTTGTCCGCTCTGATGCTGCCGGTGATACGATGTTCTACGGAAGAGGAGCAGGGGAACTCCCGACGGCCAGTGCGATCATGGGTGATGTGATCGATGTAATCCGTGATATACAATACCATTGTACAGGAAGAATCAGTTGTACCTGTTATCGTGAGACACCGGTAAAGAACTTTAAAGAAGTAAAGAACAAGTTCTATATCCGTATGCTGGTGGATAATAAACCAGGTGTACTTGCTGCAATTGCAAGTGTATTCGGAGTGCATAAAGTAAGTATTGCAAGAGTGATTCAGAAGACAAAAGAAAATGATGCAGCAGAGCTTGTTATCGTTACAGAAGCAGTAAAAGAAAAGCATCTGGAAGATGCACTGGCTCATCTGGTGGATATGGATACGACACGGGAGATTGGAACCGTGATCCGTGAATATTAAATAATAAATAGCAGAATATTTTCAGAGGACGGAGGCCGTAACAAGCTCCGTCTTTTATAATCGCCGTATGGTGAAAATCAAATAAGAATCCATGAATAATTGGTGAGAAAATAAGGAGTGAAAGAAAGTTGAAAGAACAGAAAAAAGTGAATCCTCTGGCAACAGAAAGCGAGGGAAAACTGATCGCGAAATTCGCAATTCCGGCAATTATCAGTATGTTGGTGAGCTCATTATATAATATTGTAGATCAGATCTTTATCGGACAGGGAGTCGGACTTCTGGGAAATGCAGCGACTAATATTGCATTTCCTGTGTCGATTATCTGTACGGCAACAGCACTTCTTCTTGGAATCGGAAGTGCGTCGAATTTTAATCTGTGTTCCGGAGCGGGAGATCATGAGAAAGCAAGCAGGATTGCGGGGACCGGGCTTTCCATGCTGGTGATCTGTGGTGTGATCATTGCAGCAGTGGTACTGGTGTTCCTGGATCCTCTGCTGCATCTTTTCGGTGTGACGGCAAAGATCCTGCCATATGCACAGGATTATACAGGAATTACGGCATTTGGAATTCCGTTCCTGATTTTGACAACCGGAGGGAATCATCTGATCCGCGCGGACAGAAGTCCTACGTACTCTATGACTTGTATGCTGACAGGGGCAATTATTAATACGGTGTTAGATCCGCTGTTTATCTTTGGATTCCACTGGGGGATTAAAGGCGCTGCGTGGGCGACCGTGATCGGACAGATCGTATCCGGAATTATGGTAATTGTATATTTTGGAAGATTTCGTAAAATGGAGCTGAAAAAAGAGATGTTCCGTCCGAGAGGCCATCTCCTGAAAATGATCCTGTCATTGGGAATGGCTTCCTGTATCAATCAGATTGCCATGGCTGTGGTACAGATTACAATGAATAATACACTGCGCTATTATGGTGCGGCTTCTGTATATGGAACAGATATTCCACTGGCGTGTGTGGGCGTTATCTCAAAGGTAAATATGGTGTTCATGGCTATTGCGATCGGGATTTCCCAGGGATGTCAGCCAATCTGGGGATATAATTATGGAGCGGGATCGTATGACAGAGTAAAACGCACTTATTGGAAAGCATTCCGCGTTGCTATGACGGTTGGAATTGTGTTCTTCTTGTGTTTCCAGTTTTTCCCGACGCAGCTTGTGAGTATCTTTGGTACGGGAAGCAAAGAATATTATGAATTTGCGGCAAGATATTTCAGGATTTTTATGTTTATGACATTTGTTAATGGAATCCAGCCAATGTCATCCGGATTCTTTACATCAATTGGTAAAGCGAAGCTGGGTATTGTAGTGTCGCTTACAAGACAGGTAATCTTTTTACTTCCGCTGATACTTATATTCCAGATTTTTATGGGAATTGACGGGGTGATGTATGCGGGACCGATTGCAGATGCGGCAGCGGGAATTGTCGCAATTGGATTCGCTGTAAAAGAGATTCGCGCGATGGATAAGATTGCATAGCCTGTTGGAATATGGTAAAATAAATTGAAATAGTCTGGGTATTTATGAATACCCGGACTGATGACGGTATTACAGGGAAATGGGAGAATACAAGGGATGAAAGAACGATTACCCGTTGGATTTATGTTCAAACAGATCAATAATATTTATGAAAAGGAATTCAATAACCTGCTTCGGGGGATAGGAATCACATCATCGCAGTGCGCAGTGCTGGATTATCTTCTTGGCAGCAGTAAGGAGTTTGTGAATCAGAAAGACATTGAAAAGGCGTTAAGTCTTAAGAATCCGACGGTAACGGGAATCTTAAAAAGGTTAGATGAAAAAGGATTCATTCTGGCAGTTCCAAGTAATCAGGACAAAAGATGCAAGAACATTTACCCGACGGAAAAAGCATATGATATTCAGAAAAAGATGGACAATTACCGGAAGAAGATAGATCGGAGGCTGACGATCGGGATGAGTAAAAAGGAAATCGCGGCATTGGAAAAGATGCTGGACCGGGTTCTTTATAATATCAGTGATCCGTAAAGAGAACAGGAAAGGACAGGAGAAACAAAAAATGAGTTATGCAGACAAAGTATTTATCAATATGTGCCGTGACATTATCGATAACGGTACCGATACCAGAGGCGAAAAAGTAAGACCGGTATGGGAAGATGGAACACCGGCATATACGATCAAGAAATTCGGAGTTGTGAACAGGTATGATCTGTCGAAAGAATTTCCGGCACTGACACTTCGAAGAACAGCAATCAAAAGCTGTACGGATGAGCTTTTGTGGATCTGGCAGCAGAAATCGAATAATATCAATGATCTTCACAGTCATATCTGGGACAGTTGGGCGGATGAAAACGGTTCGATCGGAAAGGCTTATGGATATCAGATGGGCGTAAAGCACCAGTATAAAGAAGGCATGTTTGATCAGGTGGACCGTGTAATCTATGATCTTAAGAATAATCCATACAGCAGAAGAATCATGACGAATATTTATGTGCATGAAGATCTGCATGAGATGAATCTCTATCCGTGTGCATACAGTATGACATTTAATGTAACCAAGAAACCGGGACATGATAAACTGACATTGAATGCAATCCTGAATCAGAGATCGAATGATGTCCTTGCGGCAAATAACTGGAATGTATGTCAGTATGCCGTATTGATCCATATGCTGGCGCAGGTATGTGATATGGAAGTCGGAGAGTTCGTACATGTGATCGCAGATGCACATATTTACGACAGACATGTGCCGATGATAGAGGAACTGATCAGCCGCAAGCCGCTTCCGGCACCGAAGTTCTGGCTGAATCCGGAGGTCAAAGACTTTTATCAGTTTACAAGAGATGATGTAAAATTGATCGATTATCAGACACATGATCAGATTAAGAATATTCCGGTGGCAGTGTAGAAGAAATATTATTAGCCGGTGGCAGTCAGAGATAAGAATATATCATACGTAAAGAGGAGATGTAGATTATGAATTTGATCGTTGCAGTAGATTCAAACTGGGCAATAGGAAAAGAAAATAAGTTACTGGTGAGTATTCCGCAGGATATGAAGTTTTTCAGAGAGACAACGAAAGGGAAAGTTGTAGCGATGGGAAGAAAGACACTGGAAAGCTTTCCGGGCGGACAGCCGCTTAAGAATCGTGTGAATGTAGTACTTACAACAGACAAGAACTATAAAGTAAAAGATACAGTTATTGTACATACCATAGAAGAGATGGTGGATGAACTGAAAAAATATGATTCGGAAGATATATTTGTGATCGGTGGAGAGAGTATTTACCGCCAGCTGCTTCCGTATTGTACAAAAGCATATATTACAAAAATAGACCATGCATATGATGCAGATACATATTTCCCGAATCTGGATGAGGATCCGGAGTGGGAGATGACGAAGATCAGTGACGAGCAGACTTATTTTGATCTGGAATATGTGTTTACAATCTACGAGAGGAGATAACAGATCGAAAATGAGAGTGCTTAGTGTCACGGCGCAGAAGCCATGCAGTACGGGAAGCGGCGTCTATCTGACCGAGGTGGTGAGATCTCTGGCCAAGATGGGTGTTTCGCAGGCCGTGGTGGCGGGCGTCACAAGAGAGGATCGGGTGGATATGCCGGAAGGGGTAACGGTATATCCGGTATATTTTTCGTCAGAAAAGCTTCCGTATCCGGTAGTAGGAATGTCGGATGAGATGCCTTATACCAGTACAAGATATCGGGATATGACAGAAGAGATGGCCGGACAATTTAAAGCTGCATTTCTTGAAGTTCTGGATGAAGCAATAGAAAAAGAAAATCCGGATATTATCTTATGCCATCATTTGTATTACCTGACGGCGTTGATAAGAGCACATTATCCTGCTAAAAAAGTATATGGATTTTGCCATAATACGGATCTGAGACAGATGGAGAGTATTTTATTTGAAAGAAATTTTATCAGGCAGGAGATTCCGAAACTTGACAGGATATTTGCACTTCAGGAAGCGCAGAAAGAAAAAATAAAAAAAATATATCCGGTATCAGAAAAACAGATGACTGTGATAGGAACCGGATATAACAGTGAGGTCTTTAAAAAGACAGGCATAAAATCAAGCAAGAAAGACGGAAAAATCCGTATGATTTTTGCGGGGAAGATTACACAGAAGAAAGGTGTAAAAAGTCTTCTGAGAGCATTGAATCTTCTGGATTATGAAAAAGAAAAAATACAACTTATTCTTGCCGGAGGTGCCGGAAACCTCGTTGAATATGAAGAGATTAAAGAACTGGCAGATGGATGCAGATATCCGGTAGTGTTTGCTGGATGTGTAACGCAATCAAGGCTTGCAGAGCTATACAATGACTGTGATATTTTTGTGCTTCCGTCTATGTATGAGGGCCTTCCGTTGACTGTGATTGAGAGTCTGGCCTGTGGTGACAGGGTAGTAATGACGAAATTGGAAGGAATTGCCGAGTGGCTTGCTGATATGGTCCCGGACGCAGATATCCGGTACGTGTTACCTCCGGGGATGAAAGGAACGGATGAACCGCTGGAGGAAGAATTACCGGCATTTGAAAGCAGACTTGCAGAAGCTTTACGGGAAGCAATTGAGGAAAAAGATACAAAAGAATGTGATGTCAGCAGGATTTCCTGGCAAAAAATCGCACGGGAAGTAATCCGGTAAAATGCCAAAGAGCCTGCCGATGCCAACGTTGTTTCCATACTATGGTATTATAAAAAGTGGGAAGATGATTGATTTCATCTTCCCGCATTTTTTATGCTGTACGTTCTACAGTGTATCATTTCTTCTTACATATCCAGGACGATCCTCGGAAGATGTAAGCTCTTTTACATGTGTGATCTTGGCGTGTTTGTCAACAACCTGATTTTCAATATGTACATTCTCACCGATGTATGCGCCAGAAAGAACTACGCAGTTCTTAATAACAGCACCTTTTTTGATGATACATCCACGTCCTACAACAGAATGTTCCAGAGAACCTTCAATCAGACATCCGTTTGATACAACAGAATTTTTAGCATTTCCTGTTTCAAAATACTGTGTCGGGCAGGAATCATTTGTTCTTGTGTAGATTGGCCAGTTTGGATCAAACAGATTCTGAGCAGTTTTAATATCTGTCAGAGAAAGGTTTGAATCATAATAACTCTTGAAATCAGAGATTGCAGCGAAATAACCTTTGTGAGAAACACCGCGGATATCGAGTTCATCACAGGATGCATTCACGATATCTAATAAAGTGTATACAGAAGAAGTCTTTTTTGCTTTGTGGATCAGTTCGATGAACAGATCTTTCTTCATAACATAAGTATCCATGAAGATATTTTTATTCTTTGCATTTCCGTGATTCTGTTCCAGAGAAAGAACTCCTTTCTGCTTGTTCAGGTTCAATGCGTAACAGTTCAGGAAATATTCTTTTGCAGTATCTACAGAATGATACAGTAATGTAATATCAGCACCGGATTCGATATGATCATTTAACAGTTTCTTGTAATCCTGTGTGTAGACCATGTAACTTGGTGCAATAACAACATATTCGGCCAGTTCTTGTTCGATATATTCCAGGTTTTCAATATAAGAAGCAATGTCATTGTTATACAGACTCATGTTCATTCCGAGACCGGAATAGAGAATCTGAAGATTACCGCTCTTTGAGTTGATATTGTAGTGGCGTCCTGTTCCAAGATGCGCAGTCAAAGACTGTGGATTTCTGCGGATATAGACCTGAATGTGGTCGATACCACTGTTACTCATATTTGAGATAGGGAAGTCAATAACACGATAACGTCCAAGGAAAGAGAATGCACCTACCGGACGATATTCCTGCATGCCTTCCACTCTGATGTGATTTCCGGCAAAGTTTACGATTCCAAATGCTTTAGCCATATTATTCTACCCCCTTTACACGTTTGGAAATGAGCTCGATATGTTCGCTCTTTGCGTCGCCGACAACAGCGCCTGCACCAATTTTAACATTATCAGCAACCAGTGCACGTGTAACGACAGCATTTTCATCTACTACTACACCAGGCATCAGTACACTGTTGATAATCTTAGCGCCTTTTCCTACTTTTGCACCTGTGAAAAGTACGGAATTTGTAATTTCACCTTCGATTACGCAGCCCTGATTGACGAATGCATGGTTAATTTCAGCATCCGGTCCGATATACTGAGGAAGAGCAGTAGCATCCTCTGTGTAAATTTTCCAGGTAGGATCGTTCAGATCCAGCTCGTTGTTCTTACTGAGCAGATCCATGTTGGCTTCCCAGAGAGAATCAATCGTTCCTACATCTTTCCAGTATCCTTTGAATTTGTATGCATATAATTTTTTTCCGTCATTCAGAAGAGTTGGTATGATATCTTTTCCAAAATCATGGTTGGAATCAGGATCTTTCATATCGGCAACCAGTTTTTTGCGTAACAGTTTCCAGTTGAAGATATAGATTCCCATAGATGCAAGATTACTCTTTGGATGTTCTGGTTTTTCTTCAAATTCTATGATACGGTTCTCATCATCTGTATTCATGATACCGAAACGGCTTGCTTCTTTCATCGGAACTTCGATAACTGCAATTGTTGCATCTGCTCCGTTATCTTTATGTTCCTGCAACATCTTATCATAATTCATCTTGTAGATATGATCTCCGGAAAGTACCAGAAGATATTCCGGTGAGTATGTATCGATAAAGTCGATATTCTGTGAGATTGCGTCAGCAGTACCTCTGTATACATCCAGATTGGCATCTGCTTTCTCACGTGGTGGAAGAACAAAAACACCACTTTCTTTTGCGTCTAATCCCCAGCGTCTGCCTGCAGCAACATAACTGTTTAACAGAATGGATTCATACTGGGTTAATACTCCTACAACATTGATGCCGCTGTTGGCACAGTTACTGAGTGGAAAATCAATGATTCTGTATTTTCCACCATAAGAAACAGCTGGTTTTGCAACTTTATTTGTCAGTTCGTGAAGACGTGAGCCTCTACCGCCGGCCAATATCATCGCTAACATATTATTTTGTTTCATAATATATCCTCCTTATTGCTTATGAATATATTGTATAATTTTTTGCAAATATTTGCCATATGATTTTTGAAAAAAATGGAAAAAATCACAAATTTTTTTGAAAAATACACTTAAATTTGTGGAAAGGATGAAAAATTTGACAGATTATGGTAAAAAAAGCATGACAAGAAATTAACGAAATGAAAAGAGTTGACAATATTGTAGAATATCACATATAATATTTTATAAATATTCAGTGAATGCTATGACAAGGAGGAGTACATAGATTCCCGAAGCAAAGAGAGAAGATGGAAGGTGCAAGTCTTCGTGAAGGATTTATGGAAGTAGCCTTTGAGCTGTGAACCGAAAGGATATAGATAAAGTGTAAGAATATCTGAGTAGACTTCAACGCAGTCCCAGCGTTATCAGGGAGGCAGTATCGGAAAGTGAAACCAGGATAAGGGAAACGTTCCTGTACTGAACAGAGAGCAGAAAGTAATTTCTGAATTTAGGTGGTAACACGGATGTAATATTCGCCCTGAGCTGACAGCTTGGGGTGTTTTTTTATTATATCCGGTATGAAAATGATCAGATTTCAAGGAGGTAGTATATGAAGAAGATCAGTGGCAATAAATTACTGGTAAAAGCACTGAGTGAAGAGCAGGTGGATACAATATTCGGTTATCCGGGAGCCTGTACAATTGACATCAGTGACGAACTTTATAAACAGGATTATACAAAGGTGATCCTTCCAAGGCAGGAAGTGGCATTGGTGCATGAAGCAGATGCTTATGCAAGATCAACGGGAAAAGTAGGTGTATGTCTTGTTACGAGCGGACCTGGAGCAACGAATCTTGTAACAGGACTTGCAACAGCATATTACGACAGTGTACCGCTTGTATGCTTTACAGGTCAGGTATCCAGACACCTGATCGGTAATGATGCATTTCAGGAAGTTGATATCGTAGGAATTACCAGAAGTATCACAAAGTATGGTGTAACAGTAAGAAACAGAGAAGATCTGGGACGTATTATTAAAGAAGCTTTTTATATTGCAAGAACAGGAAGGCCGGGCCCGGTACTGATCGATCTTCCAAAAGATGTGATGGGTGAACTTGGAAATGCCGAATATCCGAAGGAGGTAAATATCCGGGGATATAAACCGAATACACATGTTCATGTAGGACAGTTAAAACGTGCGATCAAGATGCTTTCAAAAGCAAAGAAACCATTATTCCTTGCCGGAGGAGGCGTTAATATCGCACATGCCAATGAAGAATTTACAAAACTGGTTGACATGACGAACGTTCCGGTAGTCACAACTGTTATGGGACGTGGAGCGATTCCGACGACACATCCTTTATATATTGGTAATCTTGGAATGCATGGCGCATATGCGTGTAATATGGCGGTAAATGAGTGTGATCTGTTATTCTCGATAGGAACCAGATTCAATGACAGAATTACCGGAAAGCTTCATTCATTTGCACCAAATGCACAGATTGTACATATTGATATTGATACAGCTGCAATTTCAAAAAACGTACAGGTAGATGTACCTATCGTGGCAGATGCAAAAGAGGCAGTATCAAAAATGCTGGAATATGTATCTGAGTGTGAGACGAAGAAGTGGCTTGCGACGATCAAAGAGTGGAAAGAGGAACATCCACTGATGATGAAGAAGAAACCAATCATGACACCACAGGATGTGATAGAAACGATCAACCGTATCTTTGATGAGGCAATTATTGTAACAGATGTTGGACAGCATCAGATGTTTACGGCACAGTTTATCGAGATCACGGAAAAGAAAAAACTTCTGATGTCCGGCGGTCTTGGAACTATGGGATATGGTATGCCGGGAGCTATCGGTGCGAAGATTGGTAATCCGGATGTGCCTGTTATTTCAATTTCGGGAGACGGAGGATTTCAGATGAACAGTCAGGAGCTCGCTACAGCGGTGCTTGAAGAACTCCCGATCATCAGTTGTATCTTCAATAATAATAATCTGGGTATGGTACGCCAGTGGCAGAAATTGTTCTATGGAAAGCGTTATTCGATGACCTGTCTTCGTTCCGGAGCAGCCTGCAGGGGAAAATGCGGAGAGGTAGAGTGTCCGACGTATACACCGGATTTCATGAAGCTGGCTGACAGCTATGGCGCAAAAGGAATTCATATTACAAAGAAAGAAGATATCGAACCTGCATTCAGAGAGGCAATGAAGAGTACAAAGACCCCATATATCCTTGAGTTCGACATTGATCCGGAGGATCTGGTGTATCCGATGGTAAAACCAGGTGGAACACTGGAAGACCTGATCATGGATT
>UMHM01045885.1_pt1 | contig 15178 bp, 19 predicted proteins | sample 1965501 | NCBI WGS metagenome assembly UMHM01 (sample SAMEA4836095, study PRJEB28245) | human gut metagenome | biome: gut microbiome; material: fecal sample | place: Denmark | collected 2008
ATTTGAATCTTACAGAATTTATTTCTTATATTTTGGCAGATCCTAAGTATAGAGAAGTGCTCAATTTTGATTTAAATGAAGGAGTAGGAAGAGAGTTTACTACTAGATTATTTAATATTGATTCTAATATTGGAATAATTGCTGATAGAATTAATTTAGATAATGTTAGTGCAGAAAAAGTGTGGGATGGTAAAGAGCCTGTATATTATGTTTATGGAGGTGATAAAATAACTGAATTTGATCCTAAAGAAGTTTATTGGAGTAGTATAGATAATAGATTTGAAGTTCCTCCTCCTTTTGTAGGAAAATATGATTCAGAATATATAGACCAAATTATTCCTAAAGAAATTTCATCAAATTATGAAAAGGTGTCTGATTTTATTTGGAAGAACTATATTGAAACATCTTCTGAACTTAATGAAAAGGTCTCTAAATATAAATATGAGCTTAATTACTCGGAGCCTGTAAAACTTGAGTCTCCTTTACAATTATATAGTTTATCTCCTGGAGATTTAATATTAATTCCTAATATATCTAAATCTAAAGGAGAAGTTTTATTTGGAAAATTTGATGATAAATATTTTTCAAGTAAACAATATCTTCCTATTAGATCTATATGGAAAAATGATAAGGGAGAAACTCTTATAACAGTACTAAAGCAATTTGGAAATAAAGGAATTAATCCAGTTACTATATCTTACACAGATTTAATAAATCTACTATCAGAAAAGAATTTAGATCCTACATTTAGAAAATTCTATGGTAAACTAGATAGGGAAGCCATAGATGTAGAAATAATAAAATCTATAAAAGATCAGTTTGATGAAGGTTTAAATTCTGGAGATTATGATAATCAACCTTTATTAAGGGAATTAGGAATTGCAACTAGAACTGGAAAAGAGTTTATATATTATAACACTGGTAAGGGAGGATTTAGATTAAAAACTAAAGAAGGAAGTAATAATCTAATTAACCAAGAACTTAGAAGAGGAGATATTGTAAAAGTATCCACTCCAATTAAAAAAGGTGATAAATGGGAAAGGTTTGAATATTTTGCTCCAGTTTTAAGAACCTTTGGAACTGTTGTAGAAGTAGCATTAAAGAGTGCAGAAGGTAAATATTTTAGTAAATTATACAAATTCAATGATGTACAAGAAGCTATATTTAACAAACAAAATCACCCTGAATTAGTTAGAATTCATAATGAGTTTACTAGTGATTATAACAAATATTTAGAATCTACTAAAAATAGATCTTTATATCAAAGTGTATGGTTCTCATTGCCTGGATTAAAAGAAGATTCTGAATCTCCAAGACAATTAAATGGAGATTTTGTAGGAGCTGCTGATACTAGAGCAGTTGTTGATTTTAGAAGATCTAAAGTTAAACAATTAAAAATAGGAGATTCAGTGGCAGTTCAATGGTTTGGAACAACTAATTCTGGAAGACCTATAATTAGTAAGCATATGGTAATTGGTATAGATGGAGATCATATATACTTCTTAAATAAAAATAGAGCTGAAGAAGGAGTTGCCACTTCTAGAGTTTCTATGGTTGATTTAAAAACTGTGGAGCCTAATGTTCTATTTGACCAAGGAATTAATAGACCTATTCCTAGTTTAGTTGCTTTATATTATAATAATACAGAAGATGCTGAATTAGTGGAGCACTTAAATACTCAAAAATCTCAAATTAATAATGCTTTTGAGCTAATAGATGGAAAGTGGGTATTTAATGGAGATTCTAGTACTGCTACATCATTAAATGACTTATATGATATAATAAATACTGATGAATCTAATATTGCAGAAGAGGCTGCAAAGTTGCAAAGAGGGGATATTATTAAATATGAAGAGAATGGAAGACAGTATGTAGGAATTGTTTCTAGAGTAGATATATTAAATAATATCATTGAAGTTCCAGGCTATTATAGACCAGATGGATCTACAGATATGTTTAGAAAAAATATTTCTTTAGATCAGATTATATATGTGGGGTTTGCAGCTAATCCTATATATGAATTAGGAATAAGTGGACATTCTGATATTAGAGAATATAATAGTAAAAGAGTAAGTAGATTATATGATATGAATCATTCTACTTACGCCTTATCCTATGATGATGCTCTATCTAAATCTAATATGTTTAATAAATCAACTAATTGGACTCAGGTTACTGAAGTTAAATATATAGCTCCTAAGGATAGTTCTTTAGAATTTAGAGAAAAGTTTAGAGATTCTAAAGAGAAAGGAGTGGAAAAAGGAAGAGCTGTAATTATATCAGACTCTATAAGTAAACTTATTAAATCTGGAGATTATATTGATCTTACTGAAGAATATATAAAACAAAACAAAATAAATTCTAAGGACGGCAAGTTATATGGATTAAGAAAAACTATATATTCTAATGGAACTCAATATAATATACAACTTCCAAATGCCACTGGTTTTAATTATGTAAATAAGGTTACTCAAATAGACCCTATTAAGATTCCAGAAATTTTAGATGTACAAGATGTTGTTAAAATTCAGTATGATTCTAATAATAGAAAAAAGACAACTAAGTATTTAAGAATCTTATCTAAAACTGATAAAGGAATTAAGTTAGAATCTGAAATACTGGGATTAGATGGGAAGACCTATTCTAACAAATGGAATATAAACTTTAATGATCTTAAATCTGGGAAATATAAAATAGTAGAACTTTATTATCCTATTAATAAGTCAAAAACTGATAGAATAAATAATATTCTATCTGATAAACAATTTACTCCTAAGGAAAGTTCTTATTTTATCCAAACTATTGATAGATTTAATCAAAAGAAAATTCTTAACAGGATCATAAGTAATATAAATAATACTTATAATAATATAATAAATGTAATAGATGATGTCACTATAAAAGATTGGATTGCAAATAAAAATCCAGATATAACACCTTATATAGCAACTAAACTTAAACAATCTAGTGCATTTATCCTAGGAAATAAAGTATATGTAAACACTGACAAAGCTTCACTATCCTCTCCTTTGCATGAACTTATGCACATTGTAATGGGAGTGATGAAACAAACTACTCCAGAAAGATATAATCTATTAATAGATAAAGCTTCTGAATTACCTGGATTTACTGAAAGGTATAGAAAAGTAATGCAAAATAGAGTACTTTCTGATGCTAAAGAAGAAGCATTTGTTGATGCTGTAGCTAAATCCTTACAAGGAATATTTAGTTCTGATAACTTCAATATTAATAATTTGTTACAATCTAATAATTTCTTTAACGATTATTTAAATATCTTATCCAATGGATTAGATTTAAATATTGCAGAAGTTGGAAACAAGAGTGCAGAAGTTTTAAGTAAGGAATTATCCAATATGCCTTTAGAAAAAATAGTGATGGAATTTAATAGTTTATTAGCACAATCAGCTAATCCTAAATATTCTTTATTTAATGCCGATAATTTAAATAAAGCCTTTTTACATAGAACTATTAATAATATAAAATCATCATTATTAAATTCTGGAAATTTAATTGAAAAATGTTAATATATGGCTTGTAAATATATATTAAGTATTAATGGGAAGAAAGTAACAGAAGTTAATACTGAAAGGGAATTAGAGAAATATATAAAGGAACATTATGATGTATTAGCTAGTTATAATCAATTCAATGATATTGTTTTTGATGAAACTAACTCCTTACAATCTAACATGAAATCCAAGATATTATCATTAAATACTGTGGTAACACCTTCCACAGTATTTAATGAATTAACTCAAGAATATGAAATTAAGACTCCTAAAAAATTAGCTATTACTAAAGCTATATCTAATTGGAGAACTCCAGATGGGAGTAGGGTAGTTCCAGAATTTATAGAATCTGAATATATAAAGAATGAGACTAAAAATCTCATGGAAAAAGAAGGATTAAGTGAGTCTGAAGCTAATGAACAGGTTCAAAATAATATAAAGAACTTTGAACACATTGCTAAAATCGGAGATAAAGTTCATAAGGTTGCAGAAATGTTTTTCTCAGAAAATGTTAATAGTGATGATATATACTCTGTTGTAAATCTTCCAAGGGAGACTATTGATAATCTTATTAGATCCTTTGAGTCTCTAAAAGATACCATATCAGGAAGTAAGCATGTAGAATTCTTACCAGAGGTTACTATTGAAACTACTGATGATAATTCAGATCCTCTTATAGGTAGAATTGACTTATTAACAGTTGATGATAGAGGACATGTAGATTTGTATGATTTTAAAGTATCTACTAAACCCATTGAAGGTTGGAGTTCTGCTAAAAAGATTAATGTTGATTATCAATTAGCTGCATATAGAGCTTTATTAGCTAATAAAGGTATTCCAGTATCTAATATGGGATTAAATATAGTTCCAATAGTTATACCCTCTCCAAATTATGATAATGAGACTTTTGACTCTTTCCAAATTGGTAATGTAGAGAATAGATTGGTAGTAAATTTTGATAACCTCAAATTTCCTAGAGGGCATTATTCTAATATAGTAAGCCAACACATATCATCTAGTGTTCCCAGAGTAAACATAGACTCTGATTTTACATATAATGTAGGTAATTTATCTGAAATAGCTTTTGGAAAAATCTCAGCTCTTACAGAAGAGCAATTCAAAAGAAAATATGTAAAGAAAGAAGGAAATAAGTGGTCATTTAAGGATTATATACATGGTAGAGAAAATAAAGAATTCCCAGAAATAGTTGCATATTCTGAATCCGAATTAAATGATAAAATTAAGGCTTATCTAGCTGAAAAAGAAGACTATGATCAAGAAGGATACTTTGTTAATATATGGAAACAATTCTCCCAATTAAAAAGATCAGGGAAGAATTTATCCAGTAGAGATCCTTTTAATTTTAAAGATTCTAATGTACATGCTTACTTATCTACCGTATTCTCTTCATTTATAGATAATAGTGCTTATGAAATGATAGAAGATCTTCCAGAATTAACTCAATTAGGTATATATGCCTTTATTGATACTGGAACTAATATAGTTAATTTTGTTACTATGTCTGATGTAGACAATAAGCATGAATTGGATCTACAATATAAATATAATAGTATCCTAGCTAATGTTGCTTCGTCAGCTTCTACCAAGAATTTAAAAGGAGTAATGACTGCAACAGCTGGGAATGCTAAATTACTACAAACTCTTTTAGCTATTAATGCATTATCTGATCAATTTGCCAATTATCAAATAGGAAATATTCAAGTAGTTAATCATAAATTAGGTCAATCTGATTATGCTGATTTAACTCAATTAAGGAATAACTTTAAATATTTAACTGATAGATTAGATATAGAAAACAATTTTGAAAAGGGAAATCTACAATTTGCTGATCCTTTAGAAGCAATAAAAACATCTATATTAGGAATATTAAATAAAGACAGAACTGAAACTAGTAAAAAAGCTAGTGATCAAATATATGACTTATATTCAGGAGTAGATTTAAATAATATGACTGGTGAGCATAAAATTAAAATGCTTAGACAGTTACAAGAAATAATAAAATCTAATAATCCTAATGTAAACTTCAATGAGGAGGCAAACTATGGTAATGAAGCCTGGATAGTTCATAGAAAGTTATCCCAATTAATATTACATTATAATAATATTTACTTCAATTTAGATCATGATATTCATGATATTGGAGTAAATTTAAATAACATGAAGGAAACATTATTAATTAATGGATATTTGTTAGATAACCCAGAATTAGTTAAAAACCCAGTAATGAAAGCCATAGTAGATACCACTGAATTAGGTTTACAAAAAATTAGGGTAGAATATGATAAATATAAAGAAGAATCTTTACAAAGAGTGTTAAATCTATATAAAACCAAAGGATATACTCAAGCTGGTAGATGGACATTTCAAAATGCTACTAATGCATTTGATAATATGTTTATAAGAGATTCAAATGGAAAAATATCTTCAGAATTTAAAGTTAAAAATCCTTATGATCCTGATTCTACACTAACTGATGCTGAAAGAAAGTGGCTAAAAGCTTTCTTGTGGACAATAAATAAAACTAGAACTGGAATAACTGATCCTAATATATCTGAATCAGAGGCAGTAAAAACTCCAGAAGTTCAAAGATTAATGGAAAGTGGTCATTATTTTGATATTCCATTATTAAGAGGAACTGCTTTTAGTCAATTAAAGAACAAAAGTTATACTAAGTGGCTGAAGGATAAATGGAATGAAGCTGCTGATATGAGAAGAATTTTAGGATCTCAAGAGCAAGATATAAAAAATCAGGTTGGGGATTACACTCATATGTATAACTTCTTAAATATCAATGAAGCCAGAAGAGCGGAATTATTATCTGAACAAGATACTGGATATTGGGAAACCAATCTAGAATTATTAGAAGATGTATTTGCTCATGCTTCTATTAGAAAAAAAATCTTTGATGATTTACTTCCATTTATCCATGATATGAAGAATGCAGTAAATTTATATGCATATGATGGTAAAATTCCGATAGATGATTTAAGAAAACAGATTGATTTATATATCAGAACTGTTATATTTAATGAGCCTGGACCACAAGGAGCAGAAAGACTTAAAACTCTGAAAATGGTTAACACCTTTGCTGCAGTGACTAGATCAATGATGTTAGGATTAAACCCTAATTCATTATTTAGAGAACCAATTCAAGGATTCTATATGTTAGCTTCTAGAGCCGCTAATAGAGTTATGGGAGATAACTCATTTACTGTAAATGATTTAAGAAAAGCTTATAGTAGATTTATGAGAGATGGGGGAGGTCCATTTGGAGATAATTGGTCTATGTTAGAGCATTTAAATCATACTTATGGTATGACTCAAATGGATGTTAATGGATTACCTTATATGTTATATTCCGATAGAAAAGGAGTTAGAGGTTTAGCTAGAAGATTACCTTATTGGGCAACTACAGCTCCAGATTTCTTAAATCGTATGGTATTCTTAACAGCTCAAATGTATCATGATGGAGCAATGGATGCTCATTCTATAGTAAATGGTAAGTTAGTATACGACTGGAAAAAAGATAAGAGGTATTCTGAATTTGCGAAGGGAAATAAATCTCATCCAGAATATAATAATCAGAAAGCAGCTTATTATGCTCACCTTCAACAATTTAATAAAGAAGGATATAATCTTAAATATAATGAATCCAATCCAGAAGCATTACCTATGGCTTATACTGTGGCAGAAAAAAGAAATATTAAATCATCTTCTGATTCTTTATTTGGTTATATGGATCATGAAAATGCTATGGCTGTAAGACATACTTTAATGGGTAAGTTGTTTTCTCAATTTCAAATGTATTTCTCCTCTACTAGGGAAAGATGGCTACTAGGAGGCACTAATCAAACTCCTAAAGGTGAGTGGAGACAGAAAACTAATGAAAATGGAGAACTATTATATTTAAAAGAAGTAATAGATCCAGAGACTGGGGATGTTACATTAGAAGAAACCACAGAAGTTACTCCTATTAAAGCGGAAGAATGGACAGGAAGGTTTGTTGAGGGAATGGTTAACAGTATGGTGTGGTTGTTTAAATATGCTGCTAAAAATGGATTTAGAAAAAATGAAGATTATGAGGGATTTGAAAATTTAACATACAGGCTTAGAAATGCTAGACAGTTTATGACTGATATAGCTTGGCAGGCTTTAATGTTGATGTTGCTAAGACTCATAATTGGAAGTATTATAGAGAAAGAAGGGGATATTGATAAAGGTACTAAAACAGTATTAACTCAAATGTTCTCTAGATCTACTGATGAGTTAAATCCTGGTGCCGCTATTGCTCCTATATTATTTATGAAATCAGCAACTGTAGAAGGAATTCAACAAACTTATGATTCTTTATCTAAGTTAGTAGAAGGAGAATCATCCTTCGGAAAAGAAATGACTAGAAATATTGCTGCATTGAGAACTTTAGATAATCTATTACCTAGTAACGAATAGAAAAAAAAATAGCCTTACAATACCATGAGGTACTGTAAGGCCGGAAAAATAAATGCCTGTATAATACTATAAAGTACTATACAGGCATTTGTATTTTATGAACTAAAATATGTTAAGTAATCAGAAATAGAAGTCTGATTAGCATCTTTTTTATCAATTCCTTTAAGAAGTAGTTCTGTTAATCCAGTTGCTCCTCCTAAATGGGCAGCTCCTAATATTCCATATTCAGAAATTGGAGTTCCATTCCAGTTTCTATTTAAATTAGAACTAATTAATGTGGATAATCTACTTCTATTCTTATCAGTATATTTAATAACTGCATCTACTTGATTTTTCCAATTTGACATATAGTCATTAGTAGTCATTCCAATATCCTTTAATGCAGAATCTCCTAATTGGAATAATCCTTTATATCCTTGCTTATTCACAACAGAGGGATTAAAATTACTCTCTCTCTGTGCTAATCTTATTAGGTAATTCTTATAAGGTTTATCTATATCTAAACTATTTATATATTCAGTAATCTGAGTTCTTAGATTAGGCTTTTTATCTTTATCTTTATTTGTCTTCTTATCAAGAGCTTGAGTGTTCTCAGACTTTGATTTGCTGAATATAATAGGATTATCTACTTGAGATAAGATTGGATTAGATTCCTTAGTTTCCTTATTAGGTTTAGATACTGGAACTTCTAGAGGAGATATAGTTTCTAATGGATCTAAACTTAAAAAACTCTCATCTTGATTCTCAAGCTTTTTATAAAATTCAGAATAATCAACATAAGGTGTCTCCATCTGTAGATAATAAGTCTATTGTTAATATTAAATCATTTATATTATCTATATTTAGTTTAGTCCAACAGCATCCGTTAAGCCCAAGTTCAAATGTTCCATCAAGATAGGTAATTATTTTTTTAGGACTATTATCTATATAATAAATCATAGCTTCTTGAGAATCATTTGCAAACTCAAATCCTTGAGATAATAATTCATTAGGTTTAACCATTAGTCAACAAGTTTATTAGTGTCCCAATATAACTTTTCTAGCCATAAATTGGCTTCATCTAACTTAGTCAGAGCTAGAGAAATTTCTCTAGATGAATCTAATCTTTCCTTAATTCTTTCTTTTATATCATCTATATCTTCCATACAGGAAGCTAAGATGTTAGTTTGTTCTTCTGTCATAATATTGAAATTATTTAATTCTTTTCAAAATTTCATCCTTGATCACTGGGTGGACTTTTGCAAGTCTATCTGTCCAATAAGGCCCCAAACAGACGCTTTTAAGAACTTTTGTCTTAAAATCAATATTCTTATACACTGGAATATTGGCCTCCTCACAATGATTAATTATAGTTTCAATTTGGTATAATGGTATACTATCTAAAACTATTGTCTTACACTTACCTTTTAGCCAATACACCACTATACCATTCGGTCTAAATTCTCCATTAATTACTAATCCCACAGTTTGGGATTTAATTTTCTTAATAGAGAACAGATTTAAAAATCCTTTAATTATAGAAAATATAGTATCTTGAATTAAATTGTGTTCACTATCTTTATTAATTAAGATTATTGAGTAAACATAATCTTCTGCTAATAGATGAGTTTTAGAGTCTAGTTTTAATGACATAATTTACCACCAATAAATTCCACCCCAAATTAGGTCAAATCCTAGTAATAGTATTATTAATATAAAGAGACCTATACCTGTTATATGATCTTTAGTCTCTTTATAATCAATATATCCAGCAGCAATGCAGCTTATAAATATAGTATTTATTAATATTGCTATTAAATTATACCATTTTAAAATTTCAATCATTTAGTATCAACAAATTTAAATATTTCCTCCAAAGATTTATTTGAACACTTTATAATAGTCTCAGGAGCATAACCTGCCGTCATTAACATTTTATAAAAAATAGGCATTATCTCATCCAAAGTAGCACACTCATCTAATATGCACTTTAAATCTGAACACTCATCTTTATAAATTATTTCCATATTACTTCCATTTTAAATTAAATAATTCTTTACTAGATGTATAATACTCTTTAATAAAACTTTCTTCTAAATAAAGTTTTAATTTAGAGATAAGTTTTAAATACTCTTCATCTAAACAGAATAAAGAATTTTCTACATTATCAAGTTCCCAATATTCATCAGATTTACAGATATTAACTATAAACAGACACTTTTCATTATGATCATGATAAATCATAATTCCAAGGTAACTAGTTAATACATAGCTTCTATCCTCAAATTTTAAAATTTCATTATGGTGAGTATTACAAGGAAATTCATTTAAATAATCTAAATCACTATTTAAATCCTTATCAATCTTTGATGTTAATTCTTCTTCATTTATCATAATGCCCAGCTTATTGTATAATATTTCTCATTAGAATGTGGAATATTTTCAACATCAATTTTATATCCAATTGCTTTAAGGAGATCTCTGTTTTCATCTGATAAGGAATCTACAGAGATTCTAGTATACTTAGTATTACTGGCTGTATTTAATAATTCACCCATAATTTCAGTAAATTCTTCGTTTAGACTAACACTTTGAATTTCTCTTAGTTTACCTGCACTTATTACTTCCATTTTTTACCTCCTCCATTACTATCTCTGTTATAATATCTAAGTTCATCATTATTTGTTTATGAACATCCCACTTTTCAGAAATCTTTTGATTAGGCCAATCTGTGAGGATTATTTCATATTCACACCTAGACCAAAATCTATAAAAGCTCTCACCTTTAATAAATTCTTTATATTCTTCAAAAGTTTTTGGTTTAGGATCTTTTTCTTCACAACAATCTACTAGATATGGAATCACATCAAATGATTCCATTTTTCTAGAATTAAAGTTGAAATTAATTACATTGAACTTCTTCATAATAATCTAATGTACTAGTTAAATGATTTATTGCTGCCAATTGGCCATGAGTTAGAGATATAACCTTATCATCTATGGTAATATCCCAACCTTCTCCATTATGCCATTCTGTGACTTCTATAAAGCTATCTTCTTTTGATAAATAATCAAATGTTTTTAGCTTTTCATAAACAGATTTTTTATTATATTTTTCCATTATGCCCAACTTATTTTAAAACAAGTTCCATCTCTAAAATCACTAAGATTATCTACACCAAATCCTAAATCTTTAAGTTTTTTCAAATTACTTGGAGTAATTTGTTCATAAATGAAGGTGTAGTAAGCATCTCCATTTTCTGAGGAATTATAGATTTCATCAAATAATCTCAGCATTTGTGCATCCTCAAGCTCCTTAGATCTTGCATCTTGGCGAGCTTTTATAGTTTTTGCAGTAACAAATTCTCTCATATTTCTTTAATTATGTCTCTATTAACTACTTCTAATCTTTCTGGAAGTTTTCTACAATGAATTAGAGCTTCATCATAAGAATCAAATATAGCATCTAAATGCATATTTAGTTCTACATCAAATACTAAATCTGTATGCCACTTACAGGGTATAAATCCAAGAAATCTATTAGTTTCTACTCTATATTGGGTATCTCCATTTCTTAGAGTTTCTTTAATAATTCTTTTCATTAAAATATCCTCTTTTAATAAATTCAGAATATAAAGGTTCTGCCAATTCTCTAGCTTGTGGATGAGCAGATGATGCACATCTTAATTCAAAGAAGTGTTTCCAATCACTTACAAATCCTGTCATTACTAATTCAGTTTTAAGGGAATTAGGTAATATAGATCTAGCTTGTTGAGGAGTCCATCCCTTGCTTAAAAGGTTAAAATAGGTATGTTCAGAATTTTTCAGACCTGTAATATATGTTTTAAAATGTTCTCTATCTTCTTTAAAAACGTCATGCTCTACATTTTTGCCATTCAAAGTAATAATTGTTCCATTATAATTTCCCCAATAATCTTCTGTTTCAGAAATTCCCCAATTTCCAGGAATATAAGGGAACCAACTAGGCATTATAAAGGTACATTCTCCACCAAACTTATCTTTGCTATAATTACAGTACATTTGTTATGTTAAGACTCTTTATTCTTAACTCTCCTCTTTTCAGAAGAGTATCGGACTATATCATCATCCTTTACAGGATGTCCAGCACTCGTGTCAGTATTATATTCTGTTTTCACAGTTTCAACTGTTAGTCTCTGAACCTTCACACTTTGTTAAAGGTGTGCTTGGCTGCTGATTAGCATGATTTAATACTTTTCTACAAAATTCATATAATTGTTCCATTGTCATAACGTGTTTACTTAGGTTTGCCTGTTGAGTTACCCATTGAACATTACCTTCAATATATCCCTTAGAGGAATCAATTCTATCTAAAGATGCCTCTTTTATATTAGGAATATAATCTCCAGTAATTGCACAAATTTGTTTTTGTTCTTGAAATAGGTTCCATAAATATTCTATAGAAACTTCAAAGGTATAACCTCTTTTTTCAGCAGACCTTTTAAGCCTAGTATGTTCTGTTTTAGTAAGCCCTCCAACTTCTCCATTTTTCTTTCTAATACTTTCCATATTTTCCTTATGGGCACACTTTTCACATTGAAAATCTTTATCTTTATAGAGAAGTTCTATGGGCAGTTTATAGGCTTCAGTCCCACAATCACACCTAACTTTGTAGTAGGCTGTCGAGTTTATATACTCTGGACCATCAATGATAGTCCAATGCTTATATTTACTACCTACTTCCAATTTAGTAGTTCTCTTTCTTGCAGAACAAGATTTACAACTAGATGATTTTCCATTTCTAAGTGCAGAAGCATTTATTTCATTTATAGCTCCACATTTGCATCGGCATTGTATGTACCTAGCTTTGTTTCTAGATGGAATATCTATGTTTATAACAGTCCAATCTCCAAATTCATCGCCGACTTTAATATCCAATTTTCTCATAGTTACAATTTATTTTATAATAATTACTATGACAAAGATAATGATAAATTTGGATATATCCAAACTTGTAGAAAATTTTTAATAAATTTTAGCCTTCCAGCAATTCACTGGATTATTCATAAATAATTACTTATTTAAGCCGCCACTGATATTCGACGGGTAGATTCTTGAGCAAAACTAAATACTCTGTGTCTTACAAACTCATTTGCAATAGCTCTGTCTAATATAAATCTAACTGTGATTCTTTTTTGATGATGTTCTGTAGGTTCACATAAATATCTAAGATCACCAAGCCAGTTATTTTCTACTAATACTCTGTAGTTAGTGGCGATATACACATTGGCTTTCCATTCTTCATTATGAATGATCTTCACTTTTGAATATGGATTGTGGATATAATGACTAACAAGATAATTTCCATAAGCTACATCAGTATCTTCTGGATCAAGGAAGACTCCAAGTGACTGTAAATAAACAGTTCCATGTTCTAATACACTTAAATGCTGCTTACTTTTAAGCATCTCAATAAAGTTCTTATAAGAATCTTCTGTTATCTTATTCTCAGATTTCCAACATACTCTTCCAGCTAATTCAACTTGTTTATATATACCCTCTTCTCCTGGGAGCTGTTTAATTATTTCAAAAGATGGATTAATTAGTTTCATTTGAAAGATTATATATTACATTATCATATTCATCCCACTCATCTTCATCGGCTTCTTCTATAGCAAAATCATAATACTGAGCTTCATCTACACAATTCCAAGCCTCTTCATAAGCCTCTGGATCATCTTCATAATAATATCCAAGATCTGCCATAATTTCTTCCATATGATCACCTTCTCTAAAATTATCATAAGCTAATTGTTCAGCCAAATCATATATTTGATCTTCACTATCTGCTATAACTCTGTAAGTTTCCTGTTCACCACACCAATTGGTGTCGCAATGTATAAAATATTTTCCCATTTTAAAAATTACTGTCTATTGCCATTGAAATATCTTCCATTAAAGTATCTCTTAACTCTTCATAATCTACCAAAGCAACTACTATTCCATATCCAAAGGATTTAACTTCTCTATTTGCCTCTCTGCGATTTTTAAATACTTTAATATTACCAGAATCATCTTTTATAATTCTAAAGTCTTTAGAATCATCATTTACAATAATATATCTCATATTTTTCTGTATTTAGTTACAACTATAGTTTCTTCATAAGGTTCTACTTCATATGGCTGATTATCATAAATATGCATTTGATATTCAGTATTAGCTTTCCACCAATCTATTTGAAAATACCTTCCTAATGCTTTAACAACAGTTGAAACTGGAGTGTTCCATCTATGAGGCTCTCCTCTTTCAACAGAGATTTCTTCAGTTTCCCAAAGCAACCATTCTATTTCCTCTTCGGACAGCTTAACTTTAGAATCTATTTTATTAATTATTAATTCTAACTCAGTCATAATTTTTCAATATATTTTTAATTTCTTCTATTCTACGTGTTATAGTTGATATAATACTATTAGTAAGCTCTTCTGAAGTATAATAACTAAGATATGTACCACAATCCCAGACTTCTATTCTAAGCTGCTCTGGAAAATAACTCTTTTTATGATGTTGTAAGAATTCTTCGAGATCTTTTAGTTCTTCACACAATTTAGTGATTCTTTTAGCTTCTTCGATTGTTAATTTAGACAATTGTGCATTCTCTTTTTCTACTTCTTTTTTATTTTTCCAAAACATAATCAAGGTATAAATAATATAGTTGGATTATTCTTATGTACATCCACATCTGGGTATTTTTCTTTAAATTTCTGTAGATTAAAAGATTTCATAATAATATGACTTCCATTTTTAGTTGGAACTATAGTCACGAATTTATTACCAATAGGTTCACATTCTGTTTCTATAAATCTAATCATATCATTGTGTTTTCTTCCTAATTCTTCATCTATATCAATGATAAATGTAGGATTATTTTCATATTTATATTGCCCACATACAGTAGTATAAGCTCTATGAATATGCTCATAATCCTCATTCATTATATGATCAGTTATATTCTTTAAAGTAGCCAATCCTATTCTTCTTAAGGATCTTCTATTTAAATTTATATAAGCTCTAGAATTAGTAACAGTGCAAAGATCCTTAATCTCTTTTTCATGTTTTCTAAGTTGTTCTTTACTCTTAATAAAGTAACTTCTAATTACCCTATTATTAGATCCTAGCTCATCATTCTCCTTCTTTCTTTTGATTAGCTGAAGAAAGTAAA
>UMHM01081936.1_pt1 | contig 15160 bp, 10 predicted proteins | sample 1965501 | NCBI WGS metagenome assembly UMHM01 (sample SAMEA4836095, study PRJEB28245) | human gut metagenome | biome: gut microbiome; material: fecal sample | place: Denmark | collected 2008
ATGAAATACTCCCCGTTGTCGCACACGATGCGGAAGTGCTTTTCGGACACCATGGGGCTGTCCACCGTGATGTCGCAGGAGGGGGAGCGCCCCACTACGGTGAGAGTGCGGTGGGAGAGGTCGAAATTGCTGCCGCCGCGTCTGCCGGAGATCTTTTTCACGGCGGAGATCTTCACGGTGTCGCCGCGGCGTTCCCCCGCCTTGCGGATGACGACGTCGCCGTCGAACTTCACCACGGGACGACGGAAGCGTTTCCCGCCCGCGAGCGCCTCGGATTTGTAGCCTTCCGGGGTGAGATCCTCCACATACCAGACGTTGTTCTTCTGCAGGAAGCGGAGCTGTTCCGGCGCCACGAAAAAGGACTTGATCACCACATCGCAGGTGCGTTTTGAGCCCACGACAAACTCCTTCTTCTCCTCGCTGTCGAAGAAGTCGAAAAGTTCGCCGTTGCTGATTTTGAGGATCAGATTGCTCATGTTCACCACCGGATGCGTAGTAAAAAAATTATAACTCATTTTTTCCCCGAAAGCAAGCCGAACATTCCTGTCCGCAGCGAGACAAGAGTGGGAAAAGCGGACTTTTTTGAGGGCGCGGGGAGGGAAGGGGCGTCCCGTCCGTCCGACGGGGCGGGCGGCGCCGCGCGCGTCGCGGAGAAAAATTGCAAACTTTGCTCCGACTGTATCGATTTTTGACACATTATTAGACAAAAGCAAATATTTAGAAACTTTTTACGGATATGGGCGCAAAACGCTTGACACGCGCGCGAAATCAGGGTATCTTACAATAAAATTAAATGTTTATGTGAAGTTAATTATATTTTAAGTTTTTCGGTTTTGAATAGGGAAGCCACGGTGCGGGGAAAGGAGAGAACACGATCGGCGGATAGTTGTCTGCAGGACGCAGAAACTTATCACGTCATATAGATGAAGACGAGGTCTGAATGAAAAGGAAAGAGGTCTCGGCGGTCGCGGCTGACGCGCCCGCCGTCAAAGTCGTCGGTCTGAGAAAAAAATATCCGCGTGCGGCGGAATACGCCGTGGGCGGCATTTCCTTTGAGGTGCAGAGAGGGGAGATCGTGGGCTTGCTCGGTCACAACGGCGCAGGCAAATCCACCACTCTCAAATGCCTCACCGGGATGCTGCCTTATAAGGAAGGGGAGATCTCCGTCTTCGGCGTCCCCGTCAAGGGCGACGCGACGGAGGCGAAGGCGCACTTCGGTTTTGTCACGGACGATCATGCGGTGTTCTCCAAGATGACGGGGATGGAATATATCGCGTTCATGGCGGACATCTACGGCGTGCCCAAGGAGGTGCGCGAGGAGCGCCTCGGCGAGCTGCAGAAATGTTTCGGGCTGGGCGACAGGATAGAGAGCCTCATCAGCAGCTATTCCCACGGCATGAAGCAGAAGATCTGCATGATGGGCAGCCTCATCCACGCTCCCGAGCTCTGGATCCTGGACGAGCCCATGCTCGGGCTTGACCCCACCACGATGAACGCGGTGTCCGAGTTCATGCGCGAATATGCCGAAAAGGGCGGGGCGGTGCTGTTCTCCACCCACAACCTCGACGCGGTGCGCCGCATCTGCGACCGCGCCATCGTGATACGCGGCGGTCTCATCGAAGCGGATATGTCCGTGCGCGGCATCGGCGACGGCGAGCTGCTCGAGCGTTTCTTCCTGCACGGAGAGGAGGGGGAAGAATGACCCTCCGCACCGCAGGCATACTCCTCAAAAAGGAAGCGGGCGAATTTTTCGGCGACTTCACGCGCGCACGAAAGAGCGCGGACATCCCGGGCAAACTGCTTTCTCTCGCGCTCGCGGCGGCGATCGTCACCTTCGCGTGCTTCGTGCTGAAACGCTTTGCGGACATGTATCTCGGCATCGAGGTCAACCGCGTCGAAGCGCCTTACACCCGCCTTTACGAGCTGACGACGGCGATCTATGCCGTGCTCATCCTCGTCAACGTCATCGGCGGGGTGCGCAACATCAACCGCTCCATCTTCGGCAGCGACGACCTGCGCATCTTCGTGACTCTGCCCGTGTCGTCGAGCGCCATGTACATCGCCAAGATGGCGGTGGCTTATCTCAAACAGTTCATCTTCGGATTTTTCACCGTGCTGCCCGTCAGCGTTACCCTCGCGACCTGCATCGACCTCGGGGCGCAGTTCTACGGCATGACGGTGCTCATCCTCTTTTTCATGCCGCTCATCTCGCTCGCGGTGGGAAGCGTGCTCGCGCTCCCCGTGCACATGCTGACGGAGGCGGTGGCGTCGCGCTACGTCATCTCCCTCATCGTCGCGACGGGAGTCACGGCTCTGGCGTTCTGGCTCTATTCCGCCGTGCTGGATTTCATCGCAAACCTCATCTCGACGGGGGACGCGCGCTACTTTTTCGACGCGGAGACCATGCGCGAGATAGCGCGGGTGACGGAGAAGCTGTTCCCGGCGTCGTGCTTTGCGGATATGCTGCTCACGGGCGACGCGGGCGAAGGTTTCGGCTGGGTGCTGCTCGTCACGGCGGCGCTGACGGCGGCGGGAGTGACCGTGGGCAGGCTCATGCTCGTGCCCGCGGCGCAGAACAAGCTCTTTTCGCTGAGCAGCCGTCATGTCTATAAGGGTCACGGCATGCCCGCGCCCCGTCCCGTCTTTGCGACGTTCATGAAGAAGGAGTTCGTGCAGGTGCTGCGCACTCCCTCTTACGCATTCAGATATTTCTCCACCGCCATCATCATGCCCCTCATGGTCTATTTCTGTATGGACATCTTTTCCGAGCTGGTCGGGATGCTGGTGTTCGTGAACTGCGACCTTGAGATCGCGGTCTTCCTCATCGTGATGTTCGGCATCCTCACCAACACTTACTGCGCGGGCAATATCAGCCGCGACGGGGAGTTCTTCTTCACCATGAAGACTTTGCCGGTCAACTACCGCACCGTGATAGGCGCCAAGGTGGCGTTCTGCTTCATCGGGGCGGCGGTGCCGACGGCGGTGAGCGTGGCGCTGGTGGGCGGTCTCGGCTATGTGAACGCATGGCAGTCCGTCTATCTGCTCGCGGTGACGCTCGCGATCTCGGCGGCGCAGATATGCTTCGCGACCCGCCGCGACCTCGGACACCCCCGCTTTGCGAGCTTTGAGGGCGCGAGCGCGGACGAGAACGATTCCACGGTGTCCGTGCTGGTCATCATCGGGCTTGCGGTGTCCGCTGTCATCGGGGTGCTGGCGCTCTATTCGGGCATCTATCTCAAGATCTCGGGCGGCGAGGCGTTCGGCGAGACGGTGGCGACGGCGAGCGTCGGAGCCATCGCGGCGGCGCTGCTCATCGGCGCTCTCGTTTATCTCTTCGTCGGGCTTGACAAAAAATACAGAGCGGTGAGCGGAGGCAAGGCATGAAAAACAAACTGATAGCTTTGATGGCAGTCATCCCGCTCATCGTCATGTTCACCATCATGACGTTCACGGGCGCGGCGTCCGTGGCGGTGGACATCCCCGTCTCGGGGGTGGAGATCGTCTCGGGAGCCGAAGACGGCGTCATCACCGTGGACATCGCGGAATATGAGAATGACGAATACATCATCGTCAACGTCCTGCCCGTGAATGCCGCAAACCGCGAATACGACCTCGAGTTCTCCGCCGTAGAAGGCAGCGAAGAGGGCGGCATCACCGTGGAGGAGGACGGTCTCATCCTCCCCGAAAAGACGGGGGCGGTCAAAGTGACGGCTGTCACGCGGGACGGCGGTTTCCGCGCGAGCGTCATCGTCAACGTCATCAGTTCCAAGGCGATCTCCGCGGACGTCACCGTCGTCGGGCGCGAGGATCACAAGCAATACGACCTTGTCGCCTCCGACGGCGACGCGGACTACGAAGTGACCATCCCGGGCGGAGAGTTCGTCTTCGAGACGACCGCGCAGCCCGTTTCCGTGACCGCGGACGTCACCTATTCCGTCAAACCCTATGGCAAGGACGACGCGGAGGGCGGCTTCGACATCCATCCCGTGACCGGCGTCGCATACGCGCGCCTCTCCGGGCAGTATCTCGTCACCGCGAACGTGGACCCCGCGGTGGAGGGGAAGGAGACCGTGACGGTGCTCGTCACCGCGGACTGCGGCGATGGTCTCACCGTCAACGGCAGCGGCGAGAGCGAGAGGGAGATCCTTCTCTCGCGCACGACCAAAGTGACCACCATCTACGCCGAGAGCGCGGACGGGGTGACCATTGGCGAGGCGCAGGGCGCCGAGACCTCGGTCGACGAGCTCGGCGAGGGGAGATATGCCATCGAAGTGACCTTCCCGGAAAGCGGTGCGGAGAGCGCATACATCACCGTCATGTCGGGCGGGAAGAGCGTGCGCGTGACCTTCGTCTTCGGCGACACGGAGACGGAGATCTTCGGCAGATACAGCGACGCGGACGGCAATTTCCTGCAAAAGACGGGCTTGACCGCGACCTATGCCGCTGTCTCGGAGCCTGCCGCGGAGGGCTTGACCTTCCGCTTTGAAGTGCAGGGCGAGGCGGCGAGATTGAGAGATCAGTCCGAAGACGGCGTTTGCAGGATAGAGGCTGTCGCGGCGGGCGAGGCGGTCATCGTGCTCTATGTCACGGAAAACGGCGTTGAGACCGTGGCGGACAGAGCGACGCTCATCGTCGTGAACGGTTATTCCTCCTTTGCCTTTTCGGAGAACGCACAGAGCTGGGGCATCGGCGGCGTGTATGCCGTCGGCGGCACGGACTATGTCGGAGGCGAGTTCGTCTCCGCGTCTCCCGTCCTCGGTCTCAAAGCGCAGCGCGGCACCGCGACGGTGCCCTTTGACGCGGACGAAGTGGTCTTCACCACTTCCGATCCTTCCGTGGCGGAAGTGGTGGCGACGGCGAACGGCTGCGCGGTGAAGACGAAGGGCACGGGCAGAGTGACCATCACCGCCAAATGGCGTTACAGCGATCTTTTCAATGACGGAGTGTCCGCGAGCATCACGGTGGACGTCGTCGCGGACGGCGTCAACGTTACGGACTACGAGAGCCTCATCGCGACGACGGACGCGAAAAAGCCCGTCGTGCTGCAAGAGGACGTCATGCTCGGGGAATATATGTTCGACGCGGACGGCTATCTCAAGCCCGGCGCCGACCTCAGCCGTTTCGTGAGACAGATCGAAACCACGGCGGACTGGACCTATTACGCCAACCGCGGGATGTCCCATCCCACCGTCAACTACATCGTGGAGTTCACCGCCGACGTCTACGGCAACGGCAAGTATATCGACGGCGACTACATCACGCAGGTCACCCCCATGGTCAGCGTCTCGGCGTCCGTGTTCAAAGGGCCTTTGAACTTTGTCGCCATCGAGGGCACCGCGGCGGTGAAAGCGCAGGACAACATCGTCTTCCTCGTCCGCACGGACGACATCACCATTGACAATGTGGTGCTGCGCGGGTGCAGCGACGAGAGCCTTTACGACGACGGCAAGATGGAACTGGGCTATCTCAACACCGTGGGCACGGTGCTCGAGCTCATGTCCGACTGCCGCATCATCAACAGCCGCATAATGAACGGCAGGACGGGCGTGCGCGCCTTCGGGCGTGCGGGCGTGAACGCCGTCGTGAGCGCGGATGCCCCCGTAGATGTCGAGGCGGAGTGCATCGACGTCGAGATGGAGAGCTGCATTGTGCAGAACGCGCGCGAGTTCCTCGTCAAACTCGGCACCAACCGCAAGGTGAGGGGAGTGTTCGACAAGGACAGCTACTCCAAAGGCGACTATTCTTCGTTGGAGCCCTCCCTCACGGCGAACGGCGTCACCTATGAGCCGCGCGATGACTCCAACCTCGAGGACGAGAACTTCGTGGAGAATTTCGTCCTGACGGACCTTACGCTGAAAAATTGCGCACTCTACAATTCGGGGCTCTTCTCAGTGGGCTTTGAGAGCTGCTTCGCGGGCGCCATGCTGGACGGCGGCGTGCTCGGGCTCGACTATTGGGACAACATCGGCGGCACGAGCTATTCCGCCGTGCTGCACCTCGTCGGCGACGTCAGGATGTACAACTGGAAGTCCCTCGCCACGGTGGACAGCTCCACCTTGATCGAGCTCCCCGGCGGAGTGGACTCGCAGACCGCATTCCTGCAGCTCAACATGAGCGAGATGCTCAACAAAGTGTGCACCTACGGCGACAAGCAGTATGAGGACCTCATTGTCGATGAGGGCGGAGTGCAGTATGTCCACGGCGGCATCGCGATGTACGGCGGCGGCAAGAACTACGGCATGGTGGACTTCTCCGACTTCGACGGCGAACTTCCCACGGAATATCATGTCAATCTCTCCGTGCTTGCCATCGGCGAAGAGTCCTCCGCGGACAGCCCCTTGTACTTGCAAGGCACCATGCTCCCCCTCGCCGCAGGCACGCAAGATTTCCGCTTCTTTATGTATGACGGACGGAGTGATTCAAGCATCGACGCACAGCGTGAAGCCTTCGCCCTCGGCACGGCGTTCAGCTTCATCAAGCCCGCCGAAAGATAAAAACAGGGAAGTGCTTTTGCGTGGGCAAAAGAACAAACAAGCACTTTATGTGCATGAAATAGACGATAAACATCAAGAGGTGTAAAATGAAAGCGAAAAAGTTTGCGCTCATCCTCGTTGCCGTTTTGATCGCGGCGCTCCTTGCGGGATGCCTTGCCGCCTGCAACAAGGATGAGAAACCTGTGCTTACCGTCACCATCGGCAACCAGCAGGTGCCTTATTCTCCCGACGGCGTTCAGCCCTACACCGACGGCACGCAGGTGCAGGTGGACGGGCTCCCCGAGGGCTACACCATCGAGCTCGGGCTCAGCGCGCAGTTCGGCGGAGTGCCTGTCCCCGGCGACTCCGCTCCCCTTGTTTTTGACGGCAATGTCAAGGTCATGAACGGCGAGACGGACGTCACGGGCGAGTTCGACATCAAAGCCGCGTTGACGGAGGGGGCGACCGTCACCGTCGTCAAAGGCGTTGCAGAGGTCAATGCGGTCACGGAAGTCGAATGGGACGGCGAGGCGCATACTTTCGATGTCTCCGATGTCGTCCTGCCCGAGGGGTGCGACCAGCAGTTCACGGTGAACGGGCTTGACAAGACCTACACCGACGGCGGGATCTATGCCTACGAACTCGTGCTCGGCGAGACGGACCTCTATGCGGCACAGACTCTCGAGGCACTGCTCAAGATCAAGAGCGTTTCCATCGATGACACGAGCTACGCTCTTGAGGACGCCATTGCGGCGGCACAGACCGACGATGTCATCGTTGTCCGTCACAACACCGCCTTTTCCACGGCTAAAGCGTATGCCGATGCGTCTTACCGCACCGTCAAAGAAGGTGTGACCCTGCTCCTTCCTTTCGGAGATGATGACAATGGAACGACCACGCAACTTTTTGCTGAGAACTCCGTAAAAAAAGTGCAAGCGCCATACATTACGGTAAGTCTGCCGGCAGGGTACGACATCATTGTTAACGGCGTTATGACCGTGAATGCCAAGAGGAGTAGCAGTTCCACTCCCATCATGGGGATGGCATATTATAATGCGGTACTCGATGTCGCTGCAAGCAGCAATGTCATCGTCAATGACGGCGGCGTGTTCAATGCGGTAGGGTTTGTCACGGGTGACGGCACGGTGCGCGCCAAGAGCGGTGGCGAGATCTGCGAGCCAATCGTCATCTCCGGCTTCCGTGGCGGCACTTGTTCTACCGGGACATATGACACCATCGTTCCTTTCAACCAATATTATCTCAACAACATCGAGGCGACTTCCGTCTATGAGGCGGGTTCCAAGCTGACCGCACTCGGCGCTGTGTTCGGTAGCATAGGTTTGTATATCGGTGTTGCAGCGGATATCCCGTTTGTCGGCGCGAGCGAAGCGCTCATCAATCTCGAAAGCGGTGAGCTCAGGAAATCTTACGATGTTGAAACGGGCATTGTCACCCTCACCATGGCTGGCGAATGCACCATGGGCAATTTATCTGTCAGTGCCGGTATGGGGTTCAAAATCGACTCCGAGGGCAAGGAGATGCCGTTTAGCGGCAACTTTGACATTGTGCTGGAGAGCGGACGCATCACTCTTGACAATGTCGGCATGAAACTTCTGCCCGGCGCAAGCATGACGGTCGGCAAGGACGCCACGCTTGAGCTTCGCGGCGAATCTCGGCTTTTCGTCTACAACAACAAAGATTTTGAGTGGACGGGAGACACCAATCTCTCCGCTTATCCCGGTGCGACCGTGGCGGACTCCTATCGCGAAAAACCCGCGTTCGACTATAATATCGATACGCCTGCGCAACTGAAAGTGAACGGTACCGTCATTGTCGATGCAACATCTAAGATAGGCGGTCTCATCACAAGTGACGACGACGGTAAAGTGACTTTTGCCACAGCTCCCGCGGAGCTTGCCATTAAGGAGCTGAAGAGCACTGTCAAAGAAAACGGCGCTTATGTCTACTGGAACATGACCAACATCGCCGCTCTTGCGGGCGTCGAGAGCGTCACCGCCGGCACCTACACCTACAACGCGGAGACGGCAACGTGGACTAAGGCGTAAGGAGACGCTTTTCGGAAGCGGAAACCGTCCTATGCGCCCCGTGCGAGAGTACCTCTCCCGCGCGGAGCCCGAAAGGGCGGTTTTTCTTTCCCTTGTTCCCGGAGTACGCCGAAAACTCCGGCTTGCTTGTATTCGTGTATAACTTCGGGACAACGGGGACGGGGTAAAGCAGGGGACCCATCTTTGATGGGGTTTGGGTGCGCAAATGTTCAATGGCAGGCACATCCTGCCTGTCATTGAACATTTTTGCCCCGTCCCCATTTGTTTCGGAGCCCCGTCCCCTTGTGCCCCAATGCGTTCCCATTTCGAGCGTATCGACGAATAGCTTGACAGACCATCCCTGGCACTCCGGTGTGCACAAAATTTTGCTTTTTTTCGGGGGATGTTTACGCGCTTTTGATTTTGTGTTATCATATTTTATAGTCATTTGGCTCGGAGGAGTTATGAGGATCGCCGAATTGTTCCGAAAAAAGAGGGCTGTCTGGTCGTTCGAGGTGTTCCCGCCCAAACAGCAGAGCGGTATGGGGAGCGTCAACGCGACGCTGGAGGAGCTTAAGGACCTTGCGCCCGATTACGTCTCGGTGACGTACAGCGCGGGCGGCAGCCGCAATGCGCATACGGCGGAGGTCGCGCGCAGGGTGCGCGGTCTCGGGATGGAGCCTCTCGGGCACATCACCTGCGTCAATTCCACGCGCGCGGAGGTGCTCTCGGCGCTCGAAGGCTTGCGTGACGCGGGGGTGGAGAACGTCCTTGCCCTTCGCGGCGACAGGGTGGAGGGCGCGACGGCGAGCGATTTCCGCTATGCATCCGACCTCATCGCGTTCATCCGCGAGCAGGGGTTCGACTTCGACATTTCGGCGGCGTGCTATCCCGAGGGACACCCGGAGAGCGAGAGCCTCATCGCGGACGTCAGGCACCTCAAAGAGAAGGTCGACCTCGGCGTGACGCACCTCAACACTCAGCTCTTTTTCGACAACGACGACTATTTCCGTTTCATGGACATGGTGCGGCTCGCGGGCATAGACGTCCCGGTGCAGGCGGGGGTGATGCCACTTGTCAAAGCGTCGCAGTTCGGCGGCATAGTCAAGATGACGGCGGCGAAGATCCCGTCCAAGATCTCGCGGATGTACGCGCGGTTCGCGGACGATCCCGAGTCTCTCACCGAGGCGGGCATCGCTTACGCCACCGACCAGATCATCGATCTGCTCAGCGGCGGCGTGAACGGCGTGCACCTCTACATCATGAACAACGCTTACGTGGCGCGGCGCATCACCGAGAACGTGCGCCCCTTCCTCAACAAACTCAACGCGGAGAGCGCGCAATGAGGATCGACCGCGCCGAAACTTTACGCTATCTCGGTTTCCGCGGACAGCAGCTCACCGACGCCGACGAGCGCAACCTCGCGCGTGCGGAAGAGCTTTGCGCGGGGGCTGCGGAGCCGCGTACGGCAGCGGTGCGTTTCCCCTTCGATCCGGACTCGATGACGGTGGGGGAGACGGGCGTCGTCTTCCGCGGCGAGGCTGTGAAGAAGCACCTCGCGGGGTGTGACGCCGTTTGGCTGGTCGCGGGCACTCTGGGTCTCGCGCTCGACAAGCTCATAGCGCGTCTCATGCGCGAGGAACCCGCCGTGGGCGTCATGACGGACGCGGCGGCGGTCTCGGCGATCGAGAGCGTGATGGACGACCTCTCCCGCGACATCGCGGAAAGGGAAGGGGGCGGGACGACGCGCAGATTTTCCTGCGGATATGCGGATTTCCCTCTCTCTCAGCAACTCGATTTCATGCGCTTGCTCGATATGGGCAGGCGGCTGGGCGTCTTTATCGGCGCGGATATGCTCATGACCCCGCAAAAGACGGTGACTGCCGTCATAGGCGTGCGCAAGAGCGAGGACAGACGATGAAAAAGGACTTTCTCACATTTGCAAAAGGAGGCTTCGTCCTCTTGGACGGCGGCTTCGGCACGGAGCTCCAACGCGCGGGGCTGCCCGCGGGCACTCCTCCGGAGGAGCTCAATCTCACCGCGCCCGAAAAGGTGCTCGCGCTGCATCGCGCCTATATCGAAAGCGGCGCGGACGTCATCTCCTCCAACACCTTCGGAGCCAACCGCCGCAAACACCCCGAGGAGGGCGCGGCGCGGCGGCTCACCGCGGCGGGCGTAAAGCTCGCGAGGGAAGCGGCGGGCAATGACAGGTTCGTCGCCCTCGACATAGGTCCCACGGGTGCGCTCACCGAGCCTCTCGGCGACCTTTCCTTTGAGGAAGCGTACGACATTTTCAAGGAGCAGGTGCTGGCAGGGCAGGGCGCTGACGTCATCATCATAGAGACCATGTCCGACCTTGCGGAGCTCAGAGCGGCGCTCCTCGCCGCGCGTGAGAACAGTTCACTTCCCGTCATGTGTTCCATGACTTTCGACGAGAGCGGGCGCACCTTCACGGGGTGCAGCGTGGAGTGCTTCGGCATCACTGCTTCCGCCTTGGCGGACTTTGTCGGCATCAACTGCTCCCTCGGACCGGACAGCATCTTCCCGCTCATGCGGCGCCTTGCGGCGGTGAGCCGCGTCCCCCTCTTCGTCAAGGCGAACGCGGGGATCCCGGACAGCGCGATGAACTATCCGATAGGCGCGGAGGATTTCGCCGCCATGTACGAGCCGTATGTTGCGGAAGGGGTCTCGGTGCTCGGCGGATGCTGTGGCACCACCCCCGCCCATATTGCCGCGATAAAGAAGCTCGTTTCGCATAAAAAGCCGGTTGAACGCACCGTTCCGTATGTTTCAGCCGTCTGTTCCGCCACAAAAGCGGTGTTCATCGACGGCGTGAAAGTGGTGGGTGAACGCATCAATCCCACAGGCAAAAAGGCGATGAGAGAGGCGCTCCTTGCGGGGGATATGAACTATGTCGCGGATCAGGTCGTCGAGCAGGTGGACGCGGGTGCGGATATCCTGGACGTCAACTGCGGCATCCCCGGCATCGACGAGAGCGTCATGCTGCCAAAGCTACTGAAGTTTGTCGGCACTTTGACGGACGCGCCCCTTCAGATCGACTGCGGCAAGCCCGAGGCGGTGGAGAGAGCGCTGCGCGCCTACACGGGCAAAGCCATCCTCAACTCCGTCAACGCGGAGGAGAAGTCCCTTGCGGAACTGCTCCCCATCGCGAAAAAGTACGGCGCGGCGGTCGTCGCTCTCACCGTGGACGAGAGGGGAGTGCCGCACACCGTGGAGGAGAGGATCGCGCTCGCGGAAAAGATCATCGCCGCAGCAAAAGCCGTCGGCATCCCGGAGCAGGATATGATTGTGGACTGTCTCACCCTCACAGTCGGCGCGGAGCAGGATCAGGCTATGCTCACCCTCGCCGCCATCCGGGAGATAAAGCGCAGATACGCAGTCAAGACCACTCTCGGGGTGTCCAACGTCTCGTTCGGACTGCCGGCAAGGAAGATCGTCAACACCGCATTCCTCACCATGGCGATGTATGCGGGGCTGGACCTTCCCATCCTCAACCCCAACATCCCGGAGAATATGCAGGCAGTGGACGCATTCGGCGTGCTCTCGGGAAGAGACGCGGGATGCGCGGAGTATGCAAAGAAATATGCGGGATACGTCGAAGCCAAGCCCGCTCCCCGCGCGGCGGGAGAGAGCGCGCCCGCGCAAGCGGAAGCGCCCGCAAGCGCGGAGGAGGAGCTGTATCATTGCGTCTCCAAGGGGCTTGACCGTGCCGCGGACATCACCCGCGTCCTCCTGAAAGACCGGGACGGGCTCGCGGTGATCGACGGCGCGCTCATCCCCGCGTTGAACCGCGTCGGCGACGACTACGCCGCGGGCAGGATATTCCTCCCGCAGCTCATCACTTCCGCCGAGACGGCAAAGAAGTGCTTCGACATCGTGCGAGCCTCCCTCCCCGACGCGGCAAGTTCGGAGAAGGGGGTCATCGTGCTCGCCACCGTCAAAGGGGACGTCCACGACATCGGCAAGAACATCGTGAAGACGGTGCTGGAAAATTACGGTTACCGCGTCATCGACCTGGGCAAGAACGTGCCGTCGGAGGAGATCGTCGCTGTGTGCAAAGAGAAGGGCATCGCCCTTTGCGGACTGAGCGCGCTCATGACCACCACGGTGGACAATATGCGCGTGACCGTGGAAGCGCTGAAAAGGGAGTGCCCCGCCTGCAAAGTCATGGTGGGCGGCGCGGTGCTGACGGAGGAATATGCCGCCTCCATCGGCGCGGACAGATATTGCCGCGACGCGGCGGCGAGCGCGCGATATGCCGCGGAAGTCTTCGCCAACGCCTGATCGTCCGACAAAAGGAGCATTTTATAACATCAAAACGAGCAATAAACCGCCTTTTCGGTCACCCGATGGGCGGTTTTCTTTTCCCGTCTTATGCTGTTATCTCTCCGGTGCGCGTTGGCGTCGAACGGGATCGGGTCCGTTGCCGCCCCAAAGGATCGATCCGGCGATGGTCGGCGTTGTTGCCGACCGGCATAAAAGGGGGTTGAAATGGGTGAGAGAAAGTGAGATAATGTATGCGGGCGAAGGTCGCGCGCGGGTCTGCCGCGGGCACTCCCGCTTTCGTCTTAAGGGGGAACTATGGATCTCAAAATGAAACTCACCGACGAACAGCTCGGGATACTGAACGGGGAGCGCGGCGAGACCGCCGCAAAGGTCATGAAGACCCTCGTGCTCTTCGGCGAGGTGTTCGGAGCGGAAAAACTCGTCCCCGTCACACATGCGCAGGGGCATCTTGTCACCAGTTTCGGCATAGGGCTGTTGAAGCCCCTCTTCCGCACCATGGACGAGCTCATCGCGGCAGGCTTGAAGGCGGAGGGCGGTTTCACCGTCGATCCGCGTCCCGTGGACTACGAAAACGTCAAGTGCAATCTGCTCGAAAAGCTGGTCTTCGACAAATTTATGTATTCAGAGCAGGCGCGCTATGAGGAGCAGCTCAAAAAGGTCGGGCTGAGCGGCGCGGACGCTTTCTCCTGCACCTGCTATCTCCCCGAGGCGGGCAACGTCCCCGGCAAGGGAGACATCCTCTCGTGGGCGGAGTCTTCCGCCGTCGTCTATGCAAATTCCGTGCTCGGCGCCCGGTGCAACCGCAACAGCGGGATGCTGGATCTGTTCGGCTCCGTCGTGGGCTACGTGCCCTATTTCGGGCTGCTCACCGACGAGGGCAGGAGAGCCACGTGGAAGGTGGTCGTCAAGACGTCCAAGCTCCCGGAGGCTCAGGTGCTGGGCAGTGCCATCGGCATGAAGGTGGTCGAGGATGTGCCGTATGTCTTCGGGCTTGACAAGTTTTTGGGCGGAGAGCTCACCGACGACGTCAAGGCTTATCTCAAAGACTTCGGCGCGGCGACGGCGAGCAACGGCGCGGTCGGGCTCTATCACATCGACGGGCTCACCCCCGAGGCGAAAGAGCAGGGCGAGGCGCTCATCACGGCGGACGCCAAGACCTACGTCATCGACGACGCGGAGCTCGAGAGGGTCTATCGCTCCTATCCCGTCATGTGGAAGGATCCCGCCGCAAAGGCGAAGCTGTGCTTCATCGGATGCCCTCATCTCACCTATTCGCAGCTCGTCGGGTGGACCAAAGCCATCCGCGGCGCGCTCGCGGACGCCGGCAGGCGCAAAGTGGCGGTGCGGACGGTGCTGTGCGCCGCTCCCGGCGTCGTCAAGCGCTTCAAAGCCACTCCGCAGTACGCCGAGCTCACCGCGACGGGCGCCACGCTCACGAGCATATGCCCGCTGATGTACACCAACAACCCGCTCACCAAGAGCAAGACCATCGCCACCAACAGCAATAAACTGCGCACCTATTCCGTCGCGCGCTACTATAAGGATGCGGACATCCTCCGCGTCATAGCAGGGGAGGGCAAGTGATATGAAGACGTTCAAAGGCAGAGTGATAGCAGGCGGAAAATGGGAGGGCGAAGCCGTCGTTTCACACGCGGGCGTCAACACCCTCGCCACCTTCCAGAAGAGCGCGATGGCAAATAAGTCCGAGGTCATCGCCTCCGACCAGAACAACCCCGACATCTACGGCAAAAACATCACGGGCAAGGCGCTGTGTCTCCCCGTGACCATAGGCTCGACAACGGGCGGGCTCGTCATCCAGACGGTGTGCTCGATGAAGATCAACCCTGCGTGCTTCCTCTTCTCCAAGCACATCGACAGCCTCGCGGCAAGCGGCATCATCCTCGCCAAAGTGTGGGAGGGGAGCCCCGTCATCGCGGTGGATATGCTGGGAGACGAGTTCCTCGAGACGGTGAAAACGGGCGATAAACTGCGCGTGGACGAGGACGGCACCGTTACAATTCTGTAACTAAGTGGGGGAATTATTCCCCCACGCCCCTTTTCGCCGCCAAGCGGCTTTCCGACCAAACGCAAAATGACGGCTCAAAGCCGTCATTTTGGTCGGACTTTTGCCCCAGCCGAAAATCAAAGATTTTCGCCCGGGGGCCCCGACATTCCTTGCGCTCCGCACACAAATGTGCTCACCGCGCTGCGTCATAGCGGGAGCTCTTTCACCACACATGTCGCTGAAAGCGCGGGAAAATCCAAGGGGCTGCCCCCCCTTGACCCGGGTGGGGGAATTATTCCCCCACACCCCCTTTGCGAGGGATTTAATCC